>Ga0070665_100002623_pt1 | contig 19608 bp, 22 predicted proteins | sample KBSS13metaG_FD_65862 | JGI IMG/M metagenome (GOLD analysis project Ga0070665, IMG submission 65862) | Switchgrass rhizosphere microbial communities from Kellogg Biological Station, Michigan, USA - KBS S1-3 metaG | ecosystem: Host-associated > Plants > Roots > Rhizosphere > Soil ...
ATGGACGCCGGCGCGGGAGTCCTCATCGCGGGTGCGGGAGCTGGCGGGCGCGCTGGAGGCAGCGATGTACGCGACGGCGGCTTTTCGGGACCTGCGACACCGGCAATGAGATCCTCGATCGGCATCAGCTTGCGCAGATAGATCCAGCGGAGCAGCGCCATCTCGAGGGCATACCGCGGCTGCGCGGCGACCTTGATCTCCTGCTCCGCCTTGGTGAGCAGATCAAACGCGCGCAGCAAGTCCTCGCGCGAGAAGCGGCCGGCCAGCGCCTTCACGCGATCGCGCTCGCCTTCGCCCGCGATCTCCGGATCGTTGATGCGCGAAGCATCGACCGACACGACCAGGACGTCACGCACGACCCGCGACAGCTCGCTGCACAGGACGCGCAGGTCGTATCCCATTTCGACCGCGCGTGCGGCCAGCGCAAAAGACTCCGGCGCGTCCTCGTTCGCCACGGCGTCCAGCGTGTCGAGCAGCAGGTCGCGTCCAACCAGCCCGAGCACCGTCGAGACATCTTCGGGCGTGATGGTCTTTCCCGTGAAGGCGATCACCTGATCGAGTTTGCTCTCGGCGTCGCGCATGCTGCCGTCGGCGGCACGGGCGATGAGCTGCAGCGACTCGTCGGCCACCCCGATGCCTTCGGCGTCCACGATGTGGCGCAGCTGCCCCGCGATGGCCTTGGTGTTAATCGTGCGGAACTCGTACACCTGCGCCCGGGAGAGCACGGTGTCGGGAATCTTGTCCAGCTCGGTCGTCGCCATCATGAACACGATGTGCGGCGGCGGCTCTTCGATCGACTTCAGCAGCGAGTTGAACGATGCGTTCGAGAGCTGATGGACCTCGTCGATGATGAAGATCTTGTAGCGATTGCGGACGGGCATGATCCCGAGGCCGGCAATGATCACCTCGCGGATGTTGTCGATGCCGGTGTGGGTGGCCGCGTCGATCTCGAGCACGTCCATATCCCGGCCTTCGGCGATCTCCCGGCAGGCGTCGCACTCGCCGCACGGGTCGGCGGTCGGCCCGGTGACGCAGTTCAACGCGCGTGCGAGGATGCGCGCCGTCGTCGTCTTGCCGACGCCGCGGGGACCCGCGAACACGAACGCCTGCGCAAGACGGCCGCTCGCCAGCGCGTTGCGCAGCGTCCGCGTCACCGCCTGCTGGCCGACGACGTCGTCGAACTTCTGCGGACGCCACTTGCGGGCGATTACTTGGTACGACATCTAGGGCTGAGGGCTTCGGGCTAAAGGCTGATGGCTTCGTTTGCGGACTGAACCGCGGCCCGGAGATCCCTGCGGCACATTTCAGGATCCGGTGAGCGCTGCTGCCTTCCGGCCCTGACGCGGTTCGCGGACTGAAATTGCACAGGTTCCGGACCGCGGTGCAGTCCGCAAACCTTCACTTTACTATACCGGCACGTGGGTCGCGAGGACGATGTACTTCGCGAGGACTTCGCCGACGACGACCGTGAAGAAATCGACGTACAGGATGCCGGTCGCCGACTGCGTCGACCGGATTTTGGCGGTCTGCCAGGTCAGATACGACAGCACCGCCGGCCCGGCCAGGCCGAAGAGGACGCGCTGCCAGAAGAAGATACCGTCCACCGAAAAGATGTAGTGGCGAAAGCTGGGCACACCCGAGTCCGCCTGCCATGTCGCGATCGCGAACCAGACGGCGGCGCCCACGACCGCGATACGCGCCAGCATCGAGCCGATGTGCCCCTTGACGATCGATTGCAGGTAGGCGACTTCCATCGACGGAATCACCAGATACCAGTGTCCCAGGATCATCGCGGTACACGCCCCGCCGAGCATCGCGGCGGATGTGAGGAAGCTGAGCACCGTGAGCGCAACGACCGCCGCTGACGGACCCGGCGTGAACCCGCTGGCAATCTCAACGCCCTGAAGCGCGACCGCGATCAGCCCGGTGCTGGCCGCGCACCCGAGAATCGCCATTCGTGCCGTCGTGAAGGCGCGACCGATGGTCGCCCAGTAGAACACCGTCACTGCGGTACTGGCGATCAGCCACCAATCAGAAGTCGAGACGCCGGAACCGGCCGCCTGAAACCGGAACGCCAACGCGATGACGAGCAGGATCGCGGCGAGCCCGCCATTGAAGCGGAAGAACTTCACCCCCGCATCGCGCGGCACGAACAGCAGCGTGAACGCGATGCCAACGCCGAGGTGCGCGAGGAAGAAGAAGAGGACGGTCGACAGCGACATGGGCAGGATCGGCGGGATGGGCTGGATCGGCAGGAAGGAAGGCAGAATAGACTGGATGGGCAGGATGGTTTGTCCCGTCCCGCCTATCCTGCCTGTCCCGCCCGTCCTGCCTACGGCACCGTGAAGGCTATCCGAGCCGCTTGTTGATCTCCGCCCAGTTGACGACGTTCCACCAGGCATCGAGGTAGTCGGGACGGCGATTCTGATACTTCAAGTAGTACGCGTGCTCCCACACGTCCACGCCGAACACGACCTTCTTGCCTTCCATCAGCGGGCTGTCCTGATTCGGCGTGCTCTCGATCGCCAGCTTCCCGCCCTGATCGATCACCCACGCCCAGCCGCTGCCGAAGCGGCCGACGCCGGCCTTTTTCAATTCTTCCTTGAACTTGTCGAAGCCGCCGAACGAGCCGTTGATGGCGTCCGCGATCTTGCCGCTGGGAGCGCCGCCGGCGTTCGGGCCCATCACCTGCCAGAACATCGAATGGTTGGCGTGACCGCCGCCGTTGTTGCGAACCGCCGTTCGAATGTCCTCGGGCACGGTGTTGATGCTGCGGAGCAGATCCTCGACGCTCTTGGCGTGGAGGTCGGGATGCTTGTCGAGCGCGGCGTTCAGATTCGTCACGTAAGCCTGATGATGCTTGCCGTGATGAATCTCCATCGTCATCTTGTCGATGTGTGGTTCGAGCGCGTCGGTCGGATACGGCAGCGCGGGAAGTGAATGAGCCATCAGACGTCCTCCTTGGCCTTCGACTTTGCTCAGGCCAACCCTGAGGCCAGTCGAAGGGTCGGCCTTCGACTTCGCTCAGGCCGACCCTGAGGTCTCTCGAAGGGTAGTCGGCAAAACACCAGATCGTACTTCGTGCGGGGAAGCCGAGGCAAGCTTCGAGCGGGACGCCTGAGTCAGGGTGCGCTAAGAAATCGACAACATTCGGTCCAGCGCGACCTTGGTCCAATGCTTCTGATCGGCGGGCACGACGATGCGATTGTGAACGTCGCCGGCGACGAGGCCTTCGAGCACCCACAACAGATGGTTCGGCGACACGCGAAACATCGTGGAGCAGAGGCAGCCGAACTGGTCGAGCGAATGCACCGTGCGATCGGGCTGCACCTGCGTTGCGAGACGATTGACGAGATGGATCTCGGTCCCCACGGCCCAGGTGGACCCGACGGGACTCTCGCTCACGGTTTTGATGATGTACTCGGTCGATCCGGAATCGTCTGCCGCCTGAACGACGTCCCACGGCACTTCCGGATGCACGATGACGCGGATGCCGGGATGCTGCGCGCGCATGTTTTCGATCTGCCGCGTCGTGAAGCGCGCGTGCACTGAGCAGTGGCCTTTCCACAGGATGATGCGCGCGCCGGCTACCGCGTCGGGTTCGAGTCCGCCCCAGATCTCGTTCGGGTCCCACACCACCATCCGATCGAGCGGGACGCCCATCTTGTACGCGGTGTTGCGGCCGAGATGCTGGTCGGGAAGGAAGAGAATCCGTTCGCCGCGCTCCCACGCCCACTTCAGCGTGGCGGCCGCGTTCGACGACGTGCAGACGACTCCACCGTGTTCGCCGCAGAACGCCTTAATCGACGCGGAGGAGTTGATGTAGGTGACGGGAACAATCGGCTGAAGGCTTGTGCCGTGCGCGCGGCTCTCACCCAGCATCTGCTCGAGGTCCGCCCATGATTGCTCGAGTTGATCGGGCGCCGCCATGTCGGCCATCGAGCATCCCGCCGCGAGATCGGGAAGGATCACCTGCTGATGATCGCCGCTGAGCACATCGGCGCTCTCGGCCATGAAGTGCACGCCGCAAAAGACGATGAACTCCGCATCCGCGTGCCTGCTCACCTGGCCCGCGAGTTTGTAGGAGTCGCCGGTGTAGTCGGCGAACGCGATCACCTCGTCGCGCTGATAGTGATGCCCGAGGATCACGAGGCGCCGTCCGAGCGTCGCTTTCGCCGCCGCGATGCGGCGGTGCATCTCCTCGTCCGTCAGTCCGAGATAGCGCTCCGGGAGCGCCTGGCGCTCCGAGATGCGGCTCTTCTCGTATTCGGTGAGCAACGGAATCAGCATAAAAGCCTAGCGTTTCTCAAATTTTGTGAAACTTTTCGCAAGCCAGCCAATCAAGACACGCACCAGAAAGTATAACACCCGGGGGCGGAACGGAATTCCCGGCAGAGCTGGACGGATATCGTCGCGCTACGCGGGCGTGGCCTGAACCACGTTGTACAACGTGTCGCGCTCGACCGGCTCGCGGCCCGCCGCGCGCACCAATCGGCCAAGCTGCCGCGTCGTCATCGCCTCCGGCGTACGGGCGCCGGCCATGTGATAAATCTTCTCTTCCTGCACGGTGCCGTCGAGATCGTCGACGCCGAACCACAACGCCGTCTGCGCCACTTCGACGCCAGTGGCAATCCAGAACGCTTTCACGTGCGCGATGTTGTCGCACATCAGCCGGGACACGGCGTGGACGCGCAGCGTGTCGGACGCGGTCGGCGCCGGCAGCTTGCGCATCTGGTTGTTGTCGGGATGAAACGCGAGCGGGATGAACGCCTGGAATCCTCCGGTCTCATCCTGCAGTGCTCGAGCGCGCAGCATGTGATCGACGCGCTCTTCGTTCGTCTCGATGTGCCCGTAGAGCATCGTGACGTTGGTGCGCATCCCCAACTGGTGCGCGGTGCGATGGATGGCAAGGTAGCGATCGCTGCCGCACTTGTCGTGAGCGATCTTCCGGCGCACGCGTTCCGCGAAGATCTCCGCGCCGCCGCCTGGCAGTGAGTCGAGCCCCGCGTCCATCAGCTCGCGCAGCACCTGCTCGTCGGTCTTGCCGTAGAGATCCGCGAAGAACGCGATCTCAACGGCGGTGAAGCATTTGAGGTGGATGTCGGGGCGGATCCGCTTGAAGCCGCGCAGCAGCTCGGTGTAGTAGTCGAACGGCAGATCCGGATGCAGGCCGTTGACGACGTGAATCTCGGTCAGCGGCTGGTGGGCACGCTGCCGCAGCTTGTCCCACGCCTGATCGAGCGACATCGTGTACGCGCCCTCGTCGCCCGGCTTCAGGCGCGCGAAGGCGCAGAACAGACAACTGGCCACGCAGACGTTGGTCGCTTCGAGACGGATGTTGTAGTTGTAGAAGGTTCTGGCGCCGTGCCGCTTTTCGCGTTCGCGATTGGCCAGCCAGCCGACGGCGAGAAGATCCGGGCTCTCGAAAAGCCGGACGCCCTCGCCGAGATCGAGCCGCTCGCCGCGATCGAGCTTCTCTGCGATGTCGAGGAGGCCGGCGGAGGCGAGACGCGAGGGCAACATCTGGTAATTGGGGAATCTGGTAATCGGGTAATTGATTGATGGATTTACCAAATCACCAGCTTACCCAATTCCTCAATTACCCGATGGGTATCAGGAGACTCCGAAGATCTGTACGCGAAGCGATCGCGCGCGCGGGCCGTCGAGCTCCGCCATGAGGATGCGTTGCCATTGGCCGAGCACCACCTCGCCGCCGCTGATCTGAAGCGTCAGGTTGTGTCCAAGCAGCATGGCGCGCAGGTGCGAATCGGCGTTCATGCGATCGCAGTCCGAGTGCTTGGGATCGTTGTGCATGTACTCTGCGTCGCGGGCGACCATCTGCTCGAGGAATCGCTTGATGTCGGACAGCAGCGCGACCTGGAACTCGTTGATGAAGAGAGTGCAGGTGGTGTGCATCGACCAAAGGCTCACGAGCCCTTCGCTGATGTTGAACCGCCGCACGAATTCCATGATCTTGTTGGTCAGATCGACCACTTCCACTCGCTGATCCGTATCGATGACGAACGTCTCGCCATGGATCGTAAGGCCGCCAACCGTCGCAGTCGCCACTCCTTCGACAGGCTTCTCGCGTACGGTGACAGTCGAACTCTTACTCATGCGCTCCCTTTCGTGTTTGCTCGGTGTGCCCGGTCCCGCTTTCGGACACGAACGATCAATGTTACGCAAAAACAACGGGTCGAGGCAACCCTGCTATACTCCGCCACCTGTAAGTTCGTGATGTCCCCGGCGGTTACGGGAAGTGGGTGAAATGCCCACACGGTCCCGCCACTGTAAGCGGTCACTCTGCGTTTGGTCCTCTTTCCCGGACACTGCTGTCGCGGGATCCTGGTCCGCCACTGAGCCTCAGCTTGGGAAGGCGCGCGCAGCGGATTCACACCGCGAGTCAGGAAACCTGATCACCGGGGCACCCTGTTGTTCGGCGCGGAGAACGCCGAAGGAGTTCAGCCCTGTCCACTGGCCAGCCTCGCGCCGCCATTTCCTGGAGCGGCGGCAAGGATAGTTGCGCCGCCCTGCATCGGACCCGCGATCAGTACGACCTCGCCTGCATGATCACCATGCTCAGCGAGGACGCCGCGCGCAGTCGATCGCATGGGCTTCGTCCCGAGGTCCTCGACGCGCAAGCGGATCGCCTTGGACTGCGCCGCATCATCGGACGCTGCAGCTGGCAGACGTACGATGAAGCGTTCGACGCGGCGCTTCAGGAAGCGAAAGCCGACGGAGTAACGCACGTCATCTTCGGCGACATCCTCTTCGACGAACATCGGCAGTGGGCCGAGTCCCGGTGCTCCACCAACGGCCTCACCGCCGTCGAACCGCTCTTTGGATCGTCCACGCTCGCGCTTTTCGATGATTGGATCACCTCGGGCGCAGAGGCGATCATCGTGACGGCCCGCGCCGAATTTCTCGACGAGACCTGGCTTGGCCGCCCGTTGCGGCGGGAGATGCTCGAAGAGTTCGGGCGGCTCGGCGTGGATCCGTGTGGTGAACGCGGCGAATATCACACCGCCGTCACGAACAGCCCGCTGTTCAGCGCGCCAATCAACGTCGTGCACGGGGAACGAGTCCTTCGCTCCGGTTGCCACGCGCTCGATCTGCAAGTGGCCACGGCAGGCCTAAAGGCCTGCACTACAGATGATGGCGCGACGGATCCGGCAACCGAGATTCGCCCTTCAAGCGGATCTGGTGCACGCGAATGCTGACCGCCGAGCACGTGACGTTCGGCTACCGCGCCGGCGCGCCCCGTGTGGTGGACGATGTGTCGCTGGCGATTGCGGCGGGATCGATGGTCGGCATTCTCGGCCCGAACGGATCCGGAAAAACGACGCTGCTGAAGATGCTCAGCGGGACGCTGACGCCATCAACCGGTCAGGTCGTGTTCGGCGGACGCCCGCTCGCCGGCTGGCCACGCCGCGACGTCGCGCGCCGCATCGCGATGGTGCCGCAGGAGACGCACGCGCCGTTCGACTTCACGGTACTGGACATCGTGCTGATGGGACGTTTTCCGCACCTCGGCACGTTCGCGCTCGAAGGCCCCGCGGATCTCGCAATCGCGCAGCAGGCGCTCGCATCAACCGGGATGTCCGCCTTCGAGGGACGGCCGTTCGCCACCCTCAGCGGCGGAGAGAAGCAGCGGGTCGTGATCGCCAGCGCGCTCGCTCAGAGCCCGGAGCTCCTCCTGCTGGACGAGCCGACAGCATCGCTCGACCTCGGTCATCAGTTGGATGTCCAACTGCTGCTCACGAGGTTGAACCGCGACAGCGGCGTCACGATGGTGCTGTCGACGCACGATCTGAACCTTGCGGCCGCGCTGTGCCGCGAACTCATCCTGCTCCGCGCGGGACGCGTCATCGCTCAAGGCCCGACAGAAGACGTGTTGACGCCGGAGGCCGTGCGGGCGCTGTACGGCGTCGATGCCGACGTCGCCCGTCATCCGATCGCCGGTCATATGACGGTGACGCCTCTTGCCCGCGTGCCCTGATGCCGCCAATCCGCACGCGGCTCGTCCTGACGCTGACCGGTTTTGGCCTGCTCCTGGCGGCCACGATTCTCACAGGGCCGCTGATCGGATCGACGCACATCTCGCTCGGCCGCGTGTTCGATCGCACCATCGCCTTCGCGGACAACGCCGACGCGCAGATTTTCTTCATCGCGCGCCTGCCGCGGGTCCTGGCCGGTGCGCTGGTCGGCGCAGCGCTGGCGGCCGCCGGCGTCGTGTTCCAGGCGCTGCTGCGGAATCCGCTCGCCACGCCGGATACGCTCGGGGTGTCCAGCGGGGCGGCACTTGGCGCGATGCTGGCCATCACGCTGCACATCAATCTGACCGTGTTCGGCATTTCGTCCATCCCCGCGGCCAGCTTCGCCGGATCGATCGGCGCGCTGGGAATCGTCTATGCCCTCGCGTCGGCCCGCCGCCGGGGGCTTTCGACCATCGTCCTGCTGCTCGCCGGCGTCACGATGACGGCGTTCTTCCAGGCGCTGATTCTCTTCACGCAGTACCTGGCCGATTTCGCCGATACCTTTCGCACGGTCCGCTGGCTCATGGGGACGCTGGATGTCGGCAGCTACACGCCGATTCTGGCCGCCTTGCCGATCGTGCTCGCCGCTTTCGCGATGCTGGCGACGCTGCCGCGCTCGCTCGATCTCATCAGCCTTGGCGCCGATGCGGCCGCGGCGCGCGGCGTGGACGTCGTGGCGGCCGAGCGGCTCGCGCTTGCCAGCGCGTCGCTGGCAACCGGGGCGGCGGTTTCGCTGGCGGGACCCGTCGGATTCATCGGCCTCGTCGTCCCGCACCTGGTCCGGCTGATCGTCGGATCGGACCATCGGCTGGTGCTGCCGGCCTCCGCCCTCTTCGGCGCGTCGTTCCTCATCGTCTGCGACGCTGTCGCGCGGACCGTGTGGCCGTCCGGCGAACTGCCGGTCGGTATCGTGACCGCGCTGATTGGCGGACCGTTCTTTCTGTGGCTGCTGGTAAGGAGATGACGTGACTGTGTGGCGCCGGATGATGGCTGGAAAACGACGCGTCGGCGCGCTGACGGCCCGCGCGCTGGCTATCCTGCTGGCAACGATTCTGACCGCGACGACCCAAACGACCGCGATGGTCCAACGGTCCGCGCGGCCGGAACGGATCGTCTCGCTGATTCCGGCCGTCACCGAGATGATCTTCGCGATGGGTGACGGCGCGCGCGTCGCCGCGGTGAGCAACTACGATCACTTCCCGGCCGAGGTCGCCAGTCTGCCGCGCGTCGGCGGACTGCTCGATCCGAGCGTCGAGCGGATCCTTGCCATCAAACCGGATCTGGTCATCGTCTACGCCACGCAACGGGAATTGATCGAACGGCTGGATCGCGCCGGGATTTCCTATTTCAGCTACCAGCACAAGGCACTGCCCGACATCATGACGACGATCCGCGCGATCGGCACTCGTATCGGATCCTCTTCGCAGGCGGACGCAGTCGCATCGGGAATGGAGCGATCGCTGGGTGAGATTCGCACGAAGGCCGCCGGGTTGCCGCGGCCGGCCACTCTTCTCGTGTTCGAGCGCGATCCGGCATCGCTGCGAAACGTCTTTGCCAGCGGCGGATACGGCTTCCTCCACGACATGCTCGAGATCGCCGGCGGGCGCAACGTCTTCGCCGACATCAAGAAGCAGGCGGTCCAGGCGAGCACCGAGATGCTCATCGCCAGCAAGCCGGACGTGATCATCGAACTGCTGTATGGCGACAGCCTGAAGAACGCCAACATCGCGACAGAGCTACGCGCCTGGGATGTGCTCGCGTCGGTACCTGCGGTCCGCGCGCACCGGGTGCTCGCCCTGACCGGCGACGAGTTCGTGGTCCCCGGCCCGCGTGTCGTCGACGCCACTCGCAAGCTGGCGCGAGCCATTCATCCGGACGCCTTCCGATGAAGACGCTCGTTTCGTGGTCCAGCGGCAAGGACAGCGCCTGGATGGTACACACGCTGCGCCAACGGGGCGACGTCGAGATCGGCGCCCTGCTCACCACGATCAACGAGACCGCACAGCGCGTGGCGATGCACGCAGTGCGCGTCGACGTCGTTCAGGCGCAGGCCGCTGCGCTCGGAATCCCGTTGTGGCTGGTACCGATTCCATCGCCATGCCCGAACGAAATCTATGAGGACGCAATGCGCCGAGCCGTCGCGCGCGCCGTCGGCGAGGGCTTCACCCACGCGGCGTTCGGCGACCTCTTCCTCGAGGACATTCGAAAGTACCGTGAAGAACGCCTCGCGGGAAGCGGGCTGACTCCGCTGTTTCCCTTGTTCGGGACCGCCGCCGATACGCCGGCGCTGGCGCGCCGGATGATCGCGGCCGGCTTGCGCGCTCGCATCACCTGCCTGAACCCGAAGGTGATGGATCGTTCGTTTGCCGGGCGCGAGTTCGACGCCTCGCTGCTCGACGAGCTGCCGCCGTCGATCGACCCCTGCGCCGAGCGCGGAGAATTCCACACCTGCGCGTACGCGGGCCCCATGTTCAATCACCCGGTCGCCGTCGACACCGGTATCACCGTCGAACGCGACGGCTACGTGTTCACGGATTTGACATTGGCCACCGAACGATCCGATAAGCAGACGAGGTCATGATCCGTTACCCGTCGCGCATCATCTGTCTGACGGAAGAGACGACTGAAACCCTGTACCTGCTCGGTCAGGGCGATCGCATTGTCGGCGTCTCTGGTTACACCGTTCGTCCCCCGGAGGCCCGGCTCAAGCCGAAGGTCTCTGCCTTCATCAACGCGAAGTTCGACAAGATCCAGGCGCTGAAGCCCGACCTCGTGCTCGCGTTCTCCGACCTGCAGGCGGACCTCTGCGCGGAACTGGTGCGGCGGGGCATGAACGTCGTCGTCTTCAACCAGCGCAGCGTCGCCGAGATCCTGCAGATGATCGCGATGCTCGGCGGTCTGATCGGATGCCAGACGGAAGCCGAACGGCTCGCTGACAACCTGCGAGCGGACCTCGATCGTCTGGCGGACGCTGGCGCGCGATTCCCGAGACGGCTGCGCGTGTTTTTCGAGGAGTGGGACGATCCGCTGATCTCCGGGATCCGATGGGTGGAGGAGCTCGTGACCATCGCCGGCGGGACGCCGCTGTTCCCCGAGCTCGCGAACGCCGGCCTTGCGAAGGATCGAATCGTCGATCCGACGGAGGTGGTCCGGCGGGATCCGCAGGTGATCTTCGCCTCCTGGTGCGGAAAGAAAGTCAACAAGACGAAGATTCGATCGCGACCCGGGTGGGACGCAACGAGCGCGGTACGCGACGATTTCATTTTCGAAATCAAGTCCACGTACATCCTCCAGCCAGGCCCGGCGAGCCTGACCGACGGCGTGCGGCAGATGCACGAGATCCTGAAGACGCTGGCGGCGCAGGACGATCGTCCGCGCGAGCGGGGTAAACTTGATCCGTGCGCATCCTGATCGTTGCCGCCACGGAGACCGAGATCGCTCCGCTCCTGGAGCGGATGATCTCGCTGCCGACCGGCGACCTGAGCGTTGACTTGTACTCGCGCGGTTCGCACGAGATCGACGTGCTGATTACGGGCATCGGCATGGTGGCCACCGCTGCCTGGTGTTCGCGCGCCCTCGCGCAGACGCCGTACGACCTCGCGCTCAACCTCGGGGTGTGCGGCAGCTTCGATTCCTTCATCGAGCCCGGCACGGTTGTCCATGTCGTCAAAGATCGGATTGCCGAGCTTGGCGCCGAAGACGGCGACGCGTTTCGGACCATCGAGGAACTTCAGCTGCCAGGCCAGGCCGAGTTCGTGAACTTCGACCCGCCGTCCAACTCCGGTATCGAGCAGCTCCCTTCCGTCACCGGCATCACCGTCAACACGGTGCACGGCAACGAGCGCAGCATCGCGCTCGTCACCGGGCGGTTCAATCCGCAGGTGGAGAGCATGGAGGGCGCGGCGTTCATGTCCACCTGCCTTATCCACAAGGTACCGTTCGCTCAGGTTCGGGCGGTGTCCAATCTCGTCGAGCGCCGGAACAGGGAGTCCTGGAAGATGGCTGAGGCGATCCACAACCTCGCCGTGGCCGCGCTGCGCATCGTCGATCAGCCATGACCCCGCCGCTGTCCCTCGGCTTCTCTCCGTGCCCCAACGACTGCTTCATGTTCGACGCCATCGTGAACCGGCGCATCGATCTCGAAGGGCTCGAGTTTTCCGCTCGTCTCGCAGACGTGGAAGCGCTCAACAAGGCGGCGTTCGCCGGCGATGCCGACGTGACGAAGCTGAGCTATCACGCGTATGCGTTCTGCAGCCGCGACTACGTCCTGCTCGACGCGGGAAGCGCGCTGGGCCGGAATTGTGGACCGCTGTTGATCTCCAAACGAGCCGTATCCAGATCCGAGGTCGCGGGTGGAGGGCTGAAGATCGCCATCCCGGGCAAGTACACCACCGCGAACTTCCTCCTGGGCCTTGCGTTTCCCAACGCTCAGGACAAGACCGAGCTGGTGTTCTCCGCGATCGAGCCGGCGCTGCTGGAGGACAGGTTCGACGCCGGGCTCATCATCCACGAGAATCGCTTTACGTACCAGGCCAAGGGGCTGAAGAAGATCATCGACCTCGGCGAGTACTGGGAGGAAGAGACCGGCGCGCCGATTCCTCTCGGAGGCATCGTCGTCAAGCGGTCGCTGTCAGCGGACGTGAAGCAGCGCGTGAATCGCGTGCTTCGGCGAAGCGTTGAATACGCGTTCGCGCATCGCACCGCCAGCCTCGACTACGTTCGCGAGCACGCCCAGGAGATGAGCGAAGAGGTGATGTACAAGCACATCGATCTGTACGTCAACGAATACTCCGTCGATCTCGGTCAGGAAGGCCGGCGCGCGGTGGAGCTGCTGTTCGAGAAAGCCGCCGCGACCGGCATCATTCCCGCACCGCCCGGCAGCCTGTTTCTTTAGAGTGGGCTCAGGTGCACTAACGCGATAGCAACCAGCGGATGCGATCGTACGAAAGCACATAGTGCAGCGCGATCGCGCATGCGAAGAGCGTGGCCAGCCTCGTGAACCTGAGGTGGTAGAGGGCCAGCGTCGCGGACGCGAAGAATCCCAATTCGAGTACCAGGCGAACGGCACCTGGAACGGGAACCGGAGCCGAGCCCGAGCGTGACGGATCGCCCGGTACGGCGAACGTACCCCACAGCGCGGCGGCGACTATCGGGAGGCCCACGGCCGACACAATTCGCCAGCTGTCGTCGCGCAGACGCCAGCCCCACAGCCCCAACACGAATAGTGCGCAGAGTTCGAGGAGAAACCTGACTGCCAGGTTCAGCGGATGCGAGCTCACCCTACACGTCGTCGTCAGGCGGCGCGACGATGTACGGCTGCGAGACGCGCTTGACGACAATCGTCAGCCCGAACGCCACGAGGGCGCACGACGCCGCCAGGCCGAGATAGATGCCGATGCCGACGACTGCCGCGGGAGCCGCAGCGGTGGCCACCGGCATGTCGTCCACGATCGCGAACGCTTGCGCCATCGTCGTCGCACGCTCGCCGGCCGCGCGCGGCAGGATGCGCCACGACAGGAACGTGATACCGAGCGCAAAGAGGCCGATGATGAGCAGCGGGTGGCGTGAGTTCCTGCGCGTGATGAGGCTCAGCAGAGCCAGCGTGGCCGCGATCGCGCCCAGCCCCGCCACCCAGAGCGCCTCGACGTCCGGCACGCCGGTGATCGACGCCTCGCCGACGATGACCCACGGGAGAAAAGCGCTGACAGTAAGGACGATGCCTGCGACCAACGGGAGGAAATAGGCGCGCATTCCCGGACGAAAAATCTCGGTCAACGCCACGTGGTCGAGTCTAGCACGCAGGAGCGGGCTGACCAGCGAAACTGACGGACCTCAGCCGCGGCAGCGACAGTTGAAGAGCCGCTTTCTACTGAGCGTCCTTGAACTCCTCGTACCAGGCCATCTGGATCGCTTCGAGCTTCGGCTCGTTCGACATCTTGGGATCGTCGTCGAAACCATCGAGGCCGACGACCTTCTCGCGAAGATCGGTGAAGCGGATCGTCAAGGGATCGAGGCCGGGAAACTTGTCAGCGAGCGCGATCCCGATGTCCTCCGAGTCGGTCCATTTCACGGCGTCACCTCCTGCGCCTTGGCCTTCTTGTCCGATTTGCCGAGCTGAATGCCGCCGCCTTCCTGAACGTAGTTGCGCGTGTACATCGGCAGTTCGCAGACGACGTCGCCGCTGATCACCGCCTGGCAGCCCAGGCGCGAACGCGACGTCAGGCCCCAGGCCGTGTCGAGCCGATCCGCTTCGTCGTCCTGCATCTCGCTGAGGTGCTGCTCACCTTCCTTGATGATCACGTGGCAGGTGGTGCAGGCGCAGCTGCCGCCGCAGGCATGCTCGAGGGGGACGCCGTAGTTCTTGGCGAGATCGAGAAACGATTCAGGCTTGCCGTGATGGGAGTATGGCACCTGACCGTGCTCGAACTCGACGACCGTTTCCTCGCCGTCGATGATGAATGTGACTTTGGGCATGTTATCGCTCGGCTAAAGCCTTCGCGCTCCATTTATCGAAGCCTTCGCACTCCACTACGCGCTACATCTCGTTGACGTTCTTGCCGGACAGCGCCGCCTGAACGGAACGGTTCATCATCACTTCGGCCAGGTGCCGCGTCGAGTCGTTCAGGGCCTGCGTCCACTTCTGGATCGTCTCGCGATCCGAAGAGTTCAACACCATCTTGAGGCCGGCCAGCACCGATTCGATTTTCTTGCGCTCGCCGGCCGCGAGCTCTTCCCGCTCGATCTGATCGATGTCGGGCGCCCGGAGCGATTTCTCGGTCGCGTGAATCACGTTCTCCGCTTCGTTGCGGGCTTCGATCACCAGGCGCGCCGCGAAGTCCGCCTCCGCGTTCTCGAACGAGTCGAGCAGCATCTGCTCGACCTGCTCGTCGGTGAGGCCGTAGGACGGCTTCACTTCCACCGTCTGCTCGATCTCGGTCCGAAGTTCGCTGGCCGTGACGCTCAGAATACCGTTGGCGTCGATCTGGAACTGCACCCTCACGCGCGGCAGGCCCGCGGGCATTGGCGGAATGCCACGCAGCTTGAAGCGCGCCAGCGACCGGTTGTCGGCGACCAGCTCGCGTTCGCCCTGCAGCACATGAATGTCCACGGCAGTCTGGTTGTCGACAGCGGTCGTGAACATCTCGCTGCCGGTCGCCGGAATCGTCGAGTTGCGCATGATGATCTTCGACGTCACCCCGCCCATCGTCTCGATGCCGAGCGAGAGCGGCGTCACGTCGAGCAGCAGCAGATCGCGATTGCCGGTGACGAGAATGTCGGCCTGCACCGCCGCACCAAGAGCGACCACCTCGTCCGGGTTGAGCTCGCTGTGCGGCTTCCTTCCGAATAGTTCCTCGACCCGACGGCGGACCAGCGGAATACGCGTCGAGCCGCCCACGAGCACGACCTCGTCGATCGACGAGGGTTCGACGCCGGCGTCGGCAAGCGCCTGACGGCACGGCGCGAGCGTACGCTCGACGATCGGCTGAATCAGCGCCTCGAACTCGGCACGGGTGAAGCGCTCGCCATTCAACCTGGTTTCGTCGCCGTCGGAGAGATCGATTTTTGCCTGAATGACCGCCTTCCGAATCTCCTGCACCGATTCCGGCGACGCGCCGGCCTTCGGGTTGCTCTTCAGCACACGATCCATCAACAACAGGTCGATGTCGTCGCCACCGAGGTGCGTATCACCGTTGGTGGAGAGCACCTGGAAGACACCGTCCTCCACGCGGAGGATCGAGATGTCGAACGTTCCACCGCCGAGATCGTAGACCGCGATGATGCCGGAGTGCCGCTTGTCGAGCCCGTACGCCAGCGACGCCGCGGTCGGTTCGTTGATGATGCGAAGGACCTCGAGACCGGCGATGCGGCCCGCATCGCGCGTCGCGGTGCGCTGTGCGTCGTTGAAATAAGCCGGCACCGTGATGACGGCGCGGTCCACCTCGTTGTCGAATTCGCCCTGTTCGGCGAAAAACGCCTCCGCGCGGTGCTTCAGCTCCCGCAGGACGAAGGCCGAGATTTCGGGCGGTGTGAATTCCCGATCGCCGACGCCGATGCGAAGCACACCCCCTTCGCCTCCGATGCGGAACGGAAAATGGCTCGTCTCGTCCTGCACGTCGTCGCGCCCCTTGCCCATGAAGCGCTTCACCGAGTAGACCGTGCGCTGTGCGTCGACGAGGAGCCGCCGCTGCGCTTCCCGTCCGACGTGAACCGTGCCTTCGTCTCCAAACGACACGACCGAGGGAACGAGCCCGTCGCCCTGTCGATCGCGGATGACCTGCGGCACGCCGTCCTTGACGTAGGCGACGAGCGAGTTGGTGGTGCCGAGATCGATGCCGACAACCTTACTCATGAATGCAGCTCGCGCTCGATCCCCTCGAGCAGATTGTGAATGTAGTTGCGCTCGAGAAACTGATCGCGGAGCGCTTGCAGCACCGCGGGGCCGCCGCCTGCATCCCACTGCGCGGCGAGCGTCTGCAATTGCTGCTCGTGTTCGATCCGCTTGGCCTCGATCGGCTGACGCGCACGCTCGAGCCTCGGCCGCCACTCCTCGGGAGACGCCGCGCCGCTTCGAAGCTCGCGAATTTCGTCCAGCTCTTCGTTCAGCGCGAACACTTCTTCGAGCAGCGCCGGCGGCACCTGCTTCGCCGCTTCGGCGGGACCTGACGGCGCCATCCCTTCCAGCTTCAACAGGTATTCGATTCGCGAAGCCGGTTGCCTCAGCGCTCGGTACGCATCGTTCAGGTACGACGACTGCTCGAGGCTCGCGCGCCGCTCGGCCGGCGTTGCATTGTAGAAATAGTCCGGATGAAACTGACGGCTCAGCGTCCGGAACCGCTGCTCCAGATCCGCCGCGTCGATGTTCAGCTTTCTGGGCAGCCCGAGGAAGCTGAAATAGTCGGCCTGACGCGAGAGCGGAAGGATCTTCGTGCACTGCGGACAGAAGTGCGCATCCAGGGGAGCGCCGGCACCGCAATGACGGCAGGCCTGCAGCGTTGGGGTTGTGGTGGACATCAGAAGTTAGAACTTAGAAGTTAGAACTTGGAAGTAGAAATCAGAAGTTGAGATTAGAGGTTCGATCCTTTCACTTCTAACTTCTGACTTCTCACTTCTAACTTTCCAAGTCTAAGCGCCGAAGGAGCTTCCGCAGCCGCAGGTCGATTTCGCGTTCGGGTTGCTGAACCTGAAGCCCTGGGAGACCAAATTCGTGTCGTAGTCGAGGACCGTGCCGTTCAGAAACATCAGGCTCTTCTTGTCGACGTAGATTTTGGCCCCTTCAGGCCCTTCGAACACCTCGTCGCCCATGCGCGCCTGTTTTTCCCACGCGAACGTGTAGCTCAGCCCTGAACAACCGCCGCCCTTCACGCCGACGCGCAGCCCGCCATCGTCGATGCCCTGCTTGGCCATCAACGTCCGGATCTTGCGCGCGGCTCCTTCACTGATCTGAATCATCGCATTCCATCAATTACGCAGTCGGCTGCGCGACCTTCTCGGCAGTCTTGCCTTCGGCCGTCTGCTTCTTCTTGTAATCCGAAATCGCCGCCTTGATGGCGTCCTCGGCCAGCACCGAGCAGTGAATCTTCACCGGCGGCAGGCTCAGCTCGTTGACGATATCGGTGTTCTTGATGGCGAGCGCCTCGTCGACCGTCTTGCCCTTGAGCCATTCGGTCGCCAGGCTCGAGCTCGCGATCGCCGACCCGCACCCGAACGTCTTGAACTTCGCGTCGTCGATGACGCCCGTCGCCGGGTTCACCTTGACCTGCAGCTTCATGACGTCGCCGCATTCCGGCGCGCCCACCAGCCCGGTGCCGACGTTGACGTCGTCCTTCGGCAGCGACCCGACGTTGCGGGGGTTCTCGTAGTGGTCGATGACCTTATCTGAATAAGCCATAAGACTGTTCCTCTGGAATCTAGTGCCCCTCTGTCTGCCACACCATCGTGGACAGGTCGACGCCTTCCTTGGCGAGTTCGTACAACGGTGACATGTCACGCAACTTGGTGACGACCGACGTGAGCTTGTCGGCCACGTAGTCCACTTCCTCTTTCGTGGACCACCGGCCCAGACCGAAACGGATCGACGAGTGCGCCAGATCGTCGCCAGCGCCGAGCGCCTTCAACACGTACGACGGCTCGAGGCTCGCCGACGTGCAGGCCGATCCCGACGACACGGCCACGTCGTTGATGCCCATCAACAGCGATTCGCCCTCGACGTACGCGAAGCTGATGTTCAGGTTGTGCGGGAGCCGATGCTCCATCGACCCGTTGATGTAGATCTCGTCGAGCCGCTTGTGCAGCTTGTCGTTCAGATAGTCGCGCAGCCCGCGCAGCCGCTCGCTCTCGACCGCCATCTCCTGCTTGCACAGTTCCGCGGCCTTCCCGAACCCGACGATGCCGGTGACGTTGAGGGTGCCTGAGCGCATACCGCGCTCGTGGCCGCCGCCGTCGATGATCGGCGAGAGCAGCACGCGCGGATTGCGGCGCCTCACATAGAGCGCACCTACACCTTTGGGGCCGTACATCTTGTGCGCGCTGATCGACGCCATGTCCACCTTGAGGGCGTTGACATCGAACGGCACCTTGCCGACCATCTGCACCGCGTCGGTGTGGAAGAGAATCCCCTTCTCCTTCGCGATCGCGCCGATCTCGGCGATCGGCTGGATGACGCCGATCTCGTTGTTCGCCGCCATGATCGTGATGAGGATCGTCTTGTCGCTGATCGCGGCCTTCAGCTCGTCGAGGCTGATCCGGCCGTCCTTCTGCACCGGCAGGTAGGTGACGCGGTAGCCGTCCTTCTCCAGCCGCTTGCACGTGTCGATGATGGCCTTGTGCTCGGTCACCGCCGTGATGATGTGGTTGCCTTTCTCCCGATACATCTCGGCGACGCCCTTGATGGCGAGATTGTCGGACTCGGTCGCGCCGCTGGTGAAGACGATCTCCTTGGCGTTGGCGCCGATGAGATCCGCAATCTGCTTGCGCGCCTTCTCGACGGCTTCCTCAGCCTCCCATCCGAAGGGATGGTTGCGGCTGGCGGCGTTGCCGAAGTGCTGCGTGAAGTACGGCAACATCGCCTCGAGGACCCGGGGGTCCGTCGGCGTCGTCGCGTGATAGTCCATGTAGATCGGAAGCTTGATAGCCATATTTTCTGCCTTCGGCTCGGCTGAAGCCTTCGCCCTACAGTTTGTAGCGCGACGGCTTTAGCCGAGCGTCGTTATAGATGCGTGTGCAGCACCGCGGGGCGCACCGGCACCGGCGCCGGAGGATCCGCCGCGAGCTCGGCAATCGTGCATTCGCCAAGCGCCGACAGGATCCGCTCGCGCACGCGATAGAGCGGATCGCGCACGTTGCACTTCGAGAACTGCTCGCACTGACCTTCTTCAGTGGAGCAGGCGGTCACCGTCACCGGCCCTTCGATCGCCTGGATGACGTCCGCGACCGAAATCTGAATCGGCGCGCGCGACAGCTGGTAGCCGCCGCGGGTGCCCTGATGAGAGACCAGGAGACCTCGCCGCACGAGCCGCTGTAACACCTTGGCCATCAGTTCGATGGGGATGTCATACAGCGCCGCGATCTCCCG
>Ga0070665_100002624_pt1 | contig 19601 bp, 21 predicted proteins | sample KBSS13metaG_FD_65862 | JGI IMG/M metagenome (GOLD analysis project Ga0070665, IMG submission 65862) | Switchgrass rhizosphere microbial communities from Kellogg Biological Station, Michigan, USA - KBS S1-3 metaG | ecosystem: Host-associated > Plants > Roots > Rhizosphere > Soil ...
CCCAGCCTGCGCAGGACCGATCGTCCGAGCGACCGCGCCGCGGTCTCGGTCGCCGCGGCGAGCGCGCCGGCGTCCGCTCGCCCTCCCTGGTCCGCGAGCGCCGCGAGCAGCTCGCGCACTTGGAGCGGGTTGCCCCCGGTCAGCTCGAAGCACCGCAGGCAGAAGGCGTCGTCGGCGTCCCGGCCGCCGCGGCGGACGAGCGTGGCCACGGCTGCAGGCCCGAGCGGCGACGGCGACAGGACCCGCAGGGCCGGATCCGCGGCGAGGGGCATGAGCAGTCCGCCGGCCCCCGGCTCGCCGGCCCGGGCCGCGAGGACGATCGCGATCGGCTCGTCGGAGATGCGGCCGACGAGGTAGGTCAGCAGCCGCAACGAGGGCTCGTCGGCCCAGTGCGCGTCGTCGACGAGCAGGACGATCGGCCCGCGCTCCGCGACGCGCAGCACGACCCAGTGCAGGGCATGGAGCACGGCGAACCCGGTGGCGTCCGCGCCGCCGGGTGCGGCATGACCGGGATCGACGACGGCGCGCGCGGGCGCGGCCGGGCCGGTGAGCAGGTCGTCGCGCTCCGGGGCGGTCAGCGCGGCGACCGGCCGCTCCAGGAGGGAACGTGCGACGCCCCAGCCGAACTCGCGCTCGAGCTCGTGTCCCCGCGCGCGGATGACGCCGAGCCCCGCGTCGCGTGACAGATCGGCCGCGTGCGCGAGGAGGGCGGACTTGCCCAGCCCCGGAGCAGCCTCGAGGAGGATCGCCCCGCCCCGCCCGGCCGCGGCGCCGGCGAGCAGGTCCGCCAGCGCCGCTGTCTCGGCGTCGCGCTCGAGCAACGCCTCGTGCGACTGCGAGGCGGCGTCCACGGTCACCGGCCGAGCATCTCACCGCTCTGCGACCGTGTCGATTCCCGGGCGCGACGACCGCTACCTGCACGTCACGCGCGGCGAGCTGCGGCGGCGGCGGCTCGCCGAGCTGGCCCGAGCTACGCTCGGGCGGTGCGCAGGGTCCTCGGCACGCTCGTCCTCCTCGCCGCGCTCGCCGCGCCGGCGACTGCCGCCGCAACGTCCTGCGCGGACGTCGCCGACCCGTACCCGGGGACCCGCTACGAGGGCGTGGACCTGACCCGCATCACCGCCACCGGCGTGACCTGCACGACGGCGCGGCGGGTGGCGCGGGGAGCCCACCGCAGGGCGCTCGGCCTGCCTGTGGCGGCGGTCCGGCGGTTCACGTGGAACGGCTGGCACGTGACCGGCGACCTGCGGGGCTCCTCGGACGCCTACGTCGCCACGAAGGGCGACCGGCGCGTGCGCTGGCGCTTCTAGGTCACGCCGTCGCCGGCTCCTGCAGCAGGGCCGCGGTCTCGCGCATCTGCTCGAACGCCTCCTCGTCGCTGTCGCGGCGACCGAGCCCACACGCCGCCGCCACGTCGACCTCACGGCCGGACAGGCGCTCGATGCGCGCGAGGATCTCGCGATGGGCCTCCGTGTCCAGCGACTCGTGCAGGAACCCGGCGATGAACCGGGTGTCGTCGGGCAGCTCGAGGTCGCGCAGCGGCTCGTAGAAGGACTCCGCCTCGATCGGCGGCTCCTTCGCCGCGGCGAACGGCGCGTGGACGTACTCGAGCACGCGGTCGTCGGGGAACCCGGCCGCGATCGCGTTGGCGAGCAGCACGAGCGGGGTGACGTCGCGCATCGCGCCGTACGCGGTGTGGTGGAAGTCCCCGAGGCACAGGTGGATCCCGAACCGTGCGCCGGCGGGTGAGCGCCGGACGGTGTCGAGCATCGTCTCGGCCATCTGGGCCGCGACGGCCGGCTGCGCCTCGTCCTCGGCCTGCGCGATCGCGACGAGCGCGACGACCGTCTCGAGCTGGAAGACGACGTCGTCGCCCGCCTCGGCGTGGATCTCGGCGATGTCGCGGACCGTCGCGACCTGGTACGCCTCGAGGATCGACGGGTCCGCGAACGAAGCTTCGCCGAACGCGTAGATCGCGAGGTCGATGGGGGCGACGATGCCGACCTGGAAGCGGAGGTCCGGCCGGCCGTGCTTCTCGCGCAGGACCACGAAGGACGGATAGCTGTTGCGGAAGGCCAGCGCGTAGTGCATCCGGAGGTTCGCCGGATCGAGCGTGCGCCCGTCGGCGACCTTCCACTGCGCGACCTGCTCGTAGTCGCTCCAGTCGCCGTCGCGCAGGATCTCGACGTCCGGGTTCGCCCGGAGCTTCTCGATGATCGGGGTGCACCAGAGGTGGCGGTCGCCCGTCTCGCCGTCGCTCAGCCGGTCCAGGTGTGGCCCCAGCCGGCTCAGCGCCTGATCCATCGCGTGCTCGGGCCCGCGACCCGGCCACGCACCGACCAGATGCGTTCTGCGTCCCATCCCGTCGCTCCTCTCCTCGGATGCAGGAGCGAGAAGTGTATCCATTTAGACCAAGTCAGTGCAGTGGGCAGATCAGCTTCGGCACCCCACCGTCCTCGCCCTTGGCCGCTGCGGCCTCGTTCACCTGGTAGAGGACGCCGAGGAACGAGACGCCCGCGAGGACGAGCCCGATGAGGACCTCGCAGGCGCGCCGCCGGGTCATGCCGCGCCGGGGACGACGGCCACCGTCGCCCTCTGCTCCCGGATCGGGAGGTGGACGATCGCGGCGAACACGCTCAGGAGGATGCACAGCACCCACATGGTGTCGTAGCTGCCGGTGCTCGCGTAGATCGTCCCGCCCAACAGCGCGCCGAGGAACGCGCCGATCTGGTGGGAGAGGAACACGACGCCGAAGAGCATGCCGATGTGGCGCGTGCCGAACATGAGGGCGACGAGGCCGGACGTGAGCGGCACGGTGGAGAGCCACAGCAGGCCGATGAGCGCCGAGAACACGAGCACCGACGCGGTGGTGATCGGCAGGACGAGGAACATCGTGAAGGCCAGTCCGCGCGCGAGGTAGATCCCGCTGAGCAGCAGCCGCCGCGGGTGGTGACCGCCGAGGATGCCCGAGGTATAGGCGCCGATGACGTTGAAGAGCCCGATGAGCGACAGGGCCCACGCGGCGAGGCCCTTCGAGAAGCCCTGGTCGCTGAGGTACGGCGGGAGGTGCACGGAGATGAACGCGATGTGGAAGCCGCAGACGAAGAAGCCGCAGGTCAGCAGCAGGTAGCTCGGGTGCGTCACCGCCGCGCGCAGCGCCTGGCGCGTGGAGATGTCCTCCTCGCCGGTGTCCTCCTCATCGCCCTTGCCGGTCAGGGCCGTGGCGAGGATCGGGACGAGGAGCAGCGTGCACGACAGGAGCATGAGCGCGGTGACCGGTCCGTACGCGGAGATGAAGCTCTGCCCGAGCGGCGCGAACAGGAACTGGCCCATCGAGCCGGCGGCGGTGGCCAGGCCCATCGCCCAGGAGCGCCGGTCGGGGCTCACGAGGCGCGCGAAGGCAGCGATGACGATCGTGAACGACCCGCCCGCGACGCCGAGACCGACGAGCACGCCGCCGGTGAGCGTGAGGACGCCCGGCGAGGTGCTCTGGGCCATGAGCGCGACGCCGCCGGCGTAGACGAGCCCGCCCACCGCGAGGACGCGGCCGGCTCCCCAGCGGTCGGCGATCGCGCCGGCGAACGGCTGGCCGAGGCCCCAGAGGAGGTTCTGGAAGGCGATGGCGAGCGCGAACGCCTCGCGGTCGAAGCCGCGCGCCTCGGTGAGCGGGTCGGTGAAGAGGCCGAAGCTCGTCCGGACGCCGAAGGTGATGATCGCGATGAGGCAGCCCGCGACGACGATCGCGTTCGGCCTCCTGTACCAGGGGCGCGCCGTGACGGGCATCGGGCGAAGCTAGCACAGCAGGTTCATTCACTGAACCGAAGCTGGTACGGTGACCGCGTGGCGCTCCCGCGGGACTACGACGGCCAGGCGTGCGCCCTCGCGCGGTCGCTCGAGGTCGTCGGCGAGCGCTGGACGCTGCTCATCCTGCGCGACCTCTTCTTCGGGGTGCGGCGCTTCTCCGACCTGCAGGCTCACCTCGACGTCCCGCGCGCGGTCCTGAGCGCGCGCCTCGCGCGTCTCGTCGAGACCGGGATCGTCGAGCGGCGTCCCTACGGGCCGGGGCGCGACGAGCTGCTGCTCACGGAGCGCGGCCGCGAGCTCTGGCCGATCGTCCACGGCCTCATGCAGTGGGGCGAGCGCCACCTCGTCGCCGACGGCCCGGTCCGCCTGTTCGCGCACGCCGCGTGCGGCACCGATCTGACGGGCGACGGGACCTGCCCGGCGTGCGGCATCGAGCCGCCGCCGGAGGATGTGGAGACCCGCCCCGGCCCGGGCGTCCCGTCCGTGATCCGGCGCGATCCGATCAGCCGCGCGCTGCGCGACCCGCACCGGCTGCTCACGCCTGTCGCGGCCTGAGACCGAGGTCCGACACCGGGCCGAGGTGGCCGAGCTTGTCGGGGTTCAGCATGGAGTGGACGCGCGTGATCACGCCGTCCTCGACGTCGAGGCCGACGACGTTGACCAAGCGCCCCGCGGCGTCGAAGGAGCGGAAGCCGGGCCCGCCGTTCACGACGGCCGGGCGCAGCGTCACGCCCCAGTCCTCGCCCATCCGGTAGAAGGTCGCCAGTGCGCGGCCGACCTGCAGGGCGCCGACCATCGGCGTCCCGATCGAACGGGCCTTGCCCCCGCCGTCGCCGACCAGCACGGCGTCCGTGGCCAGCATCGCCACGAGCCCGTCCATGTCGCCCTTGCGTGCCGCGTCCAGGAAGCGCAGGGCGAGTGCGCGGCCCTCCTCCGGGTCGGGGTCGAAGCGCCGGCGGTCCTCGGCGACGCGCCTGCGGGCACGGCTGAGGATCTGGCGGCAGTTGGCGGGGTCCTTGCCGACGACGTCGGAGATCTCGTCGAACCCGTAGTCGAACGCCTCGCGCAGCACGAGCACGGCGCGCTCGTCGGGGGTGAGCCGCTCGAGCGCCACGAGGAACGCGAGCGAGACGGTCTCGTCCGTCTCGACGATCCGCGCAGCGTCCTCCTCGACGAGCGGCTCCGGCAGCCACGAGCCCACGTAGGCCTCGCGCTTGACCCGCGCCGACCGCAGGACGTCGATCGCCAGGCGGGTCGTGACCGTCGTCAGGAACGCGTCCGGGTTGGCCACCTCGTCGGCCTGGTGCAGGCGCAGGAGCGCCTCCTGCACGACGTCCTCGGCCTCCGCCACGCTGCCGAGCATGCGGTAGGCGACCGCGAACGAGAGGGCCCGCTGGTGCTCGATCGACCTCATCTGTCACACGCCGGGCAGGCCGTTCGTCGGAGTGCCATGACCACCACCAGCCACATCTTCCTCGCGGGCGCCACCGGCGCCGTCGGCCGCGCCATGATCCCCAAGCTCGTCGAGCGCGGCTACACCGTCACGGGCACGACGCGCAGCCCTGGGAAGGCCGACGCGCTGCGCGCCCTGGGCGCGACGCCGGTCGTCGTGGACGGCCTCGACCGCGACGGGGTCGTCGCGGCCGTCGCCGCCGCCCGGCCCGACGCGATCGTCCACCAGATGACCGCACTGGGCGACATGGCCGACATCCGCCACATCGAGAAGGAGTTCGCGGCCACCAACCGGCTGCGCACCGAGGGGACCGACAACCTGCTCGCCGCCGCGCGTGCCGCCGGCGTGGACCGCGTCGTCGCGCAGAGCTACGCCGGCTGGCCCTACGCGCGCGTCGGCGGGCCGGTCAAGTCCGAGGACGACCCGCTGGACCCGACCCCGCCTGCGCAGCTGCGCGCCACGCTGGCGGCGATCCGTCACGTCGAGCGCGAGGTGACCGCCTTCGGCGGCGTCGTGCTCCGCTACGGCGGCTTCTACGGCCCGGGCACCGGGCTCGCGCCCGGCGGCGCGCAGTGGGACACGGTCCGCGAGCGCAAGTTCCCCGTCGTCGGTGACGGCGGCGGCGTGTGGTCGTTCATCCACATCGACGACGCCGCGGGGGCGGCCGTCAGCGCCCTCGAGAACTGGACGCCGGGCGAGGTCTACAACGTCGTCGACGATGCGCCCGCGCCCGTGCGCGAGTGGCTGCCCGCCCTCGCCTCCACGATCGGCGCGCGCCCGCCGCGGCACGTCCCGCGGTTCGTCGGCCGGCTCATGGGCGAGCACGTCGTCGCGATGATGTGCGAGATCCGCGGCGCGTCGAACGCGAAGGCGCGCGCGCTCCTGGATTGGAGCCCCGCCTGGCCGACCTGGCGCGAGGGCTTCACCCAATTGTCCGGATCCTGACAAATCCCATCCGTACTACCCTCTTGGGTTGTCATGCGCATCTTCCTCTGCGACGACTCCCATTCGTTCGGTGCCGTGGTCGGCTTCTGGCTCGAGGAGGCCGATGATCTCGACCTCGTCGGGGTCGCTCACGATCGTGCCGAGGCGATGTCCGCTCTGCGCGACGCGCGGGCGGACGTCGTCCTGCTCGACACGATGGCCACGGGAGACGACGAGTTGGCGGTCGATCACGTCCGGGACGTCGCGCGCGGTGCGAAGGTCGTCGTGTACAGCGGTCACGAGCCGCACGCGGCACGGCAGTTCGTGCGCGGCGAGCCCGACCTGTACCTCCGCAAGGGCGACGAGCCCGAGCACCTGATCGACGCGCTGCGCGAGCTGCGCGACTAGCCCAGCTCGCGCACGATCCGGACGCGTCCGCCGGCCACCCATGCGGCGGCGGCGCCGCCCGTGCTGCCGCCCGCCGCGACCGGCACCCCGGCGTCGTCGGCACCCGCGGTCGCGAGGGTCTGCACCCGGCCGCGCCTGCCGCCGGGGGCGATCCGGCGCGCGCGCACCGACGTCGCCGACGACCACACGATCTGCGTGGCCGACGGCGTGACGGCGAGCGCCGCGCCGTTCGTGCGCTCTGTGGCGCTGCTGATCCGCGCGGCCGGGCCGACGGGCGTGCCGTCCGCTCGCATGCGGCGCAGGCGCAGGACCCCTCCGCCGTCGACGTAGGCGAGCAGGAGCCCGCCGTCGGCGGCCGCGACGAGCGATGGCGCCCGCGCGTCCTCGGACGCGCCGGCAAGGGGGATCGGCGGGCCGAGCGTCCCCTCCGAGGATCGCGAGACGGCCTGCACGCCGGTCCCCGCGTCGGTGCGATCCAGCCACACGGCGAGCACGCGCCCGTCCTGGCCCGCGGCGAGGCGCGGCATGCTCGGGCTGCCCGCCGTGACGACCGTGGCGGGCGCGCCGAACGTCCCCTCGGGCGGCGCCGCGGCGATCCGCAGCCGGCCGTTGTCGGTCCACGCGGCGATGGTCTCGCCGCGCGGCGTGATCGCGACGCGGGCGTCGCGGCCCGCGGCCGGCAGGTCGAGCCGCTCGCCGCGCGGGCGCAGGACGCTGAGGCCCGAGCCGCCGTGCAGCACGAGGCGCAGCGAGCCGTCCGGGGCCCGGATCGCGTACGGCTCGACGGTGGTGGCGAACGGCCCGAGCGGGACGAGCGGCGTGCCGTTCCTGTTGCTCAGCACCGCCGAGGACGCGGGCGGGATGCCCTCGTCCCAGGCGGTCAGCGTGTCGCCGTTGGCGCCGTCGAGCTTCAGGCTCGTCGTCGCGGGGCGGTCCGCGTCGCGGTCGAGGAGCACCGGCGGCTCGTGCAGGCCGCGGCGCAGTGACCCGCGGCGCAGCTCGACGCGCGTGCGGTTCGCGCGCCGGCGGGTGTAGGACAGCGCGAGGCGACCCGCGGCGTCGAGGTCGACGGACGGCGACGCGGCGACGCCGGCGCCCGTCGCGGTCTGCGGCGCGGTCCACGCGGCACGGGCGCCCGGTGCGAGCACGGCGAGGAGCGCGGCGGCGAGCGCCGCGGGCAGGCACCGCCGGGTCACGCGAAGCGCTCCTCCATCCACGCGACCGCGAACGCCGTCAGCGCGGGGGCGGGGAAGAGGTGCGACGCGCCGTCGCCGACCGTCCCACGCCGGCCGATGCCCGCGTCGAGCGCCGCACGCGCGACGACGGCGAACTCATCCTCCTCGAGGCCGAGCGTGTCGTACGGCAACGCGCCGAGCGACGTGTCGATGTCCGTGTAGGTGCGCTCGCGCAGGCCGCCGTCCCCGGCGAGCATCACCCGGAAGGTCACCGTCCGCTTGCCGGGAACACGCGCCACGGCCTCCGCATGGTGCAGGAGCGTGACGGTGTCGAGCGGGGCGCCGAGCATGAGCACCTGCCCGTCGGCCTCGACGATCCGTGCGAACGGGCTGCGCGGGCCGTAGCCGTCGTCGTCGGGGTGCTCGCCGGTGATCCAGGCGGCGCGCGCGCCGATCGCCGCCACGCTCGCCTCCGGGTGGGAGCTTCGCAGCGCGCCCGGCCACGTGCGCACGCGCTCCGGGATCCGGCCGTACTCGCGGTCCACCTCGCCGGTCGCCGGGTCGAACGCCGGCGGGGCCGCGACGTACGCCTGGCGGTGCTCGGCCGGCCAGTCCTCGGCGTGGTACACGTGCTCCTGCCACGACGCGTACGCGACGAGCGTGCCGTCCGGGCCGAGGACGTCGAGCAGCGAACGCACGACCGTCTCGGTCCCGCCGATGACCCACCCCAGCGCGCTCATGCGCGTGTGCACCATGAGCACGCCGCCGGGCCGCACGCCGAGGGTGCGCAGGTCGTCGGCCAGCCGCGCCCCGCTGACGGCCGTCAGGTCCATCGCCGGAGCCTATGCCCGCCGACATCGTCCATCCGCCCAATTGCGGTCGATCACGCGGACGGTTTGCGACGATGGACCGTTCATGCCCGCTCCCGGCACTCCAGCGCTGCGCGCGATCCGAGAGACGCTCATCCACGCGGTGAGCCTCGATCCCGCCATCCGCGACGACGACCTCCGCGTCCTCGTCCAGGCGCTGCTGCACATGGGCGACGACCTGCGCGCCACGCTGGAGTCGTCGTCGTGGGACATCGGGCAGGGCGACCTCCGCGAGGCGATGCGGCGGCTGCGCGACTGCGGCCTGATCCGCGTGCACGAGGAGACCGACGCCGATCAGATCCGCGGCTGGACGGTCTGGGTCGCGCCGGAGTTCCTCGAGCTCGACGGCGACGAAGAGACGGCCTAGAGCACGTCCAGCAGCCGCTGGAGGTCGTCCTCGTCGTTCCAGGCGCCGGTGGAGGCACGCAGCCACGGCTGCTTGGGGATGTCGCGGATGAGGACGCCGCGCTCCGTGGCGCGCTCGCGGACCGCGGCGGGATCGTCGCTGCGCCACGTGACGAGGGTCGTGTCCGCCCGCGGGAGGACCTCGTGTCCCGCGTCGGCGAGCGCCGTCGCCAGCCTCGCGGCGAGCCCGGCCGCACGCGCGTGCACCGCGTCCCAGCCGGCGGCGGCGAGCACGTCGTGCGACGCGAGGGCCGCGGCCACCCGCTCGGTGCCCAGCGACGGCGTGTCGTAGCGGCGCGCGTCGGGCTGCAGCCCCGAGGCGAGGCCCTCGTTCGGCGCGTCGAGGTTCAGGTAGGTGGGCCCGCGCTGGACGACGTGCTCCTGCCACGCCGGGTCGACCCACAGCATCCCCGTGCCGACCGGCCCGCACATCCACTTCTGCCCCGACCCCGCATAGAACGCGCAGCCGAGCTCGCGCACCCGGACGGGCACCGCGCCGATGCCCTGCGCGCCGTCGAGCAGCACGGGGACGTCGAGGTCCGCCAGTGAGGCGGGCGCGATCTCCCCGGTCGCCCAGTGCACGTGCGAGCAGGCGACGAGCCGCGTCGCCGGGCCCACCTCCTCGGCGACCCGCACGAACGGCACCTCGCGGACCGCGACGCCGCGCTGGGCGATCGCGGCGGCGAGGGGTCCCAGGAGCCCGGGATGCTCGCCCTCGGAGGTGATGATCTCGTCGCCCGGGGCGAGCTCCAGTCCGCCGAGGACGCGCGCGATGCCGTCGCTCGTGCACGACGTGAGCGCGACCTCCTCCGACGGCGCGCCGAGGAGCGCGGCGTACGCGGCGCGGAGGCGCTCGCCGAGGTCGCGGCCGCCCATGAACCACTCGAGGAGCCGGCCGTCGCGCTCGCCGGCCTCGACGCTCTCGCGCAGAGCGACGGATGCGGCGTGCGGCCACGGGCCGGCGGTGCCGGCGTTCAGGTAGGTGAACCGGTCGAGGACCGGGAACTCGGCGCGCAGCGCGGCGGTGTCCATGCGCAGGAAGCTAGATGGTCGCCGACCATCTACTTTGCCCCGATGGCCGGCGCCCGCCGCTCCTCGAAGCGCAGCCGCGAAGGCCGCCCGGCCCGGCGCGCCCAGCACCCGGACGCGATGACGCGGGAGACGGAGTTCGGGCGCGCCGAGGTGCGTGTCGACCGCCGCCACCCGGGGGGGCGGCTGCTGCTCGTCGACGGCCAGGAGTCCTCCTACGTCGACCTCGACGACCTCACGCGCCTGGACTTCGCCTACGTCCGGCGGATCGGCGACCTGCTCGACCTGCACGCGCCGCCCGGCGAGCCGCTGCACGCGGTCCACGTCGGCGGCGGCGGCTTCACGCTCCCGCGCTACCTCGCGGCGACGCGGCCCGGGTCGCGCTCGGTGACGTTCGAGCGCGACGGCGGCCTCGTCGACGTCGCCAGGGACGCGCTGGGGCTGCGCACGTCGGCCCGGATGCGGGTGCGCGTGGGGGACGGGCGGGAGCTGCTCGCCGCACTCCCCGAGCGGTCGGCCGACGCGGTCGTCGTCGACGCCTTCGACGGCCCGCTCGTGCCCGAGCACCTCACGACCGTGGAGTTCGCGCGTGAGGTTCGGCGCGTCCTGCGACCCGGCGGGCTGTGCGTGCTCAACGTCATCGACATCCCGCCGCTGGAGCTCGCGCGGGCCGGTGCGGCGACGCTGCTCGCGGCGTTCCGCCACGGCGTCGTGCTCGCCCCGCGCCGGCTGCTGCGCGGCAGGGAGGGCGGGAACGTCGTGATCGCCGCGTCGAGCCGCCCGCTCCCGCTCGAGGGCCTGCGCGAGCGCGCGGCCCAGGCCGACCAGCCCGAGGAGGTCCTCGCCGACCTGCCGTTGGTCGCGTTCACCGGGGGCGCGCGGCCGCTGACGGACGCGAAGCCCTCCAGCCACCGCCTCGCGCGGCTCGCGGACCTCTGGAGCCGCGAGCGCGTGACTGACTAGATTCCCTAGACGATGCAGGTCACCCTCCCCGACGGCGCGACGCTCGAGCTGCCCGACGGCGCCACCGGCGCCGACGCGGCCGGCGCGATCGGTCCTGGCCTCCTGCGCGCCGCGCTCGCCGTCCGCGACAACGGCGCCCTGCGCGACCTCTCCGCACCCCTGCGCGAGGACCAGGAGATCAGGATCGTCACGAAGCGCGACGGCGACGACGCGCTCGAGCTCATCCGCCACGACGCGGCCCACGTCCTCGCGACGGCGGTCCTCGAGCTCTATCCCGGGGTGAAGATCTCCATCGGGCCGCCGATCGACGGCGGGTTCTACTACGACTTCGAGTTCCCGCCCGGCGTCTCGCTCTCCGAGGACGACCTCCCGCGCATCGAGGAGCGCATGCGGGAGCACATCAAGGCGGACGAGCCGTTCCTGCGCGAGGACGTGACGACCGACGTCGCCCTCGAGCGCTTCAAGGCCGAGGACCAGCCCTACAAGGTCGAGCTCGTCGAGGACCTCATCGCCAACGAAGGCGTGCAGACCGTCTCGCTCTACCGCAACGGCCCGTTCACCGACCTCTGCCGCGGTCCGCACGCTCCCGGCACCGGCCGGATCGGCGTGTTCAAGCTCCTGAGCGTCGCGGGCGCCTACTGGCGGGGCGACGCCAACCGCCAGATGCTCACGCGCATCTACGGCACCGCGTTCTTCACGCAGGCCGAGCTGGACGAGCACCTCGAGCGCCTCGAGCAGGCCCGCGCCCGCGACCACCGCAAGCTCGGCCGCGAGCTGGGCCTGTTCATGTTCTCCGAGCTCAGCCCCGGCTCGCCGTTCTGGCTGCCGCGGGGGATGGCGGTCTGGAACGCGCTCACGGAGGTCTGGCGCGAGGAGAACGCCGCGCGCGGCTACCGCGAGGTCAAGACGCCGATCCTCTACGACATCGACCTCTTCAAGACCAGCGGTCACTGGGACGTGTACCGCGACAACATGTACTTCACCGAGGTCGAGGAGCGGCCCATGGGCCTCAAGCCCATGAACTGCCCGGCGCACATCCAGCTCTACGCCGCCGAGCGCCGCTCCTACCGCGAGCTGCCGGTCCGCTACTCCGAGCAGGGCCTCGTGCACCGTCACGAGCCGAGCGGCACGCTGCACGGCCTCCTGCGGGTCCGGCACATCACGCAGGACGACGCGCACATCTTCTGCACGCCCGAGCAGGTCCAGGACGAGGTGATCCGCTGCCTCGAGTTCGGCTTCGCGATCTACGACCTCTTCGGGTTCGAGCCCAAGCTCGAGCTGTCGACGCGCCCCGACAAGCGCATCGGCAGCGACGACATGTGGGATCGCGCCGAGGCGGCGCTGGCGCAGGCCCTCGACGCGCGCGGGCTCACGTACGAGGTCAACGAGGGCGACGGGGCCTTCTACGGCCCGAAGATCGACCTGCACATGACCGACTCCATCGGCCGTTCGTGGCAGCTGGGGACCGTGCAGTACGACGAGTCGATGCCCGAGCGCTTCGGCATCCACTACATCGGCGCGGACGACGCCGAGCACCGCCCGGTGATGATCCACCGCGCCCTCCTGGGGTCCTTCGAGCGCTTCATCGGGATCCTCACCGAGCACTACGCCGGCGAGTTCCCCCTCTGGCTGGCGCCGGTGCAGGCCGCGGTCCTCCCGATCGCCGACCGCCACGTCGACGCGGGCCGCGAGGTCCTCGCCGCCCTGCACGCGGGCGGCCTGCGCGCCGAGATCGACGATCGCGCGGAGTCCGTGGGGCGCAAGATCCGCGAGGCGGAGCTGCGCAAGGTCCCCTTCATGCTCGTCGTGGGCGACCGCGAGGCGGAGCAGGGCACCGTCTCCGTCCGAGCGCGGCACGAGGGCGATCAGGGATCCGAGCCGGTGGCCGACCTCGTCGCCCGCCTCGCCGACCGGGTGGCCCGGAGGGAGCCGAAGACCCCGTCTTCGGTCGGCGCTGTGTCGCGGGGCGACACAACGCCAGGCTGATGAGCACACCCGGCGGTGCCGGCGTCTGGCGGCGTCGCCTCGACCCGCTGCCTGCGATCGCCCTGGAGGACGGGCTCACCGTCCACGTGGCCGCCGGGCCCTTCGCGCGGCTGCGCGGACTGGCCGCCCTGGAGGACCTCCCGGGAGAGCACGGGCTGCTGCTCCCGCGGACCCGTTCGGTGCACACCTTCGGCATGCGGTTCGCGCTCGACCTGGTCTGGCTGACCCGGGACGGAGCGGTCCTCGCGATCGAGGGTTCCATCGGTCCGCGGCGCCACGCGATGGCCCGCAGCGCCCGCTCCGTGGTCGAGGTCCGAGAGGGCTGGGGTCCTCGGTTCGTCGAGGCCGGACTCGAAGCCGCACTCCGTCGTTGACTCGGTGTTAGACTGGTGCGTGTTGACACACGTTCAAACGCACGCGTGCTCGCCATCGGCTTGACGCACGCCATCCAACGCTAGTGCCGGTACCGAGAAGGTTCGACCGGCGCCCGCCCGAGCGGGATCAGACCCGGATCAACGACAGGATCCGAGTCCCCGAGGTGCGGCTTATCGACGAGCAGGGAGCTCAGATCGGTGTCATGCGCACCGACGACGCTCTCCGCTACGCCCAAGAACGCGATCTCGATCTCGTCGAGGTCGCTGCTGAGGCACGCCCGCCAGTCGTGCGGGTGCTCGACTACTCGAAGTACAAGTACGAGCAGGCCCAGAAGCAGAAGCAGGCGCGCAAGCGCCAGCAGAACATCGTCATCCGCGAGATCAAGTTCCGCCCGAAGATCGCGGCGCACGACTACGCCACCAAGAAGGGGCATGTCGAGCGCTTCCTCCGCCACAAGGACAAGGTCAAGGTCACGATCATGTTCCGCGGGCGCGAGGTCACGCATCCGGAGCGCGGGCAGGAGATCCTGGACCGTCTCGCGGAAGAGCTCTCCGAGCTCGCGATCGTGGAGCAGCGTCCGCAGCAGGACGGTCGCAACATGACGATGATGCTCGGCCCGTCCAAGGCCGTCCTCGCCGGCACGCTCGGTGAGGACGAGGAGGGCGATGCCGACGGGGAGCCGGTCGCCGAGGAGGGCGTCAGCCTGAACGGCGACTCCAACGGCAACGGCGACATCGAGAGCGCGCCCGACACCACGTCGGACCCCGCGCCCGAGACGACGCCCGACACCACCTGAGCGGCGCGGCGAGCGGGTCAGCTATCCTGACCCGCTCGTCATGCCCAAGATGAAGACCCACTCCGGCGCGAAGAAGCGCTTCAAGGTGACCGGCGGCGGCAAGGTCAAGGCCCGCCATGCCTTCACGAGCCACATTCTCGAGAAGAAGTCACCGAAGCGGAAGCGCCATCTCGGCCGTCCCGTGATCCTCGCCGACGAGGATGCCAAGCGCGTGAAGAAGCTGCTGGGAGCGAAGACCAAGTGACCCGCGTCAAGCGCTCCGTCAACGCACGCAAGAAGCGCCGCGCGACACTCGAGCGGGCGAAGGGCTACCGCGGCGACGCGCACGCCCACTACAAGCACGCCAAGGAAGCGTTGATGAAGGCGGACGCGTACGCGTACCGCGATCGCCGCAACCGCAAGCGCGACTTCCGCCGCCTCTGGATCACCCGGATCAACGCCGCCGCCCGCCTCAACGGCATGAGCTACGGCACGTTCATCCACGGCCTCAACCTCGCCGGCATCGAGCTGGACCGCAAGGTCCTGGCCGACATCGCCGTGCGCGACCCCGAGACCTTCCGCCGATTCGTCGACGCAGCCCGCGAGGCGTCGGCCGCCGCCTAGTTCCCAGAAGGCCGACACCGAGCACCTCACGGGCGCCGACTCCCCACAGGGACGGCGCCCTTTCTTTTGCCCCATGACGATCACCAGCCCCCACAACCCCAAGCTCAAGGAGATCCGCAAGCTCGCCGCGCGGCGCGAGCGGGCGCGGACGGGGCTGTTCGTCGCCGAGGGCGAGGATCTCGTGCAGGCGGCGACCGCGGCCGGCTGGCGGCCGGTCCACCTGCTGTCGGCAGCGGGCAGCAGGCTCGACGGCGAGGAGGTCGAACCCGCGCTGCTCGCGGACGCCTCCGCGCTGGGATCGGGGTCGCGGACGATCGGCGTCTTCGAGCAGCGCTTCACCGAGCCCACCGGCCCGCGCTGCGTCGCACTCTGGGGCGTGCGCGACCCTGGCAACGTGGGCACGGTGCTGCGCGCCGCCCTGTCCTTCGGCGCCGGCAGCGTCGTGATCGGCCCGGGCTGTGCGGATCCCTACGGCCCGAAGGCCGTGCGGGCGTCGATGGGTGCGATCTTCTCCGTGCCACTGGCGCGGGCGACGGCGATCGCCGACCTGCCCGGCGAGACGGTGGCGCTCGTCATGCGCGAGGGCGATTCGCTGCAGGGCCCATCGGCCGCGACGATCGTCGTCGGCGCGGAGCGCGCCGGGCTCGACGCCGAGACGGTCGCGCAGTGCACGCGGGCGGCGCACATCCCGATCGCGGGCGACTCCCTGAACGCCGCGATGGCGGCGACCGTCGCCCTGTACGAGTTCTCTAGGGTGCCCGGCGGATGAGCACGCTCGATCACATCGCCGATCTGCGCGCGCAGGCGGAGGCCGCGGTCGCCGAGGCCGCGACGACCGAGCGCCTCGAGGAGCTGCGGGTCCAGTGGCTCGGCCGGCGCGCCGAGCTGCCCAACCTCCTGCGCACCGTCGCCGAGCTGCCGCCCGAGGAGCGCGGCGCCGTCGGCCGCGCCGCCAACGAGGCGCGCCAGGCGATCACGCGCTCGATCGAGGAGACCCAGGCGCGGCTGGCCGAGGCCGAGCTCGAGCAGCGCCTGGAGCGCGACCGCGTCGACGTCACGCTGCCCGGCACGCCCCCGCAGCCCGTCGGGCGCCTGCACCTGCTGACGCAGACGCGGCGGGAGATCGAGGACGTGTTCCTCGGGCTCGGCTTCCAGGTGCTCGAAGGGCCCGAGGTCGAGACCGTCCACAACAACTTCGACGCCCTCAACCACAGCCCGGCGCATCCGGCGCGGGCCAGGACGGACACGTTCTACACGGCCGAGGACGCGGTGCTGCGCACCCACACCTCGCCGATGCAGATCCGCGCGATGGCGGCGTCCGACCCTCCGCTCTACGTCGTCATCCCCGGCCGCACCTACCGGCGCGACAACGACGCGACGCACACGCCGCAGTTCCACCAGGTCGAGGGGCTGGCCGTCGACACCGACATCACGCTCACCGACCTCAAGGGGACGCTGCTCGCGTTCTCGCGCGCGATCTTCGGTCCCGACCGCGAGATCCGGCTGCGCCCGCACTTCTTCCCGTTCACCGAGCCGAGCGTCGAGGTCGACATCTCCTGCTTCATGGAGCACGTGCCCGGCACCCGCTGTCCGGTGTGCAGGGACACCGGCTGGCTGGAGATCCTCGGCGCGGGCATGGTCGATCCCAACGTCTTCGGGCACGTCGGCTACGACGCCGAGCACCTGTCGGGCTTCGCGTTCGGCATGGGCATCGAGCGCATCGCCATGCTCAAGCACGGCATCCCGGACCTCCGGCTGCTGTACGACAACGACCTCCGCGTCCTGGAGCAGTTCGGCTGATGCTCGTCCCCGTGCAATGGCTGCGCGAGCTCTGCTCGCCCGACATCTCGACCGCCGAGCTGGCGGAGCGCCTCGAGATGACCGGCACCGAGGTCGCCGGGATCACGATGCGCGGCGTGGGCGCGCACGACCGGTTCGTCGTCGGTCGCGTGCTCACCGCCGAGCAGCACCCCGACGCCGACCGCCTGAAGGTCTGCACCGTCGACGTGGGCGAGGACGAGCCCGCCCACATCGTGTGCGGCGCGCCGAACGTCGCGGCCGGCCAGACGGTCGCGGTGGCGCGCCCGGGCGCGATCATGCCCGGCGGCGTCAAGCTCAAGAAGGCCAAGCTGCGCGGCCAGGTCTCCGAGGGGATGATCCTCGCCGAGGACGAGCTCGAGATCGGCGCCGACCACGCCGGGATCATGGTCCTGCAGCCCGACGGGCTGCGGCCCGGACAGCCCCTCGAGGACGTCCTGCCGCTCGGGACCGAGGTGCTCGACCTGGAGGCGACCCCCAACCGCCCCGACGAGCTCGGTCTCTACGGCGTCGCGCGCGAGGTCCACGCCGCCACGGGCGCGCTGCTCGCCGAGGCGCCCTGGGCGACCGACCCCGGCTCGGCCGACGGCGACCTGCCCGCGACGATCGAGGTGCAGGCGCCGGACCTCTGCCCGCGGTTCACCGCGCGCGTGTTCGAGGACGTGAGGATCGGCCCGTCGCCGCTCTGGCTCAAGGCGCGCCTGTCGGCGGCGGGGCAGCGGCCCATCAACAACGTCGTCGACATCACGAACTACGTGATGCTCATGACCGGGCAGCCGCTGCACGCGTTCGACCTCGACCGCGTCGCGGGTGGGCGGCTCGTCGTGCGCCGCGCCCGGGAGGGCGAGCAGGTCGTCACGCTCGACGACCAGGTCCGGACGCTCGGCCCCGCCGACTGCCTCATCGCCGACGACGAGGGCCCGACGTCGATCGCCGGGATCATGGGCGGCGACCGCTCGGAGGTCTCCGAGACGACGACGCGCGTGCTGCTCGAGGTCGCCAACTGGCACGGCCCGTCGATCAACGCGACCTCGAACAAGCTCGTCCTGCGCACCGAGGCCAGCTCCCGCTACGAGAAGGGCCTCGCGCCGGAGCAGACCATGGACGCGCAGGCGGTCGCCTCCGCGCTGCTCGTCGAGCACGCGGGCGCGCGGCTGGTCCCGGGCACGATCGACGTCGGCGGCCCCGGACCGGAGCCCGCAGTCCTGCGGCTGCGCGAGGCGCGCGTCGAGCGGCTGCTCGGGGTCCCGATCCCGCGCGCGGAGCAGTCCGAGCACCTGCGGGCGCTCGGCTTCGGCGTGGCGGACGCAGGCGACGGGCTCGACGTGACCGTGCCGTACTGGCGCCGCGAGGACGTCACCCGCGAGGCGGACCTCATCGAGGAGATCGCGCGCCTGCACGGCGTGAACGAGAACCTGCCCGCGACGCTGCCGTCGCGCAAGGGCGCGATCGGCGTGCTCACCCCCGCCCAGCGGATCCGGCGGCGCGCGGAGGACGTCCTCGTCGGCCGCGGTCTCCACGAGATCGCCGGCTGGAGCTTCGCCGAGCGCGCGTTGCTGGACCGCCTGCGCATCCCGGACGACAGCCCCCTGCGCGATGTCGTCGAGGTGGAGAACCCCATGAGCGAGGCGCAGGCGATCCTGCGCCCGACGATCCTCGGCTCGCTCCTGGACGCCGCTGCCGCGAACATGGCGCGCGGCCACCGCGACCTCGGGCTGTTCGAGTCCGCCGCGGTCTACCGCGCGAGCGACACCGAGCCGGCCGACGAGCACCACGCGCTCGCCGCGCTGCTCACCGGCCGCCTGACGCCGAGATCGTGGGGCCCCAGCCCCGGCACCGCCGACTTCTTCGCCGCATCCGCCCTCGTCGCCGCTGTCCTCGACACGCTGCGGGTCGACTTCTCCGTCGCACCCGCCTCCTGGCCGTTCCTGCACCCCGGCCGCAGCGCCGAGGTCCGTGCGGGCGAGGTGCGCCTGGGCTTCGTCGGCGAGGTCCATCCGCTCGTCGCCGCCAACTGGGACATCGAGCAGCCCGTCGCCGCGTTCGCACTCGATCTCGGCAAGGTCATCGACGCGGTGCCCGCACCGGCCGGCTACGCGGACGTCGTCAGCTACCCGCCGCTGCGCCAGGACCTCGCCGTGATCCTCCCGGTCGACGTCGCCGCGGGCCGCGCGGCCGAGGTCATCCGCCGGGCGGGCGGGACGCTGCTCACCGGTGTCGAGGTCTTCGACGTGTACACGGGCGCCCAGGCGGGAGAGGGGCGGCGGTCGCTGGCCTTCGCCCTCACCTTCCGGGCCGCCGACCGCACGCTCACCGACGAGGACGTCGCGCCCGTGCGCGACGCGATCGTCGCTGCGCTGCGCGACGAGCTGGGAGGTGAGCTGCGTGGGTGAGACGGTCCTGGTCGCCGGCGGGTCGGGCTACGCGGGGGCGCTGGCCGCCCGCATCCTGCACCGCCATCCGCACTTCGAGCTCGCCGCCGTCACCTCGCGATCGGACGTCGGCGTCCCCCTGAGCGACCTCTATCCGCACCACCGGGTGCCCATGGTCCTCGAGGAGCTCGACCTCGACCGCCACGCGGACGTGGACGCAGCGATCGTCGGCTACCCCCACGCGGCGTCGGCGCCCCTCGTCGCCGAGCTGCGCCGCCGCGGCGTGCGCGTGATCGACCTCAGCGCCGACTTCCGGCTGCGCGACCGCGCGACGTACGAGCAGTGGTACGGCGAGCACCAGGCGCCCGAGCTGTTCGGCCGCGGCGTCTACGGCCTCCCGGAGCGCTACCGGGAGCAGATCGCCGACGCCGGTCTCGTGGCCGGCCCGGGGTGCTTCCCCACCGCGGCGATCCTCGGCGTGGCCCCGCTCGGCGGCGACGGGCTCGTGGCCGATGTCGTCATCGACGCGAAGAGCGGGGTGTCGGGCGCCGGGCGCGGCGCGAACCAGCGCACGCACTTCGTGAGCGTCGACGAGAACGTCGCCGCCTACAAGATCGAGGG
>Ga0070665_100002625_pt1 | contig 19588 bp, 11 predicted proteins | sample KBSS13metaG_FD_65862 | JGI IMG/M metagenome (GOLD analysis project Ga0070665, IMG submission 65862) | Switchgrass rhizosphere microbial communities from Kellogg Biological Station, Michigan, USA - KBS S1-3 metaG | ecosystem: Host-associated > Plants > Roots > Rhizosphere > Soil ...
CCCCGAGAAGTGGCACACCCGCCGGGATGATCCCATCGTCCTCCGGTTCCCGGACCTCGCGGCGGAGCTGCCCGGCTATCGCAAGGTGGCCGAGGGGGAGATGGGGGAGCTGAGCCAGCGGATCTTTCTGCGCCAAGGGCTCAAGAGCCGGGAGCAGGCCGACGCCGCCGCGGCGGGATGGGGTGGCGACCGGTTCGCGGTCTATGAAAAAGCGGGCGGGCGGCTGGTGATCTGGCTGACCGAGTGGGACGGCGAAGCCGACGCGGGGGAGTTCCGGACCGCGCTGCAGAGCCTGGACGGGTGGCAGGCGGAGGCGGCCGGCCGGAGCCGCGTCCTGGCGATGCGCGGCATTCTGCCGGAGGAGCGGTGGGCCGGAGTGCGGGCGCGGCTGACGGCGGCGGCCGCGGAGAGGCCGGCCAACAAGGAGATCGACTTGAAGGCGATCGGAGCGGTGCCCGTGAAGATGGACGCCGCCGCTTTCCAGGAAATGATGACGAACCCCCTCTTTCAGGAGCAGGTGAAGGAGTCCCTGAAGGAGCCGCCGCCGGGAGAGATCAGCGCCGACGGCCGGGTCTATACGAACCCCGGGCTCGGTTTCTCAATCCGGCTGCCGGAGTCGTTCACGGGCTGGGCTCTCGATAGAGAACCTGCCTCCCCGTTCCTGGTGGGGTTCTTCCGACCGGAGGAGGGGGTCAGGATCGCCGTCGGGCATCAGGAATTTCCGGCCGGATTCCCGACGGAATCGGTCACAGAAATGGTCGAGATGGGGATCAAAAGCGCCTTACCGGAATTCCGTCCGCTCGAAGAGAAGGAGAGCCAGCGAGACGGGTTCAAGGTCCGTGACGTCCTTTTTTCGGCCGCTGCCGGGGATGGCCAGGTCTTCGGGACGTTACGGTTCATGGCGCGCGGCTCGGATCTGTTCATGTTCATCGCCGCGGCGCCGGCCGATTCCTGGAAGCGCTACCAGGAGTCCACTCTGCAGATCCTGAATACCTTCCAGCTCCTGGAGCCCCAGGCCGGAACGCCGTAGAGCCGCGGCCCCCTACTCCTCCCGCGGCACCGTCTCCGGCTGGTGGACGTTGATGCGGACGGTGGCGACCCGGTTGAGCTGAACCTCCAGCACCTCGATGGTCACCGGGCCGAGCTCGACGCGGTCGCCCACGGCGGGGTTGCGCCCCAGCTCGGAGAGCACCACGCCGCCGATCGTGTCCTCGTCGCGCTCGGACAGCTCGACCCCGAGCGCCTCCTCGAGATCCTCGACCAGCATGCCGCCGGAGACCTGGTAGACGCCGTCCCCCTTCTCGACCAGCTCGGGGCGCTCGACGTCGAACTCGTCCTGGATCGAGCCGACGATCTCCTCGATGACGTCCTCCAGGGTGACGATGCCGGAGACGCCGCCATATTCGTCGATCACCGCGGCGAGGTGGAAGCGCTCGGTGCGCATGCGCTTGAGCAGGCGGTCGAGCTCCAGCGTCTCGGGGACGAAGGCGATCTCGCGCGCCACCTCGGTGAGCGCGTTCAACGGGCGCTCGCGGTGGAAGATGTCCTTGATGTGGATGAGCCCGATGACGTGGTCGAGGTCCCCCTCGCAGAGGGGAAAGCGGGTATGGCCGCTGCGGCGGGCGAGCCGCAGGTTCTCGGCCAGCGGGCGCTCGGTCGAGAGATAGATCACGTCCTGGCGGGGGAGCATGATCTGCCGCGCCATCCGGTGCGACAGCTCGAAGATGTTGTCGAGCAGCTCGCGCTTCTGCGTCGAGAGCTGGCTGTCTTTCGACGACGAGAGCAGCAGCCGCAGCTCCTCCTCGTCGTGCGCCAGCTCCCCTTCGCCCGCCGGATGGATGCCGACCAGCCTGAGCAGCCGGTTGGAGGCGTGATTGAGCAGCCAGATCGCCGGGTAGGTGATCTTGTAGAAGAAATAGAGCGGGAAGGCCACCAGCAGGGAAGTGCTCTCGGCCTTGCGGATGGCGATGGTCTTGGGGGCCTGCTCGCCGAGGACGATGTGCAGGGTGGTGATGACCAGGAAGGACATCGTCACGCTGATCGTGTGGAGCAGCGGCGGGTTGTTCCCCACGAAGGGGTTCAGCAGGGGGTGGATGATCCAGGCGAACGCCGGCTCGCCGACCCAGCCCAGGGCCAGGCTGGCCAGGGTGATGCCGAGCTGGGTGGCGGAGAGATAGGCGTCGAGGTGCCGGAGCATGTGCCGCGCCAGCTTGGCCCGGCGGTTCCCTTCGTCTACCAGCGGCTCGAGCTGGGTCGGCCGTACCTTGACCAGCGCGAACTCGGCGGCCACGAAGAAGCCGTTGAGGGCGACGAGCAGCAGCCCCAGGAACATCCCCCATCCGGGAGAGATGGCCTGAACCTGCGGGACGGGGGTCGCGGCGATCAGAAAAATCGTCATTCCTGGCCCTCCGTTCGGTGCCGCCGATACAGCTTCTCCCAGGGGCCTTCGGACGTGTGAGGCTGGTGGCCGAGAGGGCGGGAGACGGCGGGTCGACTAGGGGGGTCGTCTTTCAAGGCCAACCGATTTTAACACAGCCCATTTTATGAGCCGTTGAAGCTCAGATCTGAAGGGCGGAGGTGTAGACCTCGTGGTACGCGGCGCGCATCGCCTCGAAGGCGAAGCTGCCTTCCGCCCGGCGGCGGTTGAGGTTGCCGAGGCGGCGGCGGGTCTCGGGATCGCGGGCGAGCGCCGCAATCCGGCCGCCCAGGGCCGTGGCCGTGCCCGCTCCGTCCACGCTCACCAGGAAGGGGGCCTGCTCGGCCGGGAGCATGGCGCGGACGTCCCCCACGTCGGTGGCGGCGACCGGCAGGCCGGAGGCCATGGCCTCGACGAGGCAGAGCGGCATCTGCTCGCTGTCGGAGGAGAGGGCGAAGAGGTCCATCGCCCGGTAGAACGGCGCGGGATCGGCCTGGTAGCCGGCGAAGTGGACGCGGCCGGCAAGATCGGGTGCCGCCGCCCGTTGCTCCAGGGCGGGCCGGTCCTCGCCGTCGCCCACCACCAGCACGTGGACGTCCGGAGCCGCGGCGCAGGCTTCGAGCAGGCGGGCGAAGTTTTTCACGGCCCGCAGGCTCCCCACTGCCCCGGCCACCGTCGCGCCTTCGGGGATGCCGAGCCGGGCGCGCAGGCCCGCGTCACGGCCCGGAATGAAGCGGTCGAGGGGGATGCCGTTGGGGATCAGCCGGACCTTGTCGGCCGGGAGCTTCCAGAGAGTGGTGGCGATCTCCCGCAGGCGCTGCGAGGGGACGACCAGACAATGGGCGCCCGGCAGCGCGAGGCGGCGGGCGAGGACGCGGCGGAGCTTGAAGCTCTCCGCCTCATCCTCGTTGAACCCCTCTTCATGATGGACCAGCCGGCGGAAACCGGCGCTACGGGCGGCGAGCAGCATGTCGAACGCTCCCCAGTTGTAGGTGAGGACGAGGTCGGGCTTCTGCTCGGCCAGCAGGCGGCGGAGCCGCCGGGCGGTGGCGAGCGAGCCGGCCCGCGGCGGGCTCGGCAGCAGCCTCACCTCGACGCCGGCCGGCAGGCGCTCGGCGGCGCTGGTGCGGCCGTCCATCGAGAGGATCGAATGCCGGAGCTCGCCGCCGAAGGCGCCGATCAGGGCGACGGTGCGCAGCTCCGGCCCGGTGGGGACGAAGTTGGAGAAGACGTGGAGAAGGTGGGGGACCTCACTTCGCATGAATCCGAACCGTCCGGTTCAGGAATTCCTCCCGGTCCTCCACCGGCCGCCAGCCCAGGACCTCGCGGGCGATGCGGGAGCTGAACTTCGGCGCCAGCGACCGGGTCTTCAGGTCCCGGTACGAGGGGAAGGTCACCCCTGGCCGGCGGCCGGCCTTCTTGACCAGCCACTTGCCGATCTCCATCGTCTGGCTGAGCCAGAGCGGGCGCGGGTGGAAGTGGAGATCCCGCCCGGTCGTCTGGCGCATCTCGGCGACGATCTCGCGGGCGGAGAGCGGCGCCTGCGAGCAGAGGTTGAGCGCTTGGCCGTCGAGGTCGTGCCCGTCGTGCAGGGCGAGGCGGACGAGCGCGTCGGCGACGTCGTCCACGTCCACCACCGGCAGCGGATGGTCGCCGGACCCCCAGCCGATGCAGTGGTTGTCGCGCGCCCAGAAGCCGAGGCCGCTGTGCTGGAGCGGCGTCCCCTCGCCGAGCACCACGCCGGGGCGGACGATGACCAGAGGCAGGCCGCGCTGGCGGTGGAGATCGAGCAGCCGGCGCTCGGCCTCCATCTTGCCGCGGCTGTAAAGCTCGCGCCCGGCGGGCCGGGGATCGGTCTGGATCGAGTCCTCGAGCACCGGCGTGCCGCAGTCGGGGCCGGCATAGAGGGCGGCGATCGAGGAGACGTAGACGAAGCGCTCGACGCCGGCGGCGAGAGCGGCCTCGGCCACGTCGACCGAGCCCTGGATCATTGAGCGCTCGATCTTCTCCCAGGAGTCGCCGTTGCCGGTGGCGAGATGGATCACCGTCTTCGCTCCCTGGAGAGCGCGGGCGAGCGCCTCGCCGTCCTCCAGGCGTCCGGGCACCAGGCGCAGGCGGCCGTCCCGCGCCGCCTCGGTGACGGTGGAGGGGAGGCTGTGGGCGCGGCGCACCACGGCGGTCACCGGCAGCCCGCGCTCGATCAGTTGCGCCACCACGCGGCGGCCGATGAAGCCGGTGCCGCCGAGCACCACCACCTCGTCCGGCCGGGCCGGACCGGGCTCTGGCAGGCGCGCCGGCGCCGGCTTCGCCACCTGGCCCTGAACGGCCTCGGCGGCGATCGCCTCGCACCAGTCGAGCACCTCGGCCGCCTGGGCGCCGTCGACGGGCAGCGGGCGGCCGGCGCGCAGGGCCTCGTAGAAGGCCTGGACCGAGCCGCGCATGCCGGCGAAGTAGGGGTCCATCCGGCGGCCCAGGCCGAGGGTGAAGCGGGCGTAGCGCACGACTCCGGCCGCCGCCCCCCGGGAGAGCGCGCGCGAGCGGCGCCATCCGGCCAGGAAGCTGTTCCAGAACTCCAGCCAGGGGGTTTTGTCCTCGTGGGAGAAGAGGTTGTGGCCGAGGTCGGCCTCGGCCGAGCCGTCCGAGCCCAGCACCTCCAGGGTCCAGCGGGTGAACCCCTGGCCGAAGGCGAGGTAGATCTCGGCCGTCCCGCGGTCGCCGCGGGCGGCCACCAGCCAGCGGTCGTGGAAGGTCTGCCCGGGGTGGAGCTCGCGCGTGCCCAGGATGGTGGTCTTCGCCTCGCGGACGGCGCCGATCAGGGCATGGAGCTGCGAGAGCGGGTGCGGCGCCTGCTCGAAGACGATGTTCTCGGGGGAGCGGAACATCCAGTGCGAGAAGTCCCCGGCGTCGAGCTGCGCGAGCGGCACCGAGAGGCAGATCCGCACGTGCTCGACCCGGCCCACCCGCCCGGCCCGCACGTGGTCGAGCAGGCGGGCGAAGGCGGGGTGCCAGACGTTGTTGTGGTTCACTCCCAGGGGGAGGTTCAGGCGGTCGGCCAGCGCCTGCAGCTCCCGCGCGTCGGCGCTGGCGAGCGCCACCGGCTTCTCGACCAGGACGCCGATCCCCATCTCCAGCAGCTCCCGGGTCACCTTGACGTGGAGGTCCGGCGGCACCAGGACATGGGCGATGTCGACCCCGGTGAGCTCGGCGACCGAGCCGACGGCGGCCGGCACGCCCCACTGGCGGGCGGCGGCGCGGGCTCGCTCGAGGTCGGTGTCGCACACCGCCACCAGCTCGACCCCCGGCATCTCGGCGAGGATGTCGCGGTGGAACTGCGCCACGTAGCCGGTGCCGACGAGGGCGACGCGGAGGGTTCCGCGCGCCGGGCTCAGCCGTGGGTTCGAATCGGAATGAGTCTGGGCGGGGGGGGCGGAGCGCGCCGTGCCGGCGGTGTCGCGCAGGACGGGCGGCAGCGTCTCGATCTCAGAGAGTTCCATAACCATATCTCCGGTTCAGGGGAGCGACGAGCTGATCGATGGTGTTCATCTGCTCGGGGGTGAGCGCCTGCTTCCAGCTCTCGTCCAGACGGATCTCGGAGGTGGAGGCGAGACGCATCTGGTTGCCGATGATGTGGTGATCGATCGCCCGGAATTTGTGATAGCCGTTGGTGGAAGGGACGCCGATGAAGCCGTGGAGCCGGGTGAGCGTGCCGTCGGGATCCGCGCAGAGGTCCTCGTACCGCAGCGTCATCCAGCGGTCGGACGGGAAATAGCGGCGGGCATGCTCGGAGCCCTGGTTGTCGGCGAGCCAGGAGCGCGCCGCGTCCTCGGGGCCGAGATTGAGGTGCTTCATCGACGACCAGGAGACCGCCCGGCCGTCGCGCACCAGGTGGATCACCCGCATGTCGAAAACTCCCGAACGCTGCATGAGCGTCGCCCGCTCGGGTCGTTTCGAGCTGTCGAGAAAGACGTCGCACCCCTTGATCCCGGCGACGATGTCGGCCAGCGAGCCGATCCGGGAGAGGATGCGGTCGCGCTCGCGGCGGGCGCCGGGGACGACGCTCAGGCCGGCGCTGCGGGCCGCTTCCAGGACCGGACCGCGCTGCACGGCGCGCAGCAGCACGTCCGCCAGGACGCCGTCGCGGGCGCGGAAGTCGAGGTCGGCATCCCAGATGTCGAACGGATGGCCGCGCTCGGCCATCTCCCTGGAGACGCGCTGCCAGAAGCCGCAGTCGCGGACCGGCGAGTGGCAGGAGCAGAGATACTCCTCCGGAGCCGTCGACTCCTTGGCCTGCTGCGCGATCCCGAGCTCGCCGATGGTCGCGATCCGCGGATGCGTACCCAGCAGAAACGTCAGCAAGGTCGACCCCGAATAGCCATGACCCATGATGTAGACGACCTTTGTCATCAATGATCTCCCGATCCCCGCACTTTTCATTGAATCCTATTAAGGATGCAGCTCTGCCGTCGGGACGCGGTGTGCAGGAGGCGTGCCACGGCTTCGGGGCGGCGGGCCCGCGAAGCTGAGCAGCACCGCCTCCGTGGCCTCGATCCGGAAGGAGAAATGATCGCCGTCCGCGAGCTTGCGGCCTGTGCGCTCGTCGCGGACACCCTGGATCGGGGCGGCCAGGCGGACCTCGACGGGGATCTCCCCTGCGGTCAGGCCGACGGCGCCGCCGCCGCCGGTGGAGCGGCTGGCGATGGGAATGTTTTGCACGACAAAGACGAACGTGCGTCCCCCTTTTGACCAATAGGTAGCCTCGAGAGGGATCGGCCCGCCGCCGCTCGCCGTTTTGACCGGGGTAGAAACCCGGACCCAGGGCGCGACCCCGGCCCGGCGGATGGCGTCGAGAAAGGGGCGCCGGCGCTCCTCGTCCCCTCTCCCCTCCTCGCGCTCCATGAGGTAGCGCTGCGGCGAGAGGTTGAGGTAGACGGCCCGCCCCTTCCCCGCCGGCCGCTCGGTGCCCACGGGCAGCCCGCGCTCGGCGACGGCGTAGCCGCGGATGAGCCGGGGCTGCAGGGTGCCGAAGAGCTCGCGCCAGCGGCGGAAGGAGTAGCCGGCGTCCTGATCGGTCTCCACCCAGAGGCGGCCGGCGAAGAGGTCGGCGCGCGTCTCGCCGCCGTTGTGCGCGACGCCGAACAGGCCGTCGAGCGCGCCGCGCTCCCGCCCGCGGCCGTGGGGATCGAAGAGGCCGCAGGCGAAATCGGCGATCACGGTGCCCCCCGCGCGGGCGAAATCCGCGATCCGCCGCGCCTCGACGTCGGAGAGCGCGTAGCAGGCGGGGAGGATCAGCACCCTGTACCCGGGCGGCACGCCTCCGCGGACCACCTCGTCATAGGCGAGGAAGTCGTAGCGCAGCCCGGCGTCGGCGAGCATCGTCTCCCAGGCCCGCCGCACGTTGTGGGAGGTGCCGAGCCGGAAGTCGTCGTTGCGGTTGGGCCAGGTCTTGCCGTGGGCCTCGGCGTCGAGCATCCAGGAGACCTGGATCGAGGGGTGGGAGTAATAGATGGCGATCCCGTCGTGGAGCGACCGCGCGCCGGCCAGCTTGGGACCCTGGATCTGCCCCAGCTCGCGCAGGGCAGGGCGGAACCGCTCGAGCCAGGGGCGGGGGCGATCCCCCGCGAACCAGCTCTCGTCGACCCAGGCGATCATGCCGCGGTCGCCGTGGGCGAAATAGTGCCAGGCGAGCCAGACGTCGTTGCCCGGCCCCCGCTGGTCGTCGTGGAAGTGGGTGGTCACCCGCGGCACCTCGCTGTCGCGGTCGAGGGAGCGGAGGATCTCGTGCGACGATCCGAGGTCGTAGGCCTCGATGAACCGGACCTTCTTCGCCAGCTTGGCGTAGTCGAAGCCCCCCCAGAGACTCGGACCCTGGGCGCCGACGATGCCGCACGGGGTCTCGGGATCCTCGGCCTGGCAGCGCTCGACGAGCCCGCCCAGGAGGTTCGCCCAGACCGAATCGTTGTAGGTCATCCGGTCGAGCAGCGGCGAGAGGTCGATCTCGCGCAGGGGGCGGCCGAGCTGGGGGAGGAGGTCCGTCGGCGAGACCCAGCGGGCGGCGGGCGCGGCGCCGCCGTAGTAGTTCTTGAGCCAGCGCCCGTAGGCCGCGTCGTCGCCGTTGATCCGCCAGACGGCGGGGCGGGAGAACGAGCCCCAGGAGGCCTCGTCGTCGAGGGCGTAGGCGACCCGCAGCGGGCTCTTCCGGATGTTGCGCACCCGCGCCGCGATCGTCTCCTCCAGCCGGCCGGCCAGGGAGGGGTCGAGCGGCCGGGGGCGGATGGCACTGGGATCGCGCAGGCGGGCGTCGAGGCCGCCGGGCTCCAGGTAGAGATCGCCCTTGCCCGCCGTGTGGTCGTTGTAGAAGCGGAGGTTCCAGCGTTCGAGCCAGGCGAGCGGCCCCTCGCCGTGATCGGTCATCCCGCCGTTGATGCCGAAGTCGCGGCAGAACTTCCCCCCTTCCTCCCCGGTGCCGATCGTCCAGCGGTAGCGCCAGGGCATGTAGAGCCAGGTGTTCCAGCGGCGGGCGGCGACTCTGCGGACCGGGCGGAGCTCGGGAGCCTGGCGGATGTATTCGAGATAGGCGCGATCTGAATCCGGGCGCGCGCGCTCCTCGGGCTCCGCCCGGGCGCAGGCCAGGCCACAGGCCAGGGTCAAGCCGAGCAGGGCCGCGAGGCAGAGGCGGGACATGCGCCGAAGGGGGTGCGAGATGCGTGCCGGGCGTTTGGCCCGAGGCCAAAACAAAAACGGCCGGACCCGAAGGCCCGGCCGCTCGATGCGTCATACCGGGTGGATCAGCGCGCGGTCACGTTCATCCCGGTGCTGTAGGCCGCCTGTCCGCGGGCGTCGACGGCCTTGACGCGGAAGGTGTAGCTGGTGCCTGCCCGCAGCCCCGTGACCTTGGCCGTCATCACGTTCGCTCCCACGGTCATGGCCGGCTGATAGACGCCGTTGACCAGCTTCTCGACCACGAACTGGGTCTCGGTCGAGGAGCGGTCGAGCCAGTTGAGCCGGACCACGCCGCCGCCGAGCCCGGAGGCCGAGGTGAGCTGCGGCGCGACGAGGGCGGGAGGAGGCGTCGGCCCGGCGGCGGTGAAGGCGGAGGAGATGTTGCTGTAGCCGGAGGCGCCGGCCGAGTTGGCCGCCCGGACCCGGAAGGTGTAGCCGGTCGCCGGAGCGAGGCCGGCGATCTGTGCCGAGGTGACGTTGGCGCCGACGGCGAGAACCTCCTGGTAGGACGCCCCGACCTGCCTCTCGATCCGGAAGGAGGTCTCGGTGGAGGAGGTGTCGCTCCAGGTGAGCTGGATCGTGGTGGACGAAACGGCTCTGGCGGTGAGCCCCGAGGGCGCCGCCGGCGCCGGCGAGGAGGGGGAGGGGGTGATCACCGTCGCCGTGTTGCTGTAGGCGGAAGACCGGGCGGCGGTGCTGGCCCGCACCCGGAAGTAGAAGGTCGAGCCGGAGGGGAGGCCGGTGACGCGGGCGGTGGTGATGTTGGCGCCCACCGTCAGCACCTCCTGGAAGGCGCCGTTGATCGAGCGCTCCACCCGGAAGGCCGACTCATTGGTCGCGTTGTCGACCCAGTTGAGGACCACCTCGCCGGGGCCCGTCGCCGAGCCGGTGAGATTGCTCGGGGCACCCGGGACGGTGGAGGGGGGCGGGGTGGACCCCGTCGTGATCGCGCTGGCGATGTTGCTGTACCCCGAGTAGCCGGAGGTGTTGGCGGCCCGCACCCGGAAGGTGTAGGCGGTCCCCGAGGACAGGCGGGTGATCTGGACCCGGGTGGTGCCGGCGGCGAGGACCTGCACCTCCTGGTAGGCCGTGCCGACGAGCTGCTCGACGCGGAAAGAGGTCTCGTTGGTCGAGTTGTCCTGCCAGGCGAGGTTGATCGCCGTGCTCGAGGCCGCCTGCGCCGTCAGGGCCGTGGGGGCCGCCGGGGTCGGCGCGGGGGGTGGCGGCGGCGGGGGGGGCGGGGGAGCCAGCGTGGTGGCGCTCGCCGTGTTGCTGTAGGCGGAGCTGCCGGCGTCGTTGGCCGCCCGCACCCGGAAGCTGTAGGACGTCGCGGCGGTGAGGCCGCCGATCTGGAGCCGGGTGGTGCCGGCGGCCAGGACCTGGACCTCCTGATAGGCGCCGTTGACCAGCCGTTCGACCCGGAAGGAGGTCTCGTCGCTCGAGTTGTCCTGCCAGGCGAGGTCGATCGCGGAGACCGAGGCCGCCTGCGCCGTCAGAGCGCTCGGCGCCGCCGGGGCGGTCGGGCCGGGCGGCGGCGGCGGGGGCGGCGGCGGCGGGGGTGGCGGAAGCGTGGTGTCGCCGCCGTTGGCGAGCAGCGCCACCGCCGGGTGGAGACGGGTCAGGTCCTGCCCCATCAGCTTGCCGAGCGGCGCCTTCTCGCCGATCGCCGCGTTGATCATGAACACGGTCAGCCTGCGGCCGTAGTCGACCAGGGCGGCGTTGCCGTCCTGCTGGCCGGCGCGGATCAGCACCTCGGCGGCGCCGGTCTTCTCCGGGTTGTAGAGCTCGCGGTCGGCGCCGACCACGGTGCCGAGCGTGCCGCCCATCCGGGAGCCCGTCCAGGTGTACTGGAGCAGGCGGGCCCAGAAGCCCGAGACCGTGCCGTCGCCGATCACCACCGGCTCGATGTCCTTGTAGGTGTTGGCGATCGACGAGATCACCTGGCTCGGTTTCATCGCCGGGATGCCGAGCGGGGCGTCCCCGCTGTCCCGCTGGTACCGGTTCAGGTAGTGCATGTCGTACATGCCGATCGTCCACTGCGAATCGGTGGTGAAGGTGGCGCCGGTGCCCGTCGCGGTCATCAGGTCGGGGCCGCCCCAGAAGCCGTAGGTGACGCCGTTGCGGGTCAGCGCCGCGTACTGCTGGGTGATCGAGCGCGCGAAGTTCAGCCGGAAGTCCTCGAGGAAGCTGGCGTCGGTGCTCGCCAGGCCCATGAAGCGGAAGACGTTCTGCCACTGCTGGCCGACGCGGCCGGTGAGCGTGCCATCCGGAGCGTTGACCGGGTAGTCCGCCGCGCAGGCGGGGCCGTCGGGGCCGTGGGGCACCAGCACCGGGCCCGGGCCGCGCGTCGGGCACTCCCAGCGGCGGAAGCTGTCGGCGCCCCGCTGCACGATGTCGATCACCGTCTCGTCGCCGGTCAGCCAGTAGTAGAGGAAGAGGTTCTCGAAATAGGCGTGGGAGCTGTTGAAGTCGGTCCGGTAGGCGCCGTAGCCGGTGGGGGACTGGCCGCAGTAGAACCACTTCTCGGTCGGGCTGCACTGCATGATCTGGGTGTGGAGCGTGCGCAGGGCGGCGGGGAAGCCGAGCTCGTCGAGCCACTCGACCGCGCCCGTCCGCATCGCCCAGATCTGGGCCGTGCTGGTCGTGTTGTGGTAGTCCGTCCAGGAGCCGCACCAGAAGAGGTCGTCCCAGTGCTCGTTGGGCGTCGGGTCGGAGTCGGCGCCGCAGGTGAGCTCGCCGTCGTCGCCGTCCTTGCCCCAGTAGCGGGGGTAGACGCCGAACGTCATCATGCCGTTGATGCCGAGCTGGTCGATCTTGCTCACCGTCCGCGAGAGGGTGTTGGCGACCGCCGTGTCGTAGCCGGCGAGATCCGCCGGCAGCGCGCCGACCGGGAAGTCGTCCAGGGCGTCCGAGGAGGCGAACCACTGCGCCTCCGGCCAGGCGTGGAGCGGCCGGTTGAGCGGCGCCCAGGTGGTGCGGTTGAGATCGGCGCGCGAGGGGGTGCCGGCGACCGCCGTCACCGCCAGGGTGGCGAACAGCCCCTGGTGGTTGGCGAGCCAGGCCTTGTCGTCCACCGCGTCGATGGCGAGATGGCCGCCGGGGAGCAGGCGGAGGGCCTGCGGCTCGTAACGGTGCATGTGGTTGAGGGCGATCGCCACCGTGCCCGCCGGGCCGCTGGCGGCGAGCAGCCCGCCGTCGGCCTTGACGCCGGCTGCGCTGCCGCCGGCGACGTTGACGTCGAACGCCTGCGGCGAGGTGCGGTCCGCTCGGAGCTGCTGGCGCACCCAGGCGCTCTGGTCGGCGCCGACCGCCGCCGAGACCGCCGGAGCGGAGAAGTTGCCGATCGCCGTGACGGTGGGCGTGCCGCCCAGCTCGATCGCCAGGTCGTCGCGCATCTTGTCGATGCGGACGCCGTTGGTCGTGCCGGCCGGCGTGATGATGCACCCCGCGCAGTCGAAGTTCCCCTCCCAGTTGGTGACGTGGCGGACGATCGCGGTCGGCGAGCCGGCGGTGAAGACGTAGCGCCGCCGCGTGCTCAACTGGCCGTTGCCGATCGCCGGCGCGTCATAGGCGCCCTGGACGACGACGATCGCCGTCAGCGGCCCCTGGTGCTCGATCCAGACCCGGCGGGTCGTCGAGTGGCCGTAGCTGGAGCCGCCGGTCTGCACCGACATGGCGCCGCCGCCGATCACCCGGCTGCCGTTGGCGAGGACCACCTCGTCGAACAGCGTCCCGGGGTTGGCGCCGAGGCGGAAGGTGGCGGCGCCGGTGTCGATGGTCACCGCGTTGCCGCTCTGGGTCAGGTTGATCCGGGTGGCCGGCGCCGGGTTCGCCACCGAGCCGTCGGTGACCAGCCGGTAGGCGGCCGTCTGATTGGCGCCGACCGTGGCCGGGAAGGTGACCAGCAGCCACTGGACGGGCGCCGCCGCGTCGCTCTTGCCGGCGTTCCAGCGCGCCGTCACGTCGAACTCGGCGGGCACCGGCGTGCCGGCGGCGTCGACGATGGCGAGGCGGGATGTATTCAGGACGTTGAGGCTGCGGGGGAGGGGGACACCCGAGCGCACGATCTCGCCGTCGCGGGCGACCCCGGTGCTCTCACGAACGTTGAGGGTCAGCCTGGAAGGGACCGCGACCGTGGCCGCCGAGGCGCCAGCGTCGAAAGGGCCCGCGAAACAGGCGATCAGGATTGCGAGGACGAGAAGGAACGAACGGCGCGAGCCCTCTACGAACATCTGACAGCTCCCTTGTGAAACGGCCCACCACACTGCACACCACACCCGGTTGATAGAGATCCCCTGTCCGCGGGTAGTAGGCTTGCCCACGCGAGCGGGGTGACGGACCGGCCGGGCGGTCGATCCGTCGGCGAATCTTTGTTGTTGGCGAGCGTCAGCTCGCCGCGATTTAATGGGGCTACGTTATAGTAAAAGTTGGAAAGTCAATGCCGGTTTCGAGGCAATTTGTCCAATCGGCGGCGATTTTCTTGACGATGGACCGGTCGGGACCGTCAAAGCCTCTTTTTACATGCGGGCCCAGGGAGGGATCCCCTCGGGAAGGGGGCTTTCATGGGGTCGGATTGCGCACTGGGTGAGCACCTCGCGGCACCGGCAATGCGCAGAATCAAGCAGGCTGAATTTACAAGGCAGGGGCGCTCGCTCCGGAATTCTCGCCTCCCGCCCCTTGACAGGCATTTTTCATCTGCCTACACTGTTAGCAGTCAATGCCGACGAGTGCTAACAACCGGCCGGCGATGATCCAATCCGTTGAGTCCAACAAGTCCTATCAGGAGGTAGACATCATGAATATCCGTCCGCTACACGATCGGGTCCTGGTGAAGCGCATCGAGCAGGAGGAGCAGGTCCGCGGGGGCATCATCATCCCCGACACCGCCAAGGAGAAGCCGCAGGAGGCCGAGGTGGTCGCCGTCGGCCCGGGCAAGCTCAACGACGAAGGCAAGCGCGCGCCGATGGACGTCCAGGAAGGCGACCGGGTCCTCATGGGCAAGTACTCCGGGAGCGAGATCAAGATCGACGGCAACGACTACGTGATCCTCCGCGAGGACGAGATCCTGGCCGTCGTCAGCTCGAACGGCAACAAGAAGTAACGCTCCCCTTTGTCCAGAAAACCGGCACTCAATTTCGATATCCCCGCAATCAGGAGGCAATAAGAAATGGCTAAGCAGATCACTTACTCCGGAGACGCGCGCGCCGCGATCCTCCGGGGCGTCAACAAGCTCGCCGACGCGGTCAAGGTGACCCTCGGTCCCAAGGGCCGCAACGTCGTCATCGAGAAGAAGTTCGGCTCGCCGACGATCACCAAGGACGGCGTCACCGTCGCCAAGGAGATCGAGCTCGCCGATCCGCTCGAGAACATGGGCGCGCAGATGGTGCGCGAGGTCGCTTCGAAGACCTCCGACGTGGCCGGCGACGGCACCACCACCGCGACCGTTCTCGCCCAGGCGATCTACCGCGAGGGCTCCAAGAACGTCACCGCCGGCGCCAACCCGATGGAGATCAAGCGCGGCATCGAGATGGCCGTCCGCGCCGCCGTCGAGGCGATCGACAAGATGGCCCGTCCGGTCGAGGGCAAGGACATCGCCCACGTCGGCACCATCTCGGCGAACAACGACACCGAGATCGGCGGCATCATCGCCGAGGCGATGGAGAAGGTCGGCAAGGACGGCGTGATCACCGTCGAGGAGGCCCGCGGCCTCGAGACCACCCTCGAGGTGGTCGAGGGCATGCAGTTCGACCGCGGCTACCTCTCCCCCTACTTCGTCACCGACGCCGAGCGCATGGAGACGGTGCTCGAGAACGTCAAGATCCTCCTCAACGAGAAGAAGGTCAGCTCGATGAAGGACCTCCTCCCGGTGCTCGAGCAGGTCGCCAAGCAGGGCCGGCCGCTGCTCATCATCGCCGAGGACGTCGAGGGCGAGGCTCTCGCCACGCTGGTCGTCAACAAGCTGCGCGGCACGCTGCACGTCGCCGCCGTCAAGGCTCCGGGCTTCGGCGACCGCCGCAAGGCCATGCTGGACGACATCGCGACCCTCACCGGCGGCCGCATGATCACCGAGGACCTCGGCATCAAGCTCGAGAACGTCCGCTGGGAAGATCTGGGCGACGCCAAGAAGGTCGTGCTCACCAAGGACGAGACCACCATCGTCACCGACTCCGACGATCCGAAGCGGCATGAGGCGATCGCCGGCCGGGTCAAGCAGATCCGCAACCAGATCGAGGAGACCACCTCGGACTACGACCGCGAGAAGCTCCAGGAGCGCCTGGCCAAGCTCGTCGGCGGTGTGGCGGTGATCAAGGTCGGCGCCGCGACCGAGACCGAGATGAAGGAGAAGAAGGCCCGCGTCGAGGACGCCATGCACGCCACCAAGGCGGCCGTCGAGGAGGGGATCGTCCCCGGCGGCGGCGTGGCCCTGCTGCGCGCCGTCAAGGCCGTCGACGCTCTCACGGCCGAGGGCGACGTCCGCGTCGGCATCAACATCGTCCGCCGCGCGCTCGAGGAGCCGGCCCGCCAGATTGCCATGAACGCCGGCGAGGAGGGCTCGGTCATCGTCAAGCAGCTCCTGGCCGACAACGGCACCAGCGGCTACAACGCGGCCACGGGCAAGTTCGAGGACCTGGTCGCGGCCGGCGTCATCGATCCCGCCAAGGTGACCAAGACGGCGCTGCTCAACGCGTCGTCGATCGCCGGCCTGATGCTCACCACCGAAGCCATGGTCTCCGAGATCAAGGAGAAGGACGAGAAGGGCGGCGGCGGCATGCCGGGCGGCGGCATGGGCGGCGGCATGGGCGGCATGTACTAAAAGCCGGTTGGTGACTCGAGATAGAAAAGGCCGGTCCGCTCGCGCGGACCGGCCTCTTTGTTTTTGGGCAGGGAACTTTTAGAACCGGGCGCGCAGGCCCAGATAGACCTTGCTCTGAACCTGGTCCGCCGCTCCCTGGACGAGATCGAAGCGGCCGGTGCCGAAGGCGCTCAGCTTGCGGTTGATGTAGAGGTCGATGCCGAACTGGGCGTTGGCGCCGAACTTCGTCTCATTCCCGGTCTTCCCCGAGCGGTTCGCGAGCAGCGTGGCGTCGATGGAATGGACGCCGGCTCCCACGCCGAAGAAGCTGTCGACCGCTCCGAGGGGGATGACGCCGATCAGGTTCAACCCCAGCAGCAGATCGCTCCCCTTGCCGAGGCCGTCGCTGTCGCTGGAGGTCCAGTAGCCGACCTCGGGCTCGAGGTAACCGGTGAGCCCCTGATCGCCCCGTTCCGCTTCGCCATTCCCCCGCCCGCTGGTGCGGATGCGGAGCGAGGCCATGTAGTAGGTCTCGGTCTGGTTCGTGGGTTTCACCAGGCCGATGCCCACTCCCAGCGCGAAGCGGTCGTGGTGCCCCCGGTCGTCCTGGTCGTCGTCATAGCCATTGCGATCGTCCGCGCCTTGCGCCCGGGCCATGCTCGTGGGGAGCAGAACCGCCGCCGTCAGAAGACTCACCGTCATCCAGCGTCTCATTTCATCCTCTCCTTCCAGGGAGGGCGCGCGCACGCGTCCCCTCCCAGTGGCATGTCAGATTGAATCTGCTTCCAAGTTGTGAATCGATCCTAACACGAGGCAAGAACGATCTCGACCACTTCCGGCAGGCGTTCGAAGCCCGAGGGGTAGAGGAGACGCCGCACCGAGATGTTGCGGACCAGGCGGGCGAAGAGATCGAAACGGGAAGGCTGGAGCCCCGCGGCCTCGACGAGGTAGGGGGAGAAGGAGTGCCGGACGAGCTCGATCAAGGCGTCGCGGGGAGAGACGTCGAGGATCTCCACGGGACCCTCAGCCCGGCGCTCGGCGATGTAGAGACCCGCCAGGGGAAGAGAGACATCGCGAAACGCGCCAAAGCCGCCGGCGCCTACGGGTACTCGTTTCTTCGCAAGCCCGGGCAGGACGATCGGCAACTCCTCCGGTCGCTCGATAAAGTGAGCCGCCTCGTCGGGCCACATCCGCATCTGGGGGTAGCCGGGGCGGGCGTGGAACGTCCCCTCGATCTCCTCGACCGGCAGGATGTCGTCGGTCAGGAGGGAATGGCCGGCCCGCATCAACGCCGCGGCGAGGCCGGTCTTGCCGCCACCATGCCGCGAGAGGAAAGCGACGGCGCGGCCGTTCACCTCGACGGCGGAGGCATGGAGCGCCGGAATCCCTCGCCGCTCCAGCCAGTAGGAGAGGACAGGACCGAGAAAGCGGAGCTCAAAGAGGCCCGTTTTCTCGGGATCTGCTATATGGCCCACAATGCGGTCGCCCCCCTGAAGATAGAAGTCCCCGATTTCAGGAAAGCAGAGCGCCTCCCAAACATCCAAGTGATAGAGGACGGAGAGGCTTTGGCCTCCGCGATCGACATGAGGGCTCCGGTAGATCAGAGATTCGTTCGTCCAGGGCCCTGGTACGACAGGGCAAGGAGACAAGGTGAAGCTCATTTCGGCTTTCCCCTCTCCGTCGCCCAACAGGTAGCAAAACAGAAAGTTGCTGGCAAAAGGTAGATCAAAGACACGGTAGAACCGCACATCTGCGAGCTGTCTGGATTCACTCGATAGTCCCATTGGTTCCTGAGTCCAGGGAGAGTGTTGTCCTTCCTCTGAGACCAAGGCAAGGCTCAGGCGGGCTCGGCTGACTGGGAGTTGCAAGCACGATCAGCCGGCGGGAGATCAGAAGACCGACGAAGTCGAGAAGATCTTGCCGCAGCTCGTGCGCGGGGACATGGTACTCGGCCAGGAGATCCCGATGGACCGCCTCGATCTCCCCATGAAGTTGGAGCAGGGACCATATTCGGGTACCGACCTCGTTGAGCCCATAGTACCGGCCGGTCGCGATCTCGAGAAGAACGGCTTCACCGTCGAGGTCGCGGAACAGCACGGATTCCGGCACGGTCACACGGGTGGCGAGGTCCAGCATGGGTATAGATGAAGACACGATGCAGGTCCCTTATAGCTAGTCTTTGCTGGGAGCGGTAAAAAAATGGGAGGGCCGGTGTCCGGCCCTCCCGAAGCCGCCCTTGCGGGCGGTTCAAGTTAGTTGCGGTGCTGCGCGCAGGACAGGTTGCCGTTGTTGTAGCTGTCGAGCTGCTGCTCGAGAGCGTTCCCCGCCTGCCCGGCGGGGCTGCTGGTCGAGACGCCGCTGCCCACCGGGCCGTACTGTCTCATCCAGGCGTCCGCGGCCTGAATCACCGAGGTGATGCAGCTCACGTTGTTGTTGACCAGAGCGTTGAGTTCCGCGGGGACGAGCTGGTGGAACAGCGCGATCGTCTCGTCTCCGTTGACCGGAGTGCCCAGCCAGGTGATGGCCTGGGCCTTCGTGTAGGTGATCCCGCCGATGGTGATCGACTGCACCGGCCAGGCCTCCGGGTGGTTCTTCCAGTAGCCGAGGGTCCCCGTTCCGAGCGGGCTCGAGCTGTAGAAGTGGTAGCCGAAGTCGACGTCCGTCCGGCTGGCCGTGAGGTTGACCGTCGCCTGGTTGGCCGAGGAGAGGCCGTCCAGGTCGTAGGTCTCGGTGAAGTTGACCGGCAGGGTGCTGGTGACGATCTTCACCGTGTAGGTGCCGGCGACCAGGCTGTTGAAGCTGTAGTTGCCGCTGCTGTTGGTCGTCGTGGTGGCGATCACCGTGCTGCCGCTGAGCAGTTGCACGGTCACGCCGCTGATGCCGGCCTCGCCGGAATCCTGCAGGCCGTTGGCGTTGGCGTCCTTCCAGACCCGGTCGCCGATCGACAGCGTACCGATCGTGCGGTAGCCGAAGTCGACGTCCGTGCGGCTGGCGGTGAGGCTGACCGTCGCCTGGTTGGCGGTGGAGATGCCGTCCAGGTCGTAGGTCTGGGTGGTGCCCGCCGGCTGAGCGACCTTCACCGTGTAGGTGCCGGCCACCAGGTTGCTGAACGTGTAGTTGCCGTTGCCGCTGGTCGTCGTGGTGGCGATCACCGTGCTGCCGCTGAGCAGTTGCACGGTCGCCCCGTTGATGCCGGTCTCGGTGGAATCCTGCACGGCGTTGCCGTTGGCGTCGTTCCACACCCGGTCACCGATGGACAGGGTCCCGCGGTAGCCGAAGTCGACGTCGGTGCGGTTCTGACCGGCGGTCAGGGTGAAGGCGGCGGTGTGAGCCGTCGCGGTCCCGTCGAGGTCGAAGGTCGGCGTCGAGGCCGCCGGCAGGGTGGAGGAGACCACCTTGACGGTGTACGTGCCCGGGGCCAGGTTGGCGAAGGTGTAGTTGCCGTCGCCCGCCGTGGTCGTGGTCGCGATCACCGTGCCGGTCGAGCTCAGGAGTTGGACGGTGACGCCGTTGATGCCGGCCTCCCCCGCGTCCTGGTTGCCGTTGCCGTTGGTGTCGAGCCAGACGCGGTCACCGACCGAGCCGGTGTTCTTGTAGCCGAAGTCGACGTCGGTGCGGTTCTGCCCGGCGGCGAGGGTGAAGCCGGCCTGGTTGGCCGT
>Ga0070665_100002627_pt1 | contig 19586 bp, 19 predicted proteins | sample KBSS13metaG_FD_65862 | JGI IMG/M metagenome (GOLD analysis project Ga0070665, IMG submission 65862) | Switchgrass rhizosphere microbial communities from Kellogg Biological Station, Michigan, USA - KBS S1-3 metaG | ecosystem: Host-associated > Plants > Roots > Rhizosphere > Soil ...
GACTGGGAGAACAGCACGCTCGAGAAGGGTGATCTGGCCGGCGCAGTCCGGCGGCTCAAGGCGCAGCCCGGGCCAGGACTGCTGATCATGGGTAGTGGCGAGATCGTGAGCCAGCTTACCGAGGCGGGCCTCATCGATGAATACCAGATCGTCACCGTGCCGTTGGTCGTGGGCCGGGGGCGAACGCTGTTCGAAAGCGTCACCACGCGGCCGCGGCTCAAGCTGACGAAGAGCCGCAGCTTCCAGAACGGCAATGTCGTGAGCTGGTATTCGCTCTAGCCGATCAGTTGGTAGCCGCGCAGCTGGATCACCGTGTAGATGATCGCGATGCCGACCAGCAGCGCGAGGCAGGCCAGGGTTCGCAGCATCCTGGCGCGCGGCGTGCCGGGGAACGCGAAATAGACGATGCCCGATACCAGCGTACCGGCGGCAAACACCCGCTCGAGGTGGATGACGTCGAACAACGTCAGCCACAGGTACCAGGACGACGCGGCCGACAGGTTTGGCTCGCTGACCAGCACCAGCGTGAGCAGCGAGACCCAGAACGGCAGCAAGGCCATCAGCAGCAGCGCGCACAGCAACCCGGCGATGGCGCCGAACCGGGTCCGGGCGCGCAGCGAAAGGAACGCGGCGATGCCGACCAGCAGGAAGATCAGCGCGACGGCGCCGACCAGGACCAGGGCATCGGCATGGAAGAGACTGAGATCCGGTGACTGGTCCGCGGCGGCGTTCATGCCGCGAGCATAACTTGTTAGAACGCGAATGGCCTGAGAACGGTCACACGCCGCTCGCAGAACGGCGGGCCGCGCACGGCGGCCAGGCAGGCCCAGGCCATGGCGAGTTCCCGCTCGGTCTCCCGGGACGACACGGTCCGGCGGAGTGGCGCGTGGTAGTTAGCGGAGTCGCCGGCGGGGCGGGCGGGGTGCGGCATCATCCTTGATAGCCTCCGTTTTCGAGGTATTGGCGTTCCTCGGGCGTGCTTTCGCGGCCGAGGATGGCATTGCGATGGGGGAACCGGCCGAAGCGCCGCACGATGTCGCGATGATGCTCGGCATGGGCGAGGTCGTCCGGTCCGATGCGGCGTGCCAGCGCCACGGCGCGTTCCTGGTCGGCCAGGTCCTCGGAGTGAGCGAAAGGCAGCACGAAGAACTTGCGCAGCTCGCGGGGCAGGCGCAGGTCGTAGCCCGCCGCCAGCGCCTTGGCCGCGGTCTTGCGGGCGAGGGTGTCGGTGTCGTACATGCGCGGCGTGTTGCGGAAGGCATTGCGCGGGAACTGGTCGAGCAGGATCACCAGCGACAACGCGCCCTCCGGGGTCGCGAGCCAGGACTCGAGTTCGCCGCGCGCCGCGGCTTCATGCGCCACCAGGAAACGCTCGCGGAAGCGTGCGTCGAACTTGTCGTCCTTGGCGAACCACAGCGCGGGTCCCGCCTCGCGCCAGAATTTGAGCACCTCGCGGGCTTCGGGGCTGGTGCGGGGCATGTCCACTTCGGCGGCGGCGGTTTCCATGGGGTCGAAGGTTCCTGGCAGTTCGTAGGCGCGGGCGAGCGCGGCGATGGCGATCAACGTGAGTGCGGCAAGTGCGATGCGTGTGTTCATGCGCGCAAAGTTAGTCGCGCAACCATGCTGAATCCAGTGATACGATTTCAGCCATATGCTGAACAAGACTAATCTCGCGCGGATCGACCTCAACCTGCTGGTGTTGTTCGAGGCGGTGCTCGAAGAACGCCACGTGGCGCGCGCGGCCGCGCGCCTGCACGTGTCTCCCTCTGCCGTGAGCCATGGACTCGGCCGCCTGCGCGAGCTGATGCAGGACCCGTTGTTCCTGCGGCAGCCGAAGGGCGTGGTCCCGACGGAACGCGCACGCCAGCTTGCGATGCCGGTGGCCGACATCCTCGAGCGCGCGCGCCAGGTGATTTCGCGCGCCGAGAAGTTCGATCCGCGCCACTCGGTGCGGCGTTTCGTCATTGGCGCGCCGGACGCGGTGACCGCGGTGCTGTTGCCAAGGCTTTTGAAGGAGCTGCAGCGCCAGGCGCCGGGCATCGACCTCGGGGTTCGCAACCTCGTCGGCCAGTTCGAGTCGGCGCTCGGCGAGCTCGACCAGCGCACGCTCGACGTGGCCTTGCTCCCGCTGGCCGACATCCCGGCGCGTTTTGCATCGCGCGTGCTGTACGACGAGGACTTCGTGCTGGTGCGCCGCGTGGGGCATCCCATCGGGCGCAAGTTGACACTGGCGAAGTATGCGCAGGCGGCGCATGTCATGGTGTCCGTGTCGGGAGATCCGCACGGCGCGGTCGACAAGCTGCTGGCGGACCGCGGACTCAGCCGTCGCGTCATGCTCACGGTGCCGAACTTCCTGCACGCGCTCGCGGTGGTGGCCGAGTCAGACCTCGTGGCCGCGCTGCCGCGGCAATTCGCGTCGCGGCACGCCAGGCGTTACCGGGTGGAAATCAGTGAGCCGCCGATGCCATTGATGGCGAGCCCGATCCGCGCGATTGCGCCGCAGGCCGCCATCGCGGATGCGGGCCTGGCCTGGCTACTGGATCTGCTTCAGGAAGCGGGCGCGGCAACTCGCGGCACAAGCTAGGGCGTCGCCTGTGGCGTGCGCCCCGCCGCCGGTGTTCCCTGCGAGGCCAGCCTTCGCCACATCCACTCCACGGGCCCCACGCGATGCTTCGCGAGCCACCAGCGGCTGAATAGTATCTGCGCGGCGAACACCATGAGTGCCATCGCGACGTGCATCGAATACGGCATGCGATGCAACAAGCCGAGGCCGAAGCCCGAGAAGATGAGCAGGCCGAGAAGGTTTTGCGCCATGTAATTCGTGAGTGTCATGCGTCCCACCTGCCGCATCCATTCGAACACCCGACGACATCGACCCGCCACGTACAGCCAGCCTATGGCTGCCGCGAAACACACCATCTGGCCCAGCAGGAACCACATTTCGATGTCGTAGTGCGCCAGCAGGTGCCATCCGAACGCTGAATCGGCGCCGCGCAGCGCGGCGGATGCGATCGCGAATGCCAGCGCGCCGAGGCACAACCATCGCAGCTGCCGGCGGCGGGTCTCGATGGTTTCGAAGAAGCCGCTTCGCTGGCAATACATGCCGGCGAACGCGCATGTCAGCATCACCAGGTCCCAGTCGAAGTACTTCGTGGCCGCGAGACTCATGCGCAAGCCCGCGACCAGGCCGTATCGCAGCACGTCGAAGAGATTGCCGCTCTGATAGAGCGACAGTTCCGGCTCCGGGACCGGATTGACCAGCTCGAGGTCACGGCTCCAGGAGATGAGGGCCGGGAATGCAATCAGGCAGATCAGGGACAGGCGCAACGCCACGCGAGCGGGGATCCGCTGGAACGCCAGGATGACGAGGCCCACCAGCACATAGTCCTTGAGCACATCACCGTAGTAGAGCGCGCAATTCGCGATGGCGATCACGAACAGCCAGAACATGCGAAGCGCGAACGCACGCGATGGATGGGGATGGCGGGCGCGTAAACGCGCGATCAATACCGAAAATCCATAACCGAACAGGAACGCAAGCAGGGTCCAGCCCTTGGACTGGAAGAACACCTGGACCAGCAGTTTGCTGATGCGGCTGACGGTGTCGCCGGGCGGGATGCGCGTCGCGCTGCCGAGCGTATAGAAAATGGCGAAGTTGACCAGTACGACCCCGAGCAGCGCCCAGCCGCGCAGGATGTCGACGATCGGAAGGCGCGCTGGGGCCGGTGCGCTGGCGTGCATTGCGCCCGATTGTAGGGCAATGCCGAACCGTTAGTTAGGCAAAGCGACCGGTCGAGTCCCCGTGACTCTCGATGCGCCCGGTTCCCATCGCATCCGCCATGCTGAGGAACAGATTGGTCAACGGCTGTTCCTTGGCCTTCACGTAACGGCCAGGCTTGAACGCGCCGCCGCCGGCACCGGCGACCACCACCGGCAGGTTGACGTGCGTGTGGCGATTGCCGTCGGCATTGCCCGAGCCATAGAGGATCATCGAGTGATCCAGCAGGCTGCGGCCGTCCACGTCGGGCGTTGCCTGCATCTTCTCGAGGAACGCCGCCAGGCGCTGCACGTACCAGCGGTCGATGAGTTTCACCTTCTCCACGATGTCCGGCGTGTTCTTGTGATGCGAGAGATCGTGGTGGCCGGAGGAGATGCCGATGTCGTTGAACGGACGGTTGCTGCCTTCGCGCGCCAGCAGCAGCGTGGCCACGCGCGTCGAGTCGGTCTGGAAGGCCAGGTGCAGCATGTCGAACATCAGCGCGACGTGCTCCTCGTAGCTCGCGGGCACGCCGGCGGGCGCGTCGATGTCCGGGTTCGGCACCGGCATGGTCTTGGCGATCGCGATGCGCTGTTCGATCTCGCGCACGCTGGTCAGGTACTGGTCGAGCTTCTGCTTGTCGCGGCCGTCGAGCTTCGTGTTCAACGCCTTGGCGTCGTCCATCACGAAGTCGAGGATGGAATGCTGCTCGTACTCGCGGCGCTTCAGGTTGGCGACGCGTTCGTTTCGCCCCCCGTCACCGAACAGGCGCTCGAATGCGAACTGCGGATTGTGCTCGGGCGCGAGCGGCTGGTTCGACGACTGCCAGGCGAGGTTGTACTCGTAGGCGCAGGCATAGCCGGAATCGCACTCGCCGGACTTGCGCACCACGTCGCAGGTGAGTTCCAGCGAGGCGAAGCGCGTCTGGTGTCCGATCTGGTTGGCGACCACCTGGTCGATGGAGACGCCGGCCTTGATGTCCGAGCCCGCGGTCTTCTTGATGCGTACGCCGGTGAGGAAGGTGCCGCCCGCGCGGGCGTGGTCGCCGGCACCGTCGGCGCCAGGCTCCGCGGAGATATCCGTGAGGCCCGAGATCACCTGGATCTGGTTGCGCACGTTCGCCAGCGGCGCGAGCGTGGGCGAGAGCGCGAAGTCCGGGCCAGCTTCTCCGGCGGGCCACCAGGCCGCGGGGATGGCGCCGTTCGGCACGTACACGAAAGCCATGCGCGTCGGCGCGGCCTTCTTCGCCATGGCCTTGGCGAAAGCGGGGCTGGCCGAAAGCAAAGTCGGCAGCGTGATGCAGGCGCCCAGTCCGCGCAGCACCTGGCGGCGGGACAGACTTTCGAAACGCTCGTGAGCCCGTGTCTTTTTCATGTCAGTTCGCTGCGGTGACGGTGGCCTGGGTACGCATCTTCTGGAACGGCGCGGAATCAATGACGCCCATCAACAGTGCCGAGAACCGGCCGTCATTGTCGTCGAGTCGCTTCACGATCCGGTCGATGGTTTCCACGTCGTAGTACTCGGTGCCGCGGCCGGTGGCGTAGGTCAGCAGCTTGGTGCTGAGCGTCCGGTAGAAGTCGGCGCGGTGTCCGGTGACGAGGATACGCTTGAGTTCGCTGACGCTGTTGAACGTCTCGCCGGTGATCAGGCTGCCTTCGGGCACGATGGGTTGCTTGCGCTCCGAATCCCGCCACATGCCGACCCCGTTGAAGTTCTCGAAGGCGAGTCCGATCGGGTCCATGCGGTTGTGACAGGAGCGGCACAGCGGGCTCTCGCGATGCACCTTGAGCACGTCGCGCAGCGCCGGTTCCTTGCCGTGGAACTCGCTTTCGCTGGCCTCGAGCGCCGGCACGTTGGCGGGCGGCGGCGGCGGCGGCGTGCCGAGAAAATTCGCGAGCACGAACAGGCCGCGCTTCACGGGCGAGGTGCGGTCCGGGTTGGAAGTCACCAGCAACGCGCTGCCCTGCGTGAGGACGCCGCCGCGCGGACTGCCCGCGGGCAAGGTCACCTTGCGCAGGTCCTTGCCCTCGACGCCGGGCACGCCGTAGTACCTGGCCAGCGACTCGTTGAGGAAGGCGTAGTTGCTGTCGATGAGCTCGGTGATGGGCCGGTCCTCGCGCATCACGTAGCCGAAATACATCTCGGTCTCGCGGCGCATGGATGCGCGCATGTCCTTGTCGAATTCCGGCTTGGCGTCGACGACGGCGTCGATGCGCTTGGAAAGTTCCTTGGCGGTCTTCTCGTCCTGGGCCTTCCAGGCTTTGAACAGCTGCTTGAGCGTGGCTTCCTCGCCGGCATCGCGCAGGATGATGTCGCGCGGATTCATGGCGATGCCTTCGACGTCGCGCGCCTGCAGCCATTGGCCGGTGAAATTCTTCGCCAGGTTGTCGGCGCGCGCATCGCCGAGCATGCGTTTCACCTGCGCGTCGAGGTTCTGGCGCAGCTCGCCCCGGCTGGCGAGCTGCAGCAGCTCGGCATCGGGCGTGGTCGACCAGAGGAAGTAGGAGAGTCGAGAAGCCAGCGAGTACTCGTCGACGTTCGCGAAGCGCGCGGTGAGCTGGTCCGATGCCGGCGCTTCGAGCCGGAACAGGAAGCGCGGGGAGGCGAGCACCGCGGCCATGGCATGCGCCACGCCCTGTTCGAAAGTCTTGCCGGGCTGCGTGTACGTGGCCTCGGCGAGCGCGGCGAGGCGCGCGCCCGTGTCCTCATCCGCCAGCGGGCGGCGATAAGCTTTCGAGGCGAACGCGGTCAGCAGCTCCTGGGCATAGGCACGCTTGTCCTTCCGGGATTTCGGCACCGCGCGCGGGAAGAACTTCTCGTAGTCCCGGGTGGCGATCCACTGGTCTTTCTCCAGCGGTCCTTCGATGGTCACCTTGCGCACGAACAGGTCGATGACGGTTTCCTTCTTCCCGGCAGGCACCAGCGGCTTGAGCTCGAGCGTGAAGGCATGTTCGCCCGGCGCCCACTTGTGGGTGGAGTCGAAGGTGAAAACCTTTTCATCGAAGTAGCCGAAGTCCTGGTTCAGGACCTGCTTGCCGTCCACCTTGAAGACGATGTTGGCGCGGCCGGGGTCGGGTGTGTACGTGCCGTTGACTTCGAATTCGAGCTTCACCCGGTAGCTGCCGGGCTTCTCATTCTTATAGGTGGCGGATACGCCGGCCGGCTCGTCGAACACCAGCTGGCGCTTGCCCCACTTGGTGCGCGCATTGGTGCCATCGAACGCGAGGCCATCCACCACGCCTTCAGCGGGCTGGCGTGCCGCGGTGGGCACGGCTTCGGCGATCACCGCCTGCGCCGCGGCCACGTACTTTTCCATGAGCATGGGCGACATGGTCAGGGCGTCGCCGATGTTGTCGAAGCCGAAGCCCGAGTCGTCGGGTGGGAATTCGTGGTCGGTGTTGTAGTCGACGCCGAGCAGGTCGTGCACGGTGTTGCGGTACTCGACGCGGTTCAGGCGCCGCACGGTGACGCGGCCGGGATCAGGGTTTGCCGGGTCGATCTGGAATACGTCGTACTTGATCCAGCGCTCGAGGGTCTGCTGCTCGGCGGGCGAGAGCCGCGGCTTCTGGTCCGCGGGCATGAGGCCCGCGCGGGTATTCAGCAGCACGCGGACCCACAGGTCGGGCTTGAGGATCTGCTGGTCGGTTTCGAGGCTGTCGAAGGCGACCTTGCCCTTGTCGTAGCCGTCGCCGTGGCACTCGTAGCAATGCTTCTCGAGGATGGGCAGCACGGCGTCCTGGTAGACGCGCACCGGTGACTTTTCCGTTACCGCTTCGGAAGACGCGATCAGCGCAAGAGAACCCGGGATTGCCAGCGTGAGCGCCAGCAGTGACGTGCCGCGGATCGCGCGCTTCTTCGAAAACACCAACGCCCCCAACTCCCTCGGCCTGAAAACGGAACGCATTCTGCGTGTTTTGGGTCATTCCTACAAAGCCGGCGTGTCACGGAAACACGCCAGACTCGCCAAGGACCGCCTGAATCGTTTATTAATGCGGCCCGCTTCGTACAAACCAGGATCCACAAACATGTCACGCAGACCCCTGATCAGATTCTGTTCAGCCGTTTTCGTTCCCGCCGTCATGGCCGTCGCCGTGTACGCGGCCACGCCGCAGGAGGCGCAGAAGGCGCGCCACGAGCACTACGAACATCTGGGGGACGCGTTCAAGGCGGTGCGTGACAACACTCGCGGTGACAACCCGGATTGGGCCGCGCTCGAGACCGCGGCCAAGACGGTGGTCGATGCCTCGGTCGACCAGCAGCAATGGTTCGCCAAGGGCACGGGCCCGGAGGCCGGCAAGACCCGCGCACTGCCGGAGATCTGGAGCAAGCCCGACGATTTCACCGCCGCGCAGAAGATGCTCAGCGACCGCGCGCCGAAGTTGTTAGCCGCCGTCAAGGCGAAGGACCTGGCCGCCGTGCAGGCCGCGTTCAAGGAAGTCGGCGGTTCCTGCAAGAACTGCCACGACAACTTCCGCGCTCCCGAACACTAAACTGTGATCGATGAAGTTCCGGTGACGTCCCGGACCCGCGTGCGGGTCTGGGACCTTCCCACGCGCCTGGTCCATTGGCTGCTGGTCGTCGGCGTCGCGCTGTCGTGGTGGACCGGCGAGACCGGCCGGCTCGAGTGGCACCGCTGGAGCGGCTACGGCTTGCTGGGCCTGGTGACGTTCCGCATCTACTGGGGATTCTTCGGCAGCTCCACCGCGCGGTTCGCGCGCTTCGTGCGCGGCCCGCGCGTGGTGCTCGGCTACGTGCGTGGCGCGTGGCAGTCCGTGCCCGGACACAATCCGCTCGGCGCGCTGAGCGTGGTCGCGTTGTTGGCGCTGCTGGCCACGCAGATCGTCCTCGGGCTGTTCGCGGTGGATGTCGACGGCATCGAGTCCGGACCGCTGTCCTTGTATGTGAGCTTCGATGCCGGCCGCACCGCGGCACACTGGCACGGCGTGTTGTTCAATTTGCTGTTGTGGCTGATCGCGCTGCACATCGCGGCCATCCTGTATTACGGGTTGGTGAAGAAACAGAATCTCGCCGGCGCGATGCTGCATGGCGAGCGCGAATTCCCCGCCGACATGCCGGCGTTGCAGCACGCTACCGCGCTGCGATTGGTGGCCGGGATCGCGCTCGCTGCGCTGCTCACCTGGCTCACGACCCGCGCATTCCGCTTCTGACCCTCAAGATCTTCAAATCTTCCGCGCCGCGTCAGTAGATAGACGCCCTTAAGCCGGGTCTTACAGGCGTCAAACTACTCGCGCGTTCCCGTGTCGGACAATGCGCCGACGAAACGTTTCGCGGGGACTTTTCTCTCACTTCTCGAAACATACGTGTTGGATCCAGTGGCGGGAATGAACGATCCGCCGTTAGATTCCGCTCGCACTCGCAGGATCGAAGAGTGAACAGTGAACGAGCCCGCGGGTGCGATTCACGTAGGAAAAGGAAATTCTGCACCGGTTGTGCGACCGGACCCTCCTGGTTCGGCTGTCATCGCCAGTGCGCGGGACATCTCTCAGGAGGATTTATGCGCAGAACTCTTATCGCAAGCGCGGTAGGTGTCGCATTGTGCGGTCCATTGTGGGCCGGCGACATCAGCCAGACAGGCGGCATGGGCGACGACACGCTCTCCGCCACATCAACGGATACGACAACAACGACGGTCGACATCGACGCCAGCGGCGACAACCGCGACAACGACGGTGCGGCCGGGGCCGACGGCTACGGAACGGCGGCGGCCAACAACGGTTCCACCTCCACTGCAACCTTCTCGAATGCGTTCAACACCAGCACGGCGGTCGCGTCGACGGAATTGTCGGCGTCGGTCTCGGGCGTCGAGATCTCCGGCTTCGGCAACACGGCCGGCAACTGGGGCAACGCCAACGCCGGACGTGGCGGTGACGGTGGCGCCGGAGCCGGCGGAGCAGGCTCCGGTGGCAATGGTCCGGGCGGCGATGGCTCCGGAGGCAACGGCCCCGGCGGCAATGGCAACGGCGGCAACGGTGGCAGCGGAGCTGCCGAAGGTGGTGGCGGCCGCGGCGGAGACGCGCTCGGCGGTGTCGCCGACGCGGGTGCCGCGACCACGGGCATGGCTCACAGCGGCGGCGCGACGGCCGGCGGCGGTGGGCGCGGTGGTGACGGCGGCTCGAGCGGCAGCGCGAACGGCGACAGCGGTTCGGGCGGCGGCGCCACCGGTTCATCGGGTAGTGCCGGCGCTGCGAGCTCAGGCGTTGGTGGAGCTGCGGCGGGCAATGTCGGCGGTGCATCGGCGAGTGGCGACGGCAGCGGCAACACCGCGACCGGCGGCATGGCCACGCACACCGGCGGCGCGGGCACGGGCGGCGCGGGCACATCGACCTCGGGCGACGGCACCGGTACGGGCGGCGCAGGTGGCGAGTGGTACGCCGAGACCGGTGCGGGCGGCGCGGGTGGCGCCGGCGGTGCCGGAGGCGCGGCGACCAATGGCGATGCCTCTTCCGGTGATGCCACGACCACGGCGACCAATGGTGACGCCACGGGCGGTGCCGGCGGTGCGGGCGCGACCGGCGGGACCGGCGGTGAAGGCGGTGCCGGAACCGGCGGAGCAGGCATGGGCGGCGCAGGCACCGGTGGTGCCGGCATGGGCGGTGCAGGCACGGGCGGTGATGGCAACGGTGCGGCAGGTGGAACTGGCGGCAACGGTGGAACCATCACCGTCGACGCCGGCACCTTCGACATCTCGGCGCACATGGATGCCACCGCGCAGTCGGCGGCCGGCGTCCTGGTCGTCAGCAACAACAGCGGCTTCGGCTCGCTGGTGCAGCAGGCGGTCACGGTGCAGGCCAACGTCAACGTGGGCGGAGGTCCTTGAAGGGCGATTGAGGCTTGTTTGTCCGGGCGACCCGCGTCGCCCGGACGGACGCTTCGGCAATCCGAACCAAGGGAGGCACCATGCGTGCCGCTTTTTTGATGATTGCACTCGTCCTGCCGCTGTCCGCGTGGGCTGATGACGAATCGGCAGCCGTGGTCAGTGCCCTGGGCAAGCCCGTCTCCACCGAGACGCTGGCCGAGCAGCGCGGCGGCGATGACGAGTTCGTGCACAACACGATCACGGTGAACGGCACGGTCACGGACAACACGGCGAACAACGTGGTGACCGGGGCCAACAGCATCGCCGACGGCTCGTTCGCGAGCTCGAGCGGCATCATGTCGGTGGTGCAGAACACCGGCGCGAACGTGCTGATCCAGAGCGCCACGATCGTCAACGTGCAGTTCGCCGATCCATGAGGACGATGGCACTGGCGGCGTTGTTGTTAGTGGCGACGCCGCCGGTTCTCGCCGCGACTCTCGAAGTGCGTGGGCCGCAGGACGGCGGCTTCACCGCGCAGGTCGTCAGCGTCAAGGAAGCGCGCTTCACCACGACGCAGCGCCAGAAATACGACTTCAGCTGCGGATCGGCGGCGCTGGCGACACTGCTCACGCATCACTACGGCGAGCCGGTCGACGAGCGCGCCGTGTTCACGCAGATGTACCAGCGCGGCGACCAGGCCAGGATCCGCAAGGAAGGCTTCTCGATGCTGGACATGAAGCGCTACCTGGAAACCCGCGGCTACAAGGCGGATGGTTTCCAGCTACCCATCGACCGCCTCGCCACCGAGCAGGTGCCGGCCATCGTGCTGCTGAGCGAACGCGGCTATCGGCATTTCGTGGTGGTCAAGGGCGTGGAGCGCGGACGCGTGCTGGTGGGCGATCCGGCGATGGGCACGCGCGCGCTGTCACAGGAGAGATTCAAGCGTCTGTGGGTCAATCACATCCTGTTCGTGGTCTACAACAAGCGCGAGTCCGCGAAGTTCAACCAGGCGGACGACTGGCGCGTGGCGCCGGGCGCGCCGCTGCAACTGGCGGTCGATCGCGACCGCATGCTCGACACCTTGCCCGTGCGCCGGGCCGGAGCCTTCTGATGCGCGCCGCGCTTCGCAGTCGTTTCGCACTCGCCGCTGCCGCGCTGTGCGCGAGCATGCTGGCGTTGGGCGACGAAGCCGTTCTGAACGAAACGGCGGCCGTGCCCGAAGGCGCGCTCGATCAGCTGCGCGGCGGATTCGACATTCCCGAGAACCTGCACGCCTCGCTGCGGCTGGAGCGCCTGGTGGTCGCCAATGGCGAGCCGATCGCGCACCTGGCCGCGGACATTCGCGACATCGGCCACATGACGGTGGCCGACGCGCAGTCCCTGGCGCATGCCGCGGGCACGCTGGTGATCCAGGGCGGGCCCAACAATGCATTCCAGTTGATGGAGCTCGGCCCGACCGCCACGGTGATCCAGAACACGCTGAACGACCAGAACCTGGTGGCGGTGACCACGCTCAACGTGCAGGTGAACTCGCTGGCGACCTTCCGCGAGATGGCCTTCCAGGACGGATTGCGCGACGGACTCGGCGGCATCACGGGGGTCAGATGAAAGCTGCGAGGCTCGCGCTGTTTGCCGTGACCGCCTGCATGAGTGCGGCCACATTCGCCGCGCCGCCGGACGACGATCGGCTGGCGCAGCTACAGCGCCTGTTGTCCGAGCAGACCTCGAAGCTCGAAGCGCTGCGCGCGCAACTCGGTGAACAGGAACAGGTGCTCGCGGAGCTGCGCGAGGCGGTGGGCGACGAACTGCTCGACCGGCAGCGTGGCGGCGCGGATCTGTCCGGCGCGGCAGGAAGCCTGGCGTTGGCGATGGCGGATCCGCAGGTCGTGCCAGCACCGCAGACTCCAGCCCCGGAGCAGGGGCCACCGGCGCCGCCCACAGCCAGGCCCGTGCCGGTGAATCCGATGGTGACCAACCAGCCGGTTCCCGGACAGCCCGTCGGCGAGGCGCCGCGCAAGGAGACGCGTCCGCCCGAGGTGGCGCGCATCTTCGCCGAACCCACGGCGCTCACGCGCGGCGGTGATTTCGTCATCGAGCCTTCGCTGCAGAGTTCTTACTGGGCCAGCGATCGCGTGGCGCTGGTGGGTTACACCATCATCCCGGCCATCCTCATCGGCCTGGTGGACGTTCGCCGCGTGCGCACCACGAATGAAGTGGCGGCGTTGACCGCGCGCTTCGGCATCGGCAACCGCTTCGAGTTCGAAGCGCGCGCCCCATACCTTTATACGTCCGTGGACACGGTGAGCCGCGAGATCCTCACCGGTTCCGCGCAGGACAATGTGTTCAACGCCGAGGGACATGGCTTGGGCGATGTCGACGCCACCATGCGCTTCCAGTTCAACCATGGTGACTACAGCAAGCCCTTCTGGATCGGCTGGCTGCGTTACCGCTGGGCCACGGGCAAGGATCCGTTCGAAGTGGTCACGGACTGCGTCACGCGTTGCGTGGCCAACACCACGGGCACGGGCCTGCCGCTGGAGATGCCCACCGGCACGGGATTCAATTCCGCGCAGGCCGGACTGACCTGGCTGTACGCCTCTGACCCCGCGGTGTTCTTCGGTGGCGTGAGCTATCTGCACAACTTTCCGCGCGACAACCTGAGTCGCACGCTGCTGCTGGGCGAGAAGGAATTCCTCGGCGAGATCGAGCCCGGCGACATCATCGGCTTCAACGTCGGCATGGGCCTGTCACTGAACGAGAAGGCCTCGTTCAGCATCGGCTACGACCAGAGCATCATCGGCAAGACGCAGCAGAACGGCATCGAAGTACCGGGCGCGGTGCGTACCACGCTCGGCAACCTGCTGCTCGGCATCTCGTACCGCTACAACACGACGTCGACGCTGAACCTGTCGGTGGGCGTCGGCGTCACGCGCGATACGCCCGATGTTTCATTCACTCTTCGGGCTCCCATCACGTTTTGAGTTCGCGTCGTCCGACTTGACTCGTAGGAGGCGGGTTGTTTGTCGGCGGGCGCCGAATTTCCGGCTCGATGCTTTTCGACGCGCGGCCGAGAAGTCTTGCCTATGTTGGGGCCGCTGCGTTCGCGTTGTACTGGCTCCATGGAAGAGACCAACTACCTCAGGGTATGCAGCGAACGCAGGAAGGTTCGTGCCCTGGAGCCCGGCGAACAGCCGCCGGTGGGGACGCATCTCATCGTTCCCTGGTTGGGTTTCACGCATCACGGCATCTATGTGGGCTCAGGGCACGTGGTCCACTACGGCGCCCTGATGTACGACATCATCCGCAAGCCGGTGGAAGAGGTGACGCTCGAAGGCTTTGCCGACGGGCGGTCCGTGTTCGTGGTGGAGCACGACGAAGTGTGCTTCGACGCCATGGAGATCGTGCGCCGCGCGCGCTCGCGGCTGGGCGAGAAGCGTTATCGCCTGTTGACCAACAACTGCGAGCACTTCGTCGAATGGTGCCTGCACGATCTGCCGCGCAGCTTCCAGGCCGAGACTGCATTGGCGTATCCGCGGATCGTCGGTGAGCGCATCGAGCGTGTGTTGTTCGGTCTGCTGCGCCGGCTGTTCAGCTTCCGGCCGCTGGCGCGGGCGAGGATCCGAGCCGAGCGGAAACACCCGCCGCAGGTTTGAAGGCCCGCAGATACGCCGCCGCCGGCGCGGATGATAGGCTCGCGCCATGAAAACCATGAGCGCAGTCCTCGCGTGGCTGCTGGTGAGCGTCCCGGTCCACGCCGACACCACGCAATGGACGCCGGCGAAAGCCAACACCTGGTACGCGCAGCACCGCTGGCTGGTGGGCAGCAACTACATTCCCACCGATGCCATCAACCAGCTCGAGATGTGGCAGGCGGACACTTTCAATCCCGCGCAAATCGACAAGGAGCTCGGCTGGGCGGAAGGCATCGGCATGAACACCATGCGCGTATTCCTGCACGACCAGCTCTGGGAGCAGGATGCGGCGGGCTTCAAGAAACGCCTCGACCAGTTTCTGGGCATCGCCGCGAAACACGGCATCAAGCCGCTGCTGGTGTTCTTCGATTCCTGTTGGGATCCGAACCCCAAGCTAGGGCCGCAGCATCCGCCGATTCCCGGTGTGCACAACTCCGGCTGGGTGCAGAGCCCGGGTCGCGCGGGCCTGGCCGACACCGCTAACTACCCGAAGCTCAAGGCCTACGTGCAGGGCGTCATCGGCGCGTTTGCGAACGATGAGCGCATCCTGGGTTGGGACTTGTGGAACGAACCGGACAATGGCGCCGACGACAAGGCCGGCGAGAAGTGGAAGGGCGTGGCGACGCTGCTGCCGCAGGTGTTTGCCTGGGCGCGCGAGGCGAATCCCTCGCAGCCGCTGACGTCGGGTGTCTGGCACAACGACGACTGGTCGCTCGAGAAACTGAATCCCATCGAGCGCGTGCAGATCGAGCAATCCGACGTGATCACCTTCCATGTCTACGACTGGCCGGAGGTGCTCGAGCGTCGCATCACGCAACTACGGGTCTACGGCCGACCCATCATCTGCACCGAGTACCTGGCGCGCGGCGCCGGCTCGACCTTCGACACCTCGCTGCCCATCGCGAAACGCACCGGCGTCGGCATGATCAACTGGGGTTTCGTGCTCGGAAAGACGCAGACCAATTTCCCGTGGGATTCCTGGCAGAAGCCCTACACGCAGAACCCGCCGGTGGTTTGGCATCACGACGTGTTCCACGCCGACGGTAAACCGTATCGCCAGGCCGAGATCGATCAGATCCATGCACTGACCTCCGCCGCGCAGCAGGACTTCGACAGGAAGTCGCGCCGCAAATGAAAAAGGGGCCGCCCTTGCGGACGGCCCCCTTATCACGGCTTCTTCAATGCAGAATGTTGTCGAGCGCGCAGAGGAGGATTCCCACCTCTTCGATCGGCTTGATCAACTTCGCCTTGCGGAAGTCGTTGGTCTTCTTCGCGATGCACGCGGCGTAGGCGCCCGGGCGCAGGCCATCGCACTCACTGTAGCGGTCGGCCAGCGTGCAGCCATCCGCCATGAGGTCGTTGCCGGCGCGCGAGTTGCAGCGGCCGAAGAACACCGTGCGACGCAGGTCGGACCCGATGCATGAGTCCTTGCCGTCCGGCACACCGTCGAAGTCCGCGTACCAGCCGATGTCGGTGAACAACGAACTGGTCAGGTCTTCCGGCGGAGTCACCGAGGACGTGAGGTCGTTGTTGATCGCCGGCTCCATGAGCTGGTTCGGGAACGCGATGCCGTCGAAGTGCGAGATCGACGAGCCCGGCGCCACCGGATCGAAGGTCGCGAGCAACGCCAGGTGGTTGATGCGATCCGTGCCGGCGAGGATCGAGTTGTCGACCTTCATCGTCACGTTGACCACACCGCCGCCGAGCGCGGCCTTCAACGCATTGCCGTCGGCCAGCGTGATGCGCCCGGACGGAATGGTGATGGTTGCATCGGCGCCGCCCAGTCCCGGGGGTGGCGAACCCGCCACGTTGTCCGCGGCAATCACGGCGATGGCTCCGGCGTCCTGCGCGTTCTTCACCTTGACGGTGAAGGTGCAGGTGCCGCGATCCACCAGCGCGATCTTGCCCGCGACATTGTTGGTCAGCGGCTCGCAGGCATCACTGGTGGCCCCGGTGCCGTCGTTGGCCAGCACCACGTCGCCCGTCACGCCGGTCGCGCTGAGCTGCGGACCGAAACTCGCCGGACCGAACAGGAACGCACCGCTGAAGCCCGTGCTGTTGCCGAGGAGCGCGGGCTCACCCGGCTGCAACACGTTCGGCGTCTCCTGCTTCACGTGCAGACCGGTCCACGACACCTTGCGGATGTTGAGCGCCGAGGCGGCACGCTCCGCGTCGGTCATCGAGTTCCAGATCTTCTGAGTACTGTCGTCGATGGTGTACTGCGAGTACACATCGCCAAAGCCCAGCAACTGCGAGCCCGTGGTCTCGTCGATCAGGTTGCTGAAGCCGAGGCCATGACCCATCTCGTGCAACACCACGGCCAGCAGGTCGACGGTGCCCGGAACGGATTCCTCGTTGTCGTCCAGGCCGAAGTAGAAGTTGAACCCCGTCGCGAAGCGCGCGCTGATTTCATCGCTCGGGTTCGCCTGGTCGGCGGCATTCGGCAGGAACGTCGGATCGTGCGGCGTCGAGTCGAAGCCTTGCAGGTGATTGGCGAGCGCCTCGTGGTACCAGAGATCCGGATACTCGGCGCCGTCGAATCCGCCTTCCACCGAGATCGGGCCGGCCGAACCCAGCACGTTCGTGCCCAGCGGCACGAAGCGCGCCCACACGTAGATGTCCACGCGCGGGTTGAGCACGGAAGTCCAGATGTCGGCGGCATGCAGGAACACGTTCATGCGCTGCTGGCCGAGCGTGGTGCCGGTGTTGCCACCAATCGGCGCGGCCGGCGTGACGTCATTGAAGCCGACGCCCGGCAGGTTGCCGTTCACGACGATGATCTTGCCCTGCGAGAACGCAGGCGACGCCATGACTCCGAGGGCGAGCGCCGCGGTGGCGAGCGCCGTCTTGAAGTGCTTGTTGAAGGAGATACGCATGTTATTTCTCCTCCAGCGGGGCCGGCGTCGGCGCGGAGGTCTTCTCCGGCTTCGGCAGCTTGCCTTCGGAGATCAGCTTCGAGTGTTTGGCGTGCTCCACCGCGCCTTCGCCGGTGTAGCAGTTCACCTCGTAACCGCCATCCGCGGTCGGCGTGGCCACCATCACGCTCATGAAGCGGCCGTCCAGGTCCACCTTGGTGCCACCGCTCAACGTCACTGTCTTGCGGAGGCCGGAGGAAGATTCACTGGTAGAGGCGGCGAGTTTCGCGTTCAGCTCGTCGGCCGAGGGCGCGCTGGTCTTGGCGGCAACCGCGCTGCGCGCGGCCGGAGCCGAAGCAGAAGCAGCGGCCGCGGCGTCGGATTCTCCGGTCAGCACCTGGTCGGGAGCCTGCGTCTTGGCAACGACTCCCGGCTGGGCGTGGACTACGCCAGATAACGTCAACGTGCAGAGAGCTGCCCCCATCGCGGGCAGCACCTTGGGCTTGATCGGCATAAATTTTCCCCTGTTTATATGTATGGATCTTTCCGTTGATCCTCCGCCGGGAAATCTGCACGAACCGCTGGTTTTTATTCGTCCCCTGTCTTATTCACCGGTCGAGCATCCTTCCGACTCGGATCGATCTTTCTCGACGGCGATTGACGGTCGCCTGTACGAAGTGCGCCGGAGTCTACATCACGGCCACGCAAATAAAAGTCAGCGGGAACGCCGGTTTTTTCGAACTACTTCGTATGACGTTCGTAGCCGCGCCAGGTCCACTCGAGCGCGGCGGGCAGGGCGTGTTCCCGCACCTTGCGGTCGCAATGGCCGGAATCGAGCGCGAACACGTATTGATATGAATAGCCCTTCGACTTGAGCACCGCCGCCATGCGGTGATTCGCGGCCACCCAGTCGTGCATGTCGTCGCGCATGACATTGGGATTGAAGAGGTCGCGGTCGCCCACGTGCATCCAGATGCGGATGGGCTTGGCCTTGGCTTTCGCCAGGATGGAGGTGTGGTATTCCCAGGCGCCGCCCGGTGTTTCCGGATTGAACGGCCACTGCTGGTTCACGTACGTTCCCGACCAACTGATGACGCGGTGATACCACTCGGGGTGGAACCAGGCCATGGTGAAGGCCGCCGCCGCCCCCGAGCTGCAGCCCATGGTGGCGCGCCCGTCCGGGTTCCGGGTGAGTTTCACGCCGTAGCGCGTCTCGACCCTGCGGCAGCACCTCATTCTCGATGAACTCGGCGTACTTGCCGGACAGGGTGTCGTATTCCAGGCCGCGTTCCGAGCCCTGCGCGTCGCCGCCGCCGTTCTGGATCAGGATGGCCACCTGGGCGGGAACGCGCTTCTGGGCGATTAGGTTGTCGAGCACGTGCGGCAGCGCCATGTCGATCTCGCCCGCCTTGGGCCCGTCGTGCACCACCAGGAACGGTGCCTTGCTGCCCGGCTTGTACTGGGCGGGAATGTAAACCGTGATGGCGCGTTCCCAGGGCTGCGGATGGGTTGCCACGCTCAGCGTCCTGGGATTGGCCGGATCCACGCTGCCGAACTGATCGCGCGCGATGCCCGGGTAAAACCTGCTGTCCGCGGACTTCATGGTGAACTGCTGCACGGCACCGCGCGGCACGCCCTCGACCACGGTGAGCTCGGGCGCCGGTAGATAGTCCGGCCCGATCACGAAGTCGCCGTTGGCGTCGATGGGTGCGTTGCCGTTGGGCGCGACGCGCGTGAACGGCGGCGCGCCTTCACCATCGGGCGCGCGCGTGGGCGGCGTAGGGCGCGGCGGATCGGCGGCGAGTACACCGACGGAGAAGGCGAGGCAGAGCAGGGCGAGCTGGGTGCGCATGGATCGGTCCGTTTCTGACGACGGCCGATCCTACCAGACAACGTTTTGCGGCCTTCAGGCGACCGCGGGCTCCTCGTCGAGCGGGATGATCCCCGGACGGGGCTCGCGCGATTTCTCGTAGCGGTACAGCAGCGAGATGGCCTCGCCGCGATTGTGCGCGCCGAGCTTGGCGAGGATGCTGTGCACGTGGTTCTTCACCGTGGACAGTTCGATGCCGAGCTGGCGCGAGATGGTCTTGTTAGGCAGCCCCTGCTGCATGAGCCTGAGGATTTCCATCTCGCGTTCGGTGAGATGCGCGATCGCGGAAGGATGCCGGTGCGGCGCCAGCCTGGACAGCCCGGATGGCACGGGTGCCATCAGGCGCGACACGCCGTGTTCGTGTCCGCCGGCGGCGCGTATGGCCGACAGCAGGTCCGCGACCGTCGCATCGCGCGCCACGAAGGCCAGCACTTCGGCCGGCAGGCAGGCGACCACTTCCGAATACATCTCGGGCCTGCCGAGGATCACCACGCCGCAGAACCTGGGCGTTCCGCCCAGCTGTTTCTGCTGTGCGAGGCTCCTTGCCATTTCCACGTCGAGCAGGATCACCGAGGGCAGCAGTTTGCAGGCCTGC
>Ga0070665_100002628_pt1 | contig 19585 bp, 18 predicted proteins | sample KBSS13metaG_FD_65862 | JGI IMG/M metagenome (GOLD analysis project Ga0070665, IMG submission 65862) | Switchgrass rhizosphere microbial communities from Kellogg Biological Station, Michigan, USA - KBS S1-3 metaG | ecosystem: Host-associated > Plants > Roots > Rhizosphere > Soil ...
TCCTCGACCAGGCGATGCGCCTGGAGCTCGTAGTCCGCAAACAGCACCTGCGTGTAGAACGTCCCCACGATCCCGTCGATGGCGTGCTGCAGCAGGACGATGCGCTCGCGCTCGTCGGTGGCACGCGCCAGCATGTACTCGAGGAACAGTCCCTCGCTCAGCGTGGATGGCACTTCGGCGATGAAGATCGTGTAGGCCGAGTACACGAACGGCTGGTGCGCGTTGGACAGGATGGTGTGCATCGAGTGGCCCATCTCGTGCGCCAGCGTGAAGACCGCATCGAGCGTGTCGTTGTAGTTGAGCAGCATGTACGGGTGGACGCCGTACACCGGCGCCGAGTACGCGCCGCTGCGCTTGCCGGGATTCTCGTAGACGTCGATCCAGCGGCTGGCCAGCGCTTCGCGCATGTGCCCCTGGTACTGAGCACCGAGCGGTTCCACCGACGCCGGCAGCCACTCCAGCACGTCCTCGTACGGGTACTGCCGATCGAAATCGACCAGGGGGATCGCGGAATCGTAGTTGTGGTACGTCGAGAGACCGAGGACGCGCTTGCGCAGGCGATGGTAGCGGCGAAGCGGCTCGGTGCCGGCCTTGGTCGTCTCGATCAGGTTCTCGACAACCGCCGGCGGGATGTTGTTGCCGTGCAGCGCCGCGTCGAGCGTCGTCTTGTACCCGCGCGACTGCGAGTGGAACAGGTCGCGCTGGAGCACGCCGTTGTAGAGCGACGCGTACGTGTTCACATTGGCGGCAAACAGCTTGTGGTACGCCTCGAACGACGCGGCCCGGTCGCTCTGATTCCGGTTGGTCGCCAGGATCGCCCGGTACTGGCCGTAGGTCAGCGTGACGTCCGCGCCGGTCGACAGCTTGATGATCGGGTGCTTGACGTCGGCCGTGGACAGCGCGGCATACGCGTCGTTCGGCGTGGAGGAGAAGCGGCTCGCCAGCGACAGCAGGTGCTCACCCTTCTCGTCGAGCACGTGCTCCTGCTGACGATACAGATCCTCGAGCGCGAATCGGTACATCGCGAGCGCCGGATCGTCGTGCATCCACTGCTGAACCGTGGCCAGCGGGATGGCCAGCAGCTCGGGACTGAACCAGGCACTCGCCTGGGCGTGCTTGGCAAAAAGGATCTGGACCTGCTGCCGTTTGGCGTTGACCGCGTTGTCTCGCTGATCCTCGTCGTACTTGAGGCCGACGAAATACCAGACCCGATATGAGAGCTGGCCGAGTTCGTCGGACAGACGCATCGCCGCGAGGAGCCGGTCCGCGCCGGCGGCGAGCGTCCCCTGCATCGCCGCGTACGCGTCAATCTTCTGATCGAGCTCGTTATAGGCTCGCTGCCACTCGCCCGCGTCGGCGAAGATGTCGGTCAGGTTCCACTTGTAGCGATCGTCGATCTGCGAACGTTCTCGGAGCTCAGGTGCGGCGGAGGCTTCGGCGGTCGAGAGCAGGTCCATCCGACGATCATATCGCGTCGGGTGGCATGCATCCGAGCCTTTCGAGCTGCCCGTCATTCGACACGTGGGTCGGAAACGGTCCCCAGAGAGTACCGCGCCGCGAGACCGCCGACAGTTCATGCTCGCCAACCGGGACCATGCTCGACACACCCGGCTGACCCGGATTCGTCACGCCAATCGGGACGCTGTCGACGAACACACGAATGTCCGACTCGCGGCCTGCACAGAGGCTGTCCACCTGGACCAGGAGCAATGCATTGACTGAAGGTTCAGCTGGCATTGGCGTCGGCGCAGCCGGTGCGTTCCCACAGGCGGACACCAGCCACGCGAGGAAGGCCGCGGCGACGTGAATCTGGATACGTCCACGCATCTTCGCCTCCTCGGATACCACCGTCTAGACAGACGGACACGATTGACAAGCTTCATGGGCACGCACACACTTGCGGCCAATCCGCGCTCACATCATGGTCCCAGGAAAAACCGACACCGATGTCCGTCCATCAAGGTGGCGAAGGACACGCGTGTCAATGCTCGGTATCGTTCTCATCGCCTCCCTGATGGCGATCGCGTGGTGGGGTCCCGCGTCGATGCGATTTGCGGGTGGAGCACCCGGAATCGACGGCGCGATGGGTCATCTCATCGCGGAAGTGGGCAGCCATCGCTTCTCCGAGGCGCGCCTGATAGAGCCTTTCGCATGGGGCAACGCACCGTCGGCCGACCGCGATCGACGTCGATCGCTCCCCGCGTCCACGCGAATCGCCGCCCTCCAGCTGGTGGAGCTCTCCTCTCGATCGTCTGGCGCGTCCGCCGCGCGATCGCTCGGCGTTGCGTATCTGGCGCTCGACCAGGTCGACAAGGCGATCGGTGCGTTCGAACAGGCGGTGGAGCTCGATCCGGAGGACACCCGGTCTCACGCGGACCTGGCAGCAGCGCTCATTCGGCGGTGGAGAGCAGGCGGACACGCGCTCAGTGCGATTCGTGCCCTGGAGGAAACCGGATTCGTGCTGGCGAAACAGCCGCAGTCGCCGGAAGCGACGTTCAACCAGGCAATGATCCTCGAGTACCTGGGGGTGAGAGCGGGCGCCATCGCGCGATGGGAGCAGTTTCTGCGGGCGGATGCGACGACGCCCTGGGCGTCCGAGGCTCGCTCGCACCTCGACGCCCTGAAAAGGACGGTGGACGATTCCGTCCTGCGTTCTACGGTGACGACCGATGCCGATGCAGACCAGGTCGCTGCCAGCGATCCATTCACGGCGTACAACCTCATCGAGACAGAACTCGGGCGCTGGGCATCAGCCACACTCGCAGGCGGCGACGGGGATGTGGTGTTTGCCGATCGGCTCGCGTCCGGTCTTGCACGTGCGGGGAAGGACGCATACCTCGTCGAACTGACGCGCGCAGCTCGCGAGTCCACGACCTGGCCGGCGCGGCGCCGGCGCTCGTTGGCCGAAGGCATTCGCGATCTGTACCAGTGGCACCAGCTGATCGACAGCGGCCGCTACAAGGAAGCCGAACCGCTCGGACCGCGCGCCACCGCGGCATTGACCGCGGCGGGTATCGACCCGGCGGAAGCCGAAGTCGAAACCGGCCATTCCGACCAGGCCGCCGAGCGGACGGCTGCGGCGCTGGCCAGGCTTGCGCCCGTGGAAGCACGGGCGAGGACAAAGGGCTTCTGGCGCGCGGCGGCTCGAGCCGCACGACTGCGCGCGCTCGCGGCGATGCTGGCCACGAGAGTGGCCGAGGCGCAGGAACGATACCTGGGAGGCCTTGAACTGGCGCAGCGTACCGGCGACCTGGAGCTGATCGCGCTGTTCCACACGTTCCTCGGAGACGCGTTCCAGGTGCAAGGTGACGCGCTTTCGAGCTGGAGTCATTTCGCGGTGGCGTTGAAGACCCTCCCCCGTCTCCGAACGCAGCGACAGCGGTTCTTGACGCTCAACCTCGCCGCTGCCTCGGCGCAAAGTGCGGGGTTCCAATACGCAGCCCTGGAACTGGCGGACGAGTTGCTGTCCTCGACTCGCGACTGGAGCAACCCGGAGGGCCAGATCGATGGCCGGCTGCGGCGCGCGCGCGCATATTCGGTGCTTGCCGCCAACGACCGCGGAGCCTCCGATCTCGACGCCGCCGAGGCGCTACTGCCGGCGCTCGCCTCGCGGCCGCAGGCGCAGACGCGCGAGTCGGCGGAAATCGCCGCGGCGCGTGCGTTCTCGCTCGCCGTCCGCGACGACGCAGCGGCGCTCCGCGGCGCTGACGAAGCGCTCACGTACTTCGGAGGAAACGTTCAGATACGCGTCGCGGAACTCCTGCTTCAGCGCGGGCGAATTCTGGCGCGACTGGGCCGGCTGGCCGATGCCGAAGCCAGCTGGCGGCGCGGCATCGCCATCGTCGAAGACCAGCGCCCAAGCCTGCGCGACGAGTTGATGCGAGTATCGCGGACGGCCGCGCTCTGGGAGCTGTATACCGAGTTGATGGGCCAGATCGCGACCGACAGCCGCCGAGCGCTGGAACTTGCGGAGCGCTCTCACGCGCGCGAGCTCCTGCTTTCGCTGAATTCGGAGCGCAACCCGCGCACGCTCTCCATCGCCGACTGGCAGGAGGCGCTGTCCGGCGGCAGCCAGGCGCTCGTCTACGCGCAGCTGCCCTCTCGACTGTTGATCTGGCGCATTACATCGTCCGACATTGCGTTTCTCGAACGGCCGGTGTCATCAGCGCAAATGCGGCACATGGTCGATGCATTTCTCGAGCATCTGGATGCAGGACCTCAATCGCCGCAGGCGATCGCTCTCGGACAATCGCTGCTGCCTGCAGCGCTGACTGTGGACAGCCGACGGACGCTCGTCATCGTTCCCGACGGCGCGCTGTATCGCGTCCCCTTTGGCGCGCTCCCGCTGCCAGGCAACGGCAGGCGGCTGGTGGAGTCCGCGATTCCAATCGTCGCGCCGAGCCTGACGATGTACGCGATCGCATCACGCGAAGTCCGCGCCGCGGGTCAGCGGTCGATCGTTGCGGTCGGCGTGAACGACGCCGCAGGTCCGGACAACCTCCCGCGATTGACGAGCGCGGAGCGCGAAGCAGCGGGAGTGGCCGCCATGTATCGCACACACGACTCGCTGGTCGGCCCGCAGGCCCGAAAGGACAGCGTGCTGCGCGCGATGACCGCGACGTCGGTGATTCACTTCGCCGGGCACTCACGCCTGGATCCGATCCTTCCTTCGCAATCGCGACTGCTGCTCGCCGGCGAAGAGGCGCTCACGCCGGCCGACGTCGCCGCCCTGACACTGCGACCGGGATCGGTGGCCGTGCTCGGCGCGTGTGAAACCGCGCTCGGCCGGACGTTCAACGGCGAAGGGCCTATGAGCCTGGTGCGCGCGTTCCTGGGGGCTGGCGCGTCGGCCGTCATCGCATCGCTCTGGGATGTACGCGACGACGACGCCACACGGCTCTTGAGGGGCGTTCACGCGCGGCTGTCCACGGGTGCCGACCCCGCCTACAGCCTTGCGGTGTCGCAGAGAGAGTCGATCAAGGCCGGGTTGCCGCCATCGGCCTGGTCAGGATTCACCGTCATGGGCGGCAGCGATACTGAAAGGATGAGATGACATGGGCAAAATCACAGTCGACCTGTTCGAGTACGCGCTGTTCATCAATCACGCCGACGGCATAACCGTCATCTTCCCGGAACAGGATCACGTCCTGACGGTCGAAGGACCCAATTGGACCGTGCCGGTCGTTCACGGCGCGGATATGGAGATTATGGGCCCGGGCGGACGCTCTCTGCCGGCTGCGCCGCCGACGGAATTACCAGGGTACGGACAGTTCGTGCTCGACCTCCACTCTGCCTACGGGCCAGGTGACGTCGCGTCGTCTCTCTACGATCCTTCGACTCCCGTCGACCCCGCGTGCATCAACGGACGACTTTTCTTGAGAGGCGGGCGGATCAACGGCCTTCAATGCAGCGTTCCGGAGAAGCGTGTGCCGTACGTATTCCCGAAGGGCTCGTTCACCGTCACCGACACTGCGGTCTTCGAGATGGACATTCCCGACGGAGATGTTGCGCGGTTGCAAATCAACGGGACGGCGTTCCTCGACATCAAAGATGGAACCACGATCCGGATTCACAACGGCGACGGCCTCGGATGCCCGCAGAAGAACTTCTGGGCGCTGAACGAACTCGTTCCGCTCGCCACGATTGGCGGCTGTGTCGGCGCGGTCGCACCCACTGCGGCGGCCGCCGGCATCACCGCGCAGGGACCAACGAGCATCTGCCCGAACGCGATGGTCAGGATCCCCAGATGAATTTCCCGGTCGATGTTCAGTCCCCGCCCATTCCGTATTCGAACGGGCTGGGATCGACATGGGGACTGAAAGCGACCCACGTGTTGAGCGAGTCGGCGCGACGGTGGACGGGTCGAGGCGTCCGGATTGCAATCCTCGACTCGGGCATCGACTTTTCACATCCTGATCTCGCGGAGCGCATCGTCTCGGCCGAATCGTTCGTGCCGGACTGCGTTCCGCAAGACTCGGTCGGCCACGGCACACACTGCGCGGGCATCGCGGCCGGCTGCAGCGACCCGACGGGCCATCGATACGGCATCGCGCCGGACGCCGGCCTGTGCATTGGCCGAGTGCTCGATGACACAGGACGCACGGACGTGCCGAACGTCATCGCGGGCATCGAGTGGGCGATCTCGTTCGGCTGTCATGTGATTTCGATGCCCATCGGCGCTTCGCACGATGAGCCGTCATCAGAATTCGAAGCCGCGGGATGGCGCGCGCTCGACGCCGGATGCCTTGTGATCGCCTCGGCCGGCAACGTTAAATCGCGGACGGTTGTGCAGCCGGCCAATGCCCCGTCGATCATGGCCGTTGGTGCCGTCGACAACTGGCTGCGCGTGGCGCCGTTCTCCGCCGGAGCGTCCGTCCGCCCCGGCGAACCGGATGTCGACATCGTCGCGCCCGGGATGAACATCTACTCGACAGTACCGGGCGGAAGGTATGCGTTGCGTGACGGCACGAGCATGGCGGCCGCGCATGTCGCCGGGATCGCGGCGCTCTGGGCTGAAGCGGAAGGCTTACGGGGAAGGGCGCTCTGGCAACGGTTGACGGAACGTGCGCTGCGGCTGCCGGATCCCGACGCGACAGCCGGCCTGGTGCAGGCCCCCTAGACTGGCGTCCTGTACTTCGCGTGGTCCGCCTGAAGGCGGACTCTACCTACATGCAGAAACATGGCTCACGGCTGCTGGTGTTCGCGAGCCCACGGCGACGAGTTATCGCGCGACAGATAGTCGCGCCACGCCTGGCTGGTGTCGGCGGCCGATGATGCATGGCCCTCGATGGCGAGCGCACGGTTGAACCACGCTTCGATGAGGCCTGGATCCAACTCGGTCGCGCGTCCGGAAGCCGCAACCGCTTTTTGCCAGTCGGCCGTGTTTCCCTGCCGCTTCGCGCGAGCGAGATACGCGGCGGCAAGATCGCTCTGATAGCGTGCATTCGTCGGCTGCTGCACAACGACCTTCTCGAGACCGTCGATGGCTTTGTCCACGTCGCCGAGCACGAGGAACGCGACTGCCTGCGCCGCCTGCGCACTCGTGCTCGCGGGCTCGGCGGCAGCCGCCTGCTCGAGTCTGGCCGCCGCGATGCGGACATCCGGCGGCAGATCGCGGTCGCCAGGCCCTCGGGTTGGAGACGGCGGCGGCGCGTACTTGAAGCCGCCGGTCAGCCGGCCTTCAACCGGCCGCGTGGACTGACTTGCGACCGCGGCGATCAGATCCTGCAGTTCGGGCCGATCGCCGGTTGCACCAAACGGCCATCCCGGCCGCGCCACTTGAACGGCGAGCACGAGCGCTGCCGCCGCCGCAAGCCCGGCTGCCACGCCGATCCACCGCCGCCGCTGCGGCGCTGGAACCTTCGTGAATTGGCGGACGTCGTCGCGGCCCGATGCCATCGTCTCGAGAAAGGCCGTCGTTTCCATCACCACAGCTCGACACTCCGCGCACCGGCTGAGATGATGCTCGACGTCCGTGCGCGCCTCGGCCGTCAGCACACCATCGGCGTACTCGGCCAGGCGCTCGGCATCCGGATGCCGCAGGTCGTCTAGCTCCACTCCCGCTCTCCTTTCTCCGGAGACGGACCCGGCGGCAATGTTCCCTTCGTGTGCTCCCTCCATTCGAAAGAGACGGCCGCGCTCTCAAAGATCTTCAGCGCCTGAGCTTTATCGATGCCCGCCGCCTGCAGAGCCGTCAACAGGCTGGCCAGCGATCGATCTACCCGCCGGTACAGCGCCTTCTGGTCGAGCCTGAGCGCCCGTGCGATTTCGGCGACGGTCCGTCCCTCACGGAACCGGAGCTCGAAGATCAGTCGATCCTGCGAATCGAGCCCGGCCATGGCGGCATTCAACGCCGCCTCCACGCGCGACGCGGTCACCTCGCGTTCATGGTCGGCGACGACTTCGTCGAGCGAGGGCTGCTCGGCCGCCAGATCCGTCAGCGCCGCATCGGATTCGAACCGACGGCGGACGCGATGCGGGAGCCGGGACGCAATCTTTTCGATGTCCGCACGGGACAGCGTGACCTGATGATTCGTCTCCATCAGCTCGCACGCCTCTTCGAATCCGTAGCCGTCGCGCTGCGTGAGACGCTCGAACAGGATCGCCGCCTCGCCGCATCGCCTCGCTTCAGCTGACGGACGCCACTTGCCCCACTGGCTGATGCGATAGTCGAGAAAGAGCCGCTGGATGACAATGGTCAGGTACGTCCGCAGGCTGCACCGGCCTTCGAACTTTCTCAGGATCCCATAATCGTCCTCGATCAATTTCATTTTCACGTGCGAGTCGAAATCGTCCGCGTCAGTGCCCGGGAGATGGTGGCGGGACGAGACAAACGAAATGACTCGACCGATGACGTCGAGCTGCGAGAGGAATAGATCCTCGGCCGAGCCGCTGCGATCCGCGAGTGGCATGGGGGAGAGCCGCGCGGATTATACCGCCGCGAGATTCCCGGCGGTTCGAGTCCGAATCTGTGGCATCTTGTCTCTATGAGATCCGCACGCGTGCGCCGTTGCGCCCTTGCCCTCGCCGCTGCGTTGGCGTCCACAGGCTGTTTTCAGATGACGACCGTCCTGAAAGTGAACGGCGACGGCAGCGGCACCATCGATCACCGGATGATCTACACAAAGGCCGCGCTTGCTCAGCTGAAGTCGTTCGCATCGCTCGGCGGCAGCCGAGGCGGCGCCGCCGCCGATCCGCTCTCGGAGCAGCAGGCGCGCGACATGACCGCCAGCATCGGCCCCGGCGTGACCTACACCTCATCCGAGCTGGTGACGACGCCGCTCGGCCAGGGACGGGACACGATCTACTCGTTCACCGACGTCAGCACGCTCCGCATCTCGACCCAGCCGGCCGCGCCCGGCGGCGTCGCCATCAAGACCCAGGGATTCAGCACACAGCCGTCGGCGTCGGAATCGATCACGTTCACCATGACGCACGAGACCAACGGCAACGCGGTGCTCCACATTCACGTTCCGGAACCAAACTATCTGGACTTCTTCGGCTCTCCTCAGGCCGCGAACCAGATCGGCATGATCAAGACGATGCTCGCAGGGGCGCGGGTGCTGCTGGCGGCGGAGCCGTCGGGCACGCTGGTTCGCACGAGCAGCCCGTTCGTCGAGGGCCAGCGCGTCACGCTGCTGGACATCGACCTGGACACGGTCATGGCCGACGACACGCTGCTTCCCCGGATTCAAGCCGTCGCCGCGTCGCCGGCCGAGGCCAAGGCGGTGCTGCTGAGCGCCAAGGGCTTGAAGATCAACCTCGATCCGGAAATCACGATCGAGTTCACGCCAGCGAAATAATCTCGACGTCCACCGACGGCGGATTGCCGGCGGCGATCGTCAAACGCGCCACGCTCGGCTGCAGATCGAAGCGCCGCGGGCCCGCCGCGCCCGGATTGACGACGAGCCGGGCGCCGTCGCGGACGACGACGGCCTTGTGCGTGTGTCCGAAGACCAGCACGTCGCCGCGGTAGCGCGCGAGGATCCGGTCGGGCGTCGGGCTTCCGAGTTCGTGGCCGTGGCTGACGTGAATCGTCGTTCCGCCGACCGTCACCACCTGTTCGCGCGCGAGTGAAGGATCGTACGCATCGTCGACGTTGCCGAACACGGCATGAACCGGAGCGATGGCGGCCAGCGCGCCGAGCACTTTCGCACCGCCAACGTCGCCGGCGTGCAGAATCAACGAGACGCCGGCGAACGCCGCGGTCACCTCGGGACGCACCAACCCGTGCGTGTCCGAGATCAGGCCGACCACGTATACTCCGGAGTTCATGTCCGAGCGACTCTTCACGCCGCGCTTCTTCGTCATGTGCGGCTTCACCTTCACGGTGTTCCTTTCGGCGTTTCAACTGCTGCCGACCGCGCCGTTCCGGATCCAGGAACTGGGCGGCTCTACGTTCGCGTCGGGATTGTTTCTTGGCTTCCTGACCTACGCGTCGGCCGCATCGGCTCCCATTACAGGGGCGGTCGCCGATCGCATCGGCCGCCGCCGCACGCTCGTCATCGCCAGCGGCGTGATCCTGCTCTGCGCCATCGGGTACGGCATCACGTCCAGCTATCCCGTGATGCTCGGGCTGGTCCTGATCCATGGCGTCTTCTGGTCCGGCCTGCTGTCGGCGTCGGCCGCCTATCTCACGCATCTCCTCCCTGAGCGCCGCCGCGCCGAGGGCATCAGCTACTGGGGGCTCTCGAGCGTCGCCGCGATTGCGGTGGCGCCGCCCATCGCCTTCTGGATCATGCAGCACGGGGGCTGGCGCTGGATCAGCATTTCCTGCGGCACGCTCAATCTGCTGATGGGCATCATTGCCGTCGCGCTCCCGGAGGATCGGATCGAAACGCAGCTCGACCTTCCTCTCCCGCGGCTTCGCCCGGCGTTTGTGGAGTGGCGTGTGCTCGTGCTGTCACTCACGCTGTTCCTGTATTCGTTCGGGTACGGTGCGATCACCAGCTTCAGCGCCATGTACGCCGACGCGCTCAGGGTCTCGCCGAAAAGTATCTATCTCACCATGCTGGCGGTGGTGATCCTGCTCACGCGGCCGCTGTCGGGCCCGCTGGCGGATCGGATCGGCTACCGGCGGGTGTTCATTCCCTGTCTGCTGCTGATCGCCGTCGGCCTCACGCTCCTGTCAGCCGCGTCGAGTCTGACCTGGCTCGTCGCGTCGGCCATCGTGTTCGGCATCGGCTTCGGCACGGCCTATCCGGTGTTCGTGGCCTACGTCATGCGCGACATCACCGCGGCGCGTCGGGGAGCCGCGTTCGGCGCGATTCTCGCGGCGTTCGACACCGGCATCGGTACCGGATCGACCACGGTCGGATGGCTGATTGAGCGTTATGGCTTTGCGTCAGCGTTCGGCGTCGCGGCGGCGTTGTCGGCGATCGCCCTGCCCTACTTCGTTACTGTCGATCGGCGATTGAGATGATGGAGCGGAGGGTACGGAGGGAACGGGATCACACAGAGTAACGGAGCAACGGAGACGAACGGAGGGTTCGCGACGCGCGACCGACGGCCGGCGAAGCCGGCCTTGCACGGGATCGAACGAGTGACGGAAACACAACGCTCATATCGCAGTGGAGTTGTGTTTCCGTCACTCGTTCGGTCCCGTGGCCCGCATAGCGGGCCGGTCGCGCACCAGTCTTCTCTGCTCGTCTCTGCTGCTCCGTTTCTCTGTGTTAAACCGCTTTCTCCGTCTGCTCCGTTGCCCCTTGACGACGGTAGTTCCGGAGCGACGGCGTCGATGCGGCGACCCACGACGTCGCGATCAGGCAGCCGATTCCACCGCTGACGACGGAGATGACCGCCCCGAACCAGTTGGCGACGGCTCCGGCTTCGAGCTCACCGAGCTGCGGTCCGCCCATGAAGAACACCATGTTGACGCCCATCATCCGCCCTCGCAGGCGATCGGGTGTCTCGAGCTGGCGCACGATGTTGCGAATCACCATACTGACCGTGTCGGTAGCGCCCGTCATCATCAGGCAGACGAAGGACAACCAGAACCAGGGCGAGAGCCCGAACACGACGGTGGAAAGTCCGTACGCCGCGACGGCCCACAGCAGCACGCGGCCGCGGCTGTCGATGCGATCGACCAGCGGCACAAGCGCCGCGCTGGTGACCATCGCGCCAACGGCCGGCGCCGCATACAGCCAGCCGTAGCCCTTCGCGCCGACACGCAGGATGTCCTGCGCGAAAATCGGCAGGAGCGCGGTCGCCGACGAGAAGAACGTCGCGAAGAAGTCGAGCAGCATCGTCGATCGGATGAGCGGGGAGCGGAAGACGAACCGCAGCCCCTCCATCGCCGCGTGGATGGACACGTTGTCGCGAGTGCCGGCTTCCGACACCGGATGCGGCGGCACGTCACGCATCATCAACAGCGCGACGATCACGAACCCGAACGAGACAGCGTTGGCGACGTATACCCACCCGACACCGGCTGACGCGATCAGCAAGCCGCCGAGCGACGGGCCGACGACCGACGCCGTCTGAAACATGATCGTGTTCAGGCTGATGGCGTTCGGCAGGTGTTCACGCGGGACGAGCGTCGGCACGAGCGCTCCGCGCGCCGGCAGGTCGAATGCGCCGACGGCCGAACCGAGCGCCGCCAGCACGTACAGCGGCCACACATGACTCAGTCCGCGAAAGGTGAGCACCGCAAGAATCGTCGCGACGATGGTCGCGGCGATCTGCGTGTAGAGCATGAGCCTGCGGCGGTCCCACGCGTCGGCGACCACGCCGCTGATCATCGAGAACACCATGATCGGCATCACGCGCACGAGGCCGACCAGGCCGAGCGCGAGGCCTTTGCGATCGGGCGGGACCAGCAGCGAGACGTGCCACAACAAGCCGGCGTTCTGCATCATCGAGCCCGAGAACGAAACGAAGAGCCCGATCCACAGCAGCCGGTAGTTGCGGTGCTGCAACGCAACGAACGATTGGCGCGAGAACAAGCTTCGCTATTTCACTCCGAGCAGCTCGACGTCGAACAGCAGCGTCGCGTTCGGCGGAATCACCCCGCCTGCTCCGCGCGCACCATAACCGAGCTCTGACGGGATCACCAGCGTGCGAACGCCGCCGACCTTCATGCCGGCGACACCCTGATCCCAGCCGCGGATCACCTGGCCGGCGCCGAGCTTGAACTCGAACGGGTCGCCGTGATCCTTCGAGCTGTCGAACTTCTTCCCTTTGTGATCGGCGGCTTTCGGATCGTACAGCCAGCCGGTGTAGTGCACCGACACGGTCTTGCCCGATGTCGCCTCGACACCGGTGCCGACCTTCCCGTTCGAAATCTGCAGGCTCGTGATGTTGTCCATCTCAGGGGTCTCAGGAGTTGAGTAATCGGGTAATCGGGTAATTGGGTAATTGGGTAATTGGGTAATTGGGTAATTGGGTAATCGGAATCAGATCGCCCAATAACCAGATTGCCCAATTACCAGATTACCCGATTATCTAATTACGCGGTGGTGAGCAGAAGCTTGCCTGTGTGCACGCTGGACTCCATCACGCGATGCGCCTCGGCGGCATCTCGTAGCCGGAACGTCGCGTGGACAATCGGCTTGACCGTTCCAGCCTCGAGCAGGGGCCAGACGTGCTGACGCAGCTCGGTGGCGATCGCCGCCTTATCGGCGACCGGGCGCGGGCGCAGCGTCGAACCGGTGATCGTCAGCCGCCGGCCCATGATCGCCTGGAGGTTCACCTCCGCTTTCACGCCGTGGAGCGTGGCGATCTCGACGAGCCTCCCTTCAACCGCCAGCACGTCGAGGTTGCGCGCGAAGTAATCGGCCCCGACCATGTCGAGCACGACGTCGACGCCTCGGCCGCCGGTCAACTCGCGAATGACGGCAACGAAGTCGCCGGTGCGATAGTCGACGCAGCGCTCGGCGCCGAGCCGCTCGCAGGCCGCGCACTTGTCGGGTGTTCCGGCCGTCGCAAATACACGTGAGCCTCTCGCCTTCGCGAGCTGAATCGCCGTCGTCCCGATGCCACTCGACCCGCCGTGCACGAGCAGCGACTCACCGGGTTGAAGGCGGCCGCGCTGGAACACGTTGGTCCAGACCGTGAAAAACGTCTCGGGAATTGCCGCCGCGGTCACCACGTCCATACCGCGCGGCACCGGCAGGCATTGCGGCGCCGGGGCGACGCAGTACTCGGCGTACCCGCCGCCGCTGACGAGGGCGCACACCGCATCGCCGACAGCGACGCCGCTGACTCCCGGCCCGAGCGCCTCGATCGTACCCGACACCTCGAGGCCGGGAATGTCGGATGCGCCAGGCGGCGGCGCGTATCGTCCGCGGCGCTGAAACACATCGGGCCGGTTCACGCCGGCCGCGGCCACACGGATCAGGACCTCGCCGTCCGCAGGCACTGGCTTCGGCCGCTCCACTGGGACGAGCACATCGGGCTCACCTGGTTCACGAATCTCTATCGCGATCATGATTCCTCTCCAAAGGCGGCGGCGATCGTCGCCGGTTCGAGCACGAGGGACGCGACGGCGATCCCCAGGGCCAACGCGATCGCGAAGACGGCCGGCAGGGCGCGCGTACGGGCGATGATCGCCGCGTCGGCCAACAAGAGCAGCGCGGTCAGCAGGTCGAACCACCGGATCGCGTGACGTGTGCGGCGGCGTTCGATCGTGAGGCGGCTGCGATTCATCAGGTCGGTGAACACGAGATGCCCGCGCAGCACACCAGCCACGGTCGCGGCGGCGCCGAGCGCGAGGAAGATGCCGACGGTCACCGGCGTTTCGACCCATTCCTTCAGCTGCCATCCGAGCGTTGCGGCTGTCGCGTAGATCAGCACGATCACGATCTGGTGGATACGCCACCAGGTGACGTGCCGAGCTGTTTCCGGCTGCTCGAACTCGGCCACGTCGAGCGCCCCCAGGATCTCGGCGGCCGATCCAAAGCGCTGGTCCGGCGCTTTCTGGAGGCATTTAGCAATCACACTCGCGAGGCGGGTGGGGACCTCCGCCACCGATGCGAGAGACCGCGCGTCGCTCTCGAGCACGCGAGCCACGGTCGCCAGCGGCGTCGAGGCCGCAAACGGGTGCGAACCGCAAGCGTACTCGTGCAGCAGCACGCCGACCGCGAATACATCGGCACGCGCATCGACCGGCAGCCCGTTGATCTGTTCGGGCGCCATGTAAGCCGGCGTCCCGATCAGCAGCCCCGGCTGCGTCATCCGCGGGACGCTCTCGTCGCCGCCATCGATTCTCGCCAGGCCGAAGTCCAGGATCTTCAGCCGCCCGTCACGCCCACGCATCACGTTGTCGGGTTTGAGGTCGCGATGGACGATGCCTTTCGCGTGGGCGGTGGCGAGCGCGGCGGTCAGCTCGCGCGCCGTCCGCACGAGATCATCGCGGGACGGCCGCCGCTGCGATCGAATCTCTTCGCCGAGCGTGTGGCCGTCCACGAACTCGCTCGCGATGAACAAATCGCCGTCGATCTCCTCGAGCGCGTAGACCGTGCAGATGCCCGGGTGCATCAGCGCCGCGGCCGCGCGCGCTTCGCGCCGCAGCCGTTCGCGCTGTGACTCGTCGCGCGTGAGGTGCGGCGCCAGGGCCTTGAGCGCGACGGTTCGCCCAAGTTTGGTGTCGGACGCCAGATACACGCGCCCCATCCCGCCTCGACCGAGCTCTCTGATGATCCGGTAAGCCCCGACGGTCGCACCCGGAGCGAAGGGCATGTCTTCCGTCAGCAGATCTGACGCCTGTTCGACAATCGGCTCGGACAGAAACGCGCCGGCGCGCGAGTGATGCTGGATCAGCGACAGCACTTCCGCGCGCACCGCCTCGTCATCGGCCGCTTCGCGTTCGATCCACGCGGCGGCGCTCTCCGGCGCGTGTTCCACCGCCAACTCGAACAGATCGCGCACGCGGCGCTGCTGCTCCGGCGTCATGTGCCGCTCAACTCCCGAAACAGCCACGCTCGCGCGAGCGCGAAGCGCCGCTTCAGGGTCGCGGGCGACATCCCGAGCGCGTCGGCGGTGTCTTCGATGCTGAGACCGGCGAAGTAGCGGAGCTCGACGATGCGTGCCTGCTCCGGGTCGATGGCCTCGAGGCGTGTCAACGCCTCGTCGAGTGCGGGCAGCATCGCCACCGGCTCCGAGGCGACCGCGAGCGCATCGGTGATCGAGACGCGGTTCAGCCCGCCCCAGCGTTTCTGCGCCCCGCGGGCCCTCGCGCGCTCGACGAGGATCTGACGCATCGAGCGGGCGGCGATCCCGACAAAGTGCCGTTCGTCATGCCACGGCGTGCCCGCGCCCGCGAGACGCATGTACGCTTCGTGGACGAGCGCGGTCGCCTGAATCGTCTGGCCTGGACGTTCCCGCCGCATGTAGGCCGCCGCGAGCCGTCGCAGCTCGTCGTACACGATCGGCGCCAGATCGCGGGCGGGAGGGGGAGATTCGGGCTTTTCGGAGCTCATGAACCGATGTCGTGGCCAGCGCCCATTATCCCCGTGTTCTGACCTATGCTGCGAGCGTGGTGGTGATCGTGATGGGCGTGGCCGGGGCCGGCAAGACGACCATCGGCCGCGCGCTCGCGGCCGCGACCGGCTGGCGCTTTGTCGAGGGTGACGAGTTGCACACACCGGCGGCCGTCGAACAGATGCGCGCCGGGATCCCGTTGACCGACGCGGACCGCGAGTCGTGGATTGCTGCGCTTCACCAGATTATCGCCGCAGCCACGAATCGCCGGGAGGCGCTGATTCTGTCCTGCTCCGCGCTCAAAGAGCGGTATCGGGAGGCGCTGCGTGGCGATCTCTGCGGCGTCCGTTTCGTGTATCTGGAGGCCGATCCAGAGACACTCGCCCGGCGCCTCGCGAGCCGCGCCGGCCATTTTGCCGGCCCCTCGCTGTTGCCGAGCCAGCTTGCCGCCCTCGAGCCGCCGATCGATGAGATCACCATCGACGCAACGCAGCCAACAGATCAGATCGTTCACGCCATTCGACTGGAACTGGGTATCTAGAAGTTTTCAACGACCCGGAAAAAACCGCGGAGACCGCCGAGATCGCAGAGATAACGGTTTTACAGGAGGAACGGAGCAGCGGAGACGAACGGAGTGCATTGGGGTGCGCGCGACCGGAGGCCGGCGAAGCCGGCCTCGCACGGGATCGAACGAGTGACGGAAACACAACGCTCATATATCGCTCCCCGTTGTGTTTCCGTCACTCGTTCGGTCCCGTGGCCCGCGTTGCGGGCCGGTCGCGTACCACACTCTGCTCGTCTCTGCTCCACCGTTTCTCTGTGTGATGCCGTTCCCTCCGCATCCTCGCTAAGCCTTCTCCGCGGTCGTTGCGAGCTCGGCGGTTCCTTCTTTTCGTATCCGCGGCTTCAAGGTTCGAGGAACTCACGCGGCAGCAGCGCCAGCACCGGATAGCGGCGGCGGAGGGCGTCCACGCGGCGCGCGTATTCGATTTTGGGAAATTCTCCACGCATGTATCGCTCGCGCAGGGCGCGAATTTCGTACTTATACAGGTCCCGGACGAAGTCGCGCACGAGTTCCGGCCGTGTCTCCTCGGTCGGGCGGACGCCGTGCACTAGCAGGTGCGCGAGCACGTCGGCGCGATACCGCACGCGCTCAGCCATCGAGCATGCCCAGTACGCGATCGAGTGAGGCGCGGATGCGAATGATGTGCTGCGGCCGGTTCAGCGCGTCGGCCAGCGCCGGCGGCTTCTCGACAGGCCGGCCGATGATCGGCTCGACGATCTCCGCGAACTTCGCCGGATGCGCCGTGGACAAGAAGACGCCAATCTTCCCATCCTGCCCATCCTGCCCATCCTGCCCTTCCTGCCCTTCCCGCCCCCTGATCCCCATATACGCGATCGCACTGTGAGGATCGAGCAGGTACCCTCGCTGCTCGAACACCCGATTGATCGTCGCGCGGACATCATCGTCCGTGAACCGGCAGCCGGTCACATCCGCTCGCATCGCGTCGAGATCGCTGCCGTACAACCACAGCATGCGCTCGAAGTTGCTGGGATGGCCGACGTCCATCGCGTTGGCGAGCGTCGCCTGCGATGCCCGTGGCTCGAATCGTCCGGTCTCGAGATACGCGGGCACGACGTCGTTGACGTTGGTCGCGGCGACAAACCGCGAGATCGGCAGCCCCGCGCGTTTGGCCATCAGGCCAGCGGTGAGGTTGCCGAAGTTGCCGCTCGGCGTCGAGAAGACGACGTGGGCGCCTGCGTGTCCCGATTGTGCCAGCTGCGCCATCGCGTGGAAGTAGTACACCGACTGAGGCAGAAGGCGGCCGACGTTGACGGAGTTGGCCGAAGTGAGGCGCATGCTGCGCCGCAGATCCGGGTCGGCGTAAGCGTCGCGCGTCAGCTTGTGACAATCGTCAAAGCTGCCAGCGACGGCGTACGCGCGCACGTTGCTCTTCTCTCCGTTGAACAGCGTCAGCTGTGCTTCCTGCGTCGGGCTGACGCGGCCGTCGGGATAGAGAATGACCACGCGCGTGTTCGGCACGCCGTGAAACGCGTGAGCGACGGCGCTGCCGGTGTCGCCGGACGTGGCGGCGAGGATCGTGAGCGGATCGTCGCCGCGATGGCGCGAGGCCATGAGCCGCGCCATCACGCGCGCGCCGACGTCCTTGAACGCAAACGTGGGCCCGTGAAACAACTCCAGCGAGAAGAGCCCTGGCTCGACTTCGACCAGCGGAATCGGGAAATTCAGCGCCTCGTCCACGACGGCTTTGAGCGTCGCCGGTTCGAGGTCGCCTTGCGTGAACGGCGTGAGCGCACGGAACCCGATCCCGCTCAGCGTGAGCCGCGACAGATTCGCGAGCTCGTCTGGCGTCCACGGTTCAATGCTCGAGGGGACGTAGAGGCCGCCGTCGGGTGCGAGCCCCGCAAAGAGCGCCGTGGTGAAGGACACCGGGGGAGAGCCGCCGCGCGTGGTGACGAACTGCATATGCCGTGATACCGATTCGAAGACGCTTACGTCCGCACCGCGGACCCGGCCGGATCGACGCTCGAGATGACGCGGGCCCCGCGCGCGGCAATCGCCGACACATAGGTTCGCATGTCCCCGCCGATGTGCTGCGCCACGGCGGTGCCCATCGCGGTCGCGACCGCGTCGGCGGATGTCGCATCGCGGCACAGCGCGAACAGCGACGGCCCCGACCCGGAGAGACTGCACCCCAGGGCGCCGGCATCGGCCGCCGCCCGCTTGATCTGCGCGAGCCCAGGCACGAGCGACGCCCGGCGCGGCTCGGCGATCGCGTCCACGAGCGCCCGCGACATCAGATCGAAGTCCGACCGGTGCAACGCGTCGACGAAGGCGCCGAGATTGCCCCATTGGCGAATCGCATCGCCCAGCGCGACGGTGGTTCCGAGCAGCGCGCGGGCCCGCGCCGTTTCAATTTCGAGATTGGGGTGCACCACGACGGCCGTGAGCCCCGGCGGCACCGGCAGGCGCACGACGTCAGGCGGATTCGGATCCCGGACGAGAACGAAGCCGCCGTAGACGGCTGGCCCGATGTTGTCGCCGTGCGCGGAGCCGGCGCCGATACGTTCGCCTTCGAAGGCGCACGCCATCAATGTCTCGAGCGGCGTGCGCGCGTTGAACAGGCCATCGACGGCGACGACCGCCGCAACCGCGCTCGCAGCGCTGCCGCCGAGACCGCTCGACAGCGGCAGCCCCTTCCGGATGGTCAGCGCAACGCCGCGGCGTTCGCCGAGCAGATTCAGCAGCGCCTGTGCCGCGATGCCGGCCGTGTTCTTCGCGGCGTCGCGCGGCAGGCGATCCTGGTCGCCGGTGATCGCATCGATGCGGACGCCCGGTTCGGCGAGCCGCGCGGTCACCTCGTCGCCAGGCGCGTGCAGGGCGAAGCCAAGCACGTCGAAGCCACAGGCGACATTCGACACGGTCGCCGGCGCAAATGCGGTGACGCTCTCCATCAGTCAGCGGACATCTTACCTGCGAGCACCGGAAAATGCGGCATGAGTGCCGCCAGCATCGCGGTTGCCTCGGCGAACGTAGGGCTGAAGCCCTGCGCCACACAAAGCGTCGGGTGCCGAACACCTGTGGCGCAGCGCTTCAGCGCTGCGGTAATTGCCCGAATCGTCAGCGGTGGTACCGCTGTCGGAT
>Ga0070665_100002633_pt1 | contig 19558 bp, 19 predicted proteins | sample KBSS13metaG_FD_65862 | JGI IMG/M metagenome (GOLD analysis project Ga0070665, IMG submission 65862) | Switchgrass rhizosphere microbial communities from Kellogg Biological Station, Michigan, USA - KBS S1-3 metaG | ecosystem: Host-associated > Plants > Roots > Rhizosphere > Soil ...
GTCGTCGGCAAGTTCGTGGAGTTCTTCGGCCCGGGTCTCGAACATCTGACGATCGCCGACCGCGCCACGCTGGGCAACATGTGCCCCGAGTACGGCGCGACGATCGCGATTTTCCCGATTGACGAGATGACGCTCGACTACTTGAAGCTCACCGGACGTGAGCCTGAACAGGTCGCGCTGGTGGAAGCCTACGCGAAGGCGCAGGGCATGTTCCGCCTGGCCGGCGATCCGGATCCCGTCTACACCGAGTCGGTCGAGCTCGATCTCGGGACCGTCGAGCCGTGCCTCGCGGGTCCGAAGCGTCCACAGGATCGCGTGTCGCTGAAGCAGGCGAAGAGCGGGTTCCAGGCGGGGCTGAGCTCGATGATGGCGTCTTCGTCGAAGAAAGGCGCGGAAGCCGGCGGCTCCTCCCATGTGTCGGCGACCTCGAGCGGCTCCTCGACGGCCGTCGCCGAGCCCGCCGTGACCGCCGCCCTCGAGCACGGCGCCGTCGTGATCGCGGCGATCACGAGCTGCACCAACACGTCGAACCCGAGCGTGATGATCGGCGCGGGCCTGGTCGCGAAGAAGGCGTTCGAGCGTGGCCTGACGCGGAAGCCGTGGGTAAAGACCAGCCTGGCGCCCGGTTCCAAGGTCGTCACCGAGTACCTCAAGAAGTCCGGCCTCGACATGTATCTCGATGCGCTCGGCTTCAATCTCGTCGGCTACGGCTGCACCACCTGCATCGGCAACAGCGGCCCGCTGCCCGACGACGTCTCAGCCGAAGTCGAGGCGCGCAATCTCGTGGTCGCCTCGGTGCTCAGCGGCAACCGCAACTTCGAGGGACGTATTCAGCAGCAGGTGCGCGCGAACTATCTGGCCTCGCCGCCGCTGGTCGTCGCCTATGCCCTGGCCGGCAAGATGACCATCGATCTGACCGCGGAGCCGATCGGCATCGACAAGAAGGGCGTGCCGGTGTATCTGCGCGAGCTGTGGCCGACCGAGCGCGAGATTCAGGAGACGATGCTGACCTCGGTCACGTCGTCCATGTTCCGCGAGCAATACGCCGACGTCTTCGGCGGCGACGATCGCTGGAAGAACCTGCAGGTGCCGGGTGGAGATCGCTTCGCCTGGGAGCCCGACTCGACCTACATCCGCAACCCGCCGTTCTTCGAGTCGATCACGATGGAGACGGTGCCGGTGCGCGACATCACCGGCGCGCGCGTCCTCGCGCTGCTCGGCGACAGCATCACGACGGATCACATCTCTCCGGCCGGCTCGATCAAGAAGGACAGCCCCGCCGGCAAGTATCTGATGGAGCACGGCGTCGCGCCGAGCGACTTCAACTCCTACGGGGCGCGTCGCGGCAACCACGAAGTGATGATGCGCGGCACGTTCGCGAACGTCCGGCTTCGCAACCAGATGGCGCCGGGTACCGAAGGCGGCTGGACCACGCACCAGCCGGACGGCGAGGTGATGAGCATCTACGACGGGGCGATGAAGTACAAGAGCGAAGGCACGCCGCTCGTCGTGGTCGCCGGCAAGGAATACGGATCCGGATCGTCGCGCGACTGGGCCGCGAAAGGGACGCTGCTGCTGGGGGTCAAGGCGGTCGTGGCCGAGAGCTTCGAGCGCATTCACCGGAGCAACCTCGTGAACATGGGCGTGCTGCCGCTCCAGTTCCAGACCGGCGCCACCGCCGCGTCGCTGGGGCTCACCGGCCGCGAGCGGTTCGAGCTGACGGGCATCGCCCAAGGCCTCAAGCCGGGCGGCCTCATCACCGTTCGGGCGATCGGCGAGGCGGACAAGATGATCGAGTTCCAGGCGGTGGCGCGCATCGACACGCCCGAGGAATTGGTCGCGTTCCGACACGGCGGAATTCTGCCTTACGTGTTGCGCCAGCTGGTTGGCAAGAAATGACGCCACTTTCCCGGCGGTCGTAGGGGCCGACCTTGGTCGGCCCTGACCGGGCGGAGCAAGCTCCGCCCCTACGTCTATCCGCTGCCGAGATCAAATCGCAGGCGCGCGAACTGGGCTTCGACCTGTGCGGCGTGGCTCCGGCCGCCGATCACCCCGAGCTCGGGTTCCTGCGTGAATGGCTCGACCGCGGTTACGGCGCGACGATGACCTACCTGCATCGATCGGCCAGGCGGCGCGCCGACGTCCGCCACGTGGTGCCTTCCGCGCAGACCGTCATCGTCACCGGCACCCTGTACAACACCAATCGGCCGTATTCGACCGAGTGCGCCGATCCCGGCCGTGCGCAGATCGCGCGCTACGCGTGGGGAGACGACTATCACGACGTGATCGGCGCGCGAACGGAGTCGCTGCTGGCCTGGATGCGCGAGCGATCGCCGACGCCTTTCGAGGCCCGCGCCTACGTCGATACCGGGCCGGTGCAGGAACGCGTCTACGCGCAGTACGCCGGCATCGGCTGGATCGGGAAGAATACCTGCGTCATCAATCCCGAGATCGGATCGTGGATCTTCCTTGCGGCGATCATCTGCAGCCTGCCGCTCGAGGTGGACGCCCCCTCGCTCGATCAATGCGGCAGCTGCACGCTCTGCATCGAGGCGTGTCCGACACAGGCGATCGTCTCGCCCGGCGTGCTCGACTCGACGCGCTGCATCTCGTACCTCACGATCGAGCGGCGCGGCGAAATCCCGGAGGCCTCGCGTTCCGGCCTCGGCTCCCACGTCTACGGCTGCGACGTCTGCCAGGAGGTCTGTCCCTGGAACGCGAGCGCGCCGCGGTCCGCCGATCCCGCCTGGCAGCCGCGTCCGGCCTGGGATGGCGTCGATCTGTTGACGCTGGCACGCCGAACCGACGATGAGCTGACGGCCGCGCTGCTCGGGAGTGCGATGACCCGCGCGAAGGTACAGGGTTTGCGTCGCAACGTCTCGGTGGCACTGGAAAACGCAGCCGTCGAGAGACACGCCACCTCAGAAAGTGGCGCCGATGGCAACACGCCGGACCAGGATATCGCTGACGCGCGTTCGTGACGACGCGAAAGGCTGTCGCGCGTGCGACCTGTGGAAGGACGCGACCCAGACGGTCTTCGGCGAGGGACCGGGGAAGGCGGCGCTGATGCTGATCGGCGAGCAGCCCGGCGACGCCGAGGATCTCGCCGGTCATCCGTTTGTCGGTCCCGCCGGCCAGTTGCTGGATCGCGCGCTGGCCGATGCCGGCATCGACCGCGGCGCCGTCTACCTCACCAACGTCGTCAAGCACTTCAAGTTCGAGCCGCGGGGCAAGCGGCGGATTCACAAGAAGCCGCGCGCCAGCGAGATCGGCGCCTGCCGGCCGTGGCTCGACACCGAGATTGCGCTGATCAAACCGCGCGTGATTGTGTGCCTGGGCGCGACGGCCGCGCAGGCGCTGCTCGGGCGCCAGTTCAAGGTCACCGCAACGCGTGGCGTGTTCGTGCCGTCGCCGCTCGCCCCGCATGTCCTGGCGACGGTGCATCCTTCGTCGATCTTGCGTGCGCCGGACGAAGCGTCGAGGCGGGCGGAAATGAAGCGGTTTACCAGCGATTTGCGCACGGCGGCGGGCGCGCTATCATCTGAGTGATGCGCTCCTCCGGGTCGCTCGCGCCGTCCTTTCTCCTGTCCATGCCGCAGCTGATGGATCCCAACTTCAGCCGCACCGTGGTCCTGCTGTGCAAGCACAGCGAGGATGGGGCGTTCGGACTCGTCGTCAACCGGCCGCTCGTGACGACCGGGCGGGTGACGGTGAATCTCGATCCGCCGGTGTCCACCGACCGCGAGCTGCAGGTCTGGGTCGGCGGTCCGGTGGAGCCCCATCGCAGCTGGGTATTGGTGGGGGAGGAGCCGAACGAGGCGGAGGATCTGCGGGGCATGAAGATCGCGGACGGCCTCTACCTCTCGACCTCGCCTGATCTTCTGCGCCGGCTGCTCGAGCCGCACCCGCCGTCGCTGTCGCGGCTGATCGTGGGCTACTCGGGCTGGGGGCCCGGCCAGCTCGAGGCGGAGCTCGAAGAGTCGTCGTGGTTGATGAGCGACATCGATCGCGATCTCATTTTCAACACGCCGCCCGATCGCCTCTGGGAAGCCGCGATCCGCCGCCTCGGCGCCGATCCCTCGACCCTGACGATGTCGCGCGGCGTCCACTAGAGAGCACGACGAAGAAGAAACCGCGGAGACCGCAAAGAACGCGGAGACATAATTGATTCCCCTGTCTCGACTTCTGCGCGCGGGCCTGCTGACGGGCATCACCGACGGGCTCTTTTCAAGCGTCCTCGCCGCGTTTTTCTACGGTTCGACCGTGACGCGGCTCTGGCAGGGCGTCGCGTCAACCCTGCTGGGCGCCGCGGCGTTGGAGGGCGGCATCCGCACCGCCGCGATCGGCGTGCTGATGCATTTCGGCGTGGCGTTCGGCTGGTCCGCCGTGTTCCTGCTGCTCGTCCTGTCTTCGTCGTGGCTGCGCGGTGTGCTCGCGGCGCCGTACGGAGTAGTCGCGGTGGCCGCGGTCTACGGCCCGCTGATCTGGCTGGTGATGTCGCTGGCGGTGATTCCGATGCTCACACACCGGCCGCCGGCGATCAACATCCGCTGGTGGGTGCAGCTGGTTGGACACGCACCCTTCGTCGGCCTGCCGATTGTCGCGATGATCGGTCGCTCCAAGTTCTGAGTGCTCAGTCCTAAGGCCGAACGTCCTCCTCGGTGATCTCTTCGAGCTTGGCCAGCAGCGTCGAGAAGCCGCACCGTTCCGGATCGAAGAACCCCCACTCGTCCTGAAGCGGCTTGACCTTCCGCACGGCCGCGGCCGGCCGGGGCTTCTTCACCAGGCGGAGCGGGTTCGCACTCGCACCGTCGGATGGCCGCACCGCGACCGGCGGCGCAACCGTCGCGGGGTCGGTGCGGCGCCGCTCGAGATCCTGCCGCAGCGACGCGACGAGCTCGATCCAATCCGGCTGCTCCGTGCGCACGACCGGCATCTCGACCGGCACACCTTCGAGCGCCGGCCAGATGCGTCCTGGGGTGAGATACATCGGCGCCCAGCGGTCGATGTCGGCGCGCGGTGGTTCTGCCGCTTCGAAGAGGAGCGCCTCGGAGAAGACCGGTTTCTCCAGCACCAATGGTGTCAGCACCTCGTCGGTGAACAGCGACTCCACGAACATCTCGTCGGTGAAGAGCGGTTCGACGACCCGGGCTTCCGGCACGGCCGCGGCCGCCTGTGCGGCCGCATCGAGCGCGCTCGCCGCCTGCGGCATCGGCGCCGACGCCTCGAGGACGGCCGGCATCTGGTCGAGCGATTCGATCGGATCGTCGGCGCCGGCCGAGATCGTATAGACGCCAACCGCCTCGCCATCGAACCGCTCGGCGTCCGATTGGTCGGACAGATCCTCGAGCTCTTCGGAGAGGTCGATCACCGGCTCGTCGCCGGTCTCGTTCGCCGGCTCCTCGAATGGGTCGGCCGTCGTTGGTTGCACCGGCGCGGCGGCCCAGGGTTCGCGTGATTCGACCCACGGCTGTTCGTAGTACACAGGCGGCGGCGGTTCCGCAGCAGCCACCGGCTCGAACTGGACCGAGTCGTCCTGCAGTGCCAGCGCAAATTCTGGCGGCGCGTCGTCCATCGGGCTCGGCGGCGCAGCCGCGATCGCGACAGGCTCGATCATGGTCGGCAGGGCGGCCGGCATCGGCTCGTCGGCCAGCAGCTCGTCTTCGGCGATCTGGGCGCGCTCGGCGGCCGCTTCCTGGAGATAGGTTGAGATCTGTTCGCCGAACACCGCCGGGTCGCAGCCCTCGGGCTCCTGCGATGCCGCGCGATTCTTGCGCCACTTCGCCAGCATCCCGGCGGCCGGCGCGCGCTTCTTGGTGCCGTTGGCCAGGACCGGAATCGTCAGCGTGCGCACGTGCGCGGCCGCCGCGATGACGCGCAGCGCCGCGGCCAGCGCCGCGTCGTCCTGGGGAGAGAGCAGCGCGGGCACGAGCACGAGGTCGGGGACACGGTTGCCGATCGCGTCCAGCGCGCCCTCGGTCGTATCGGCGATGACGAGATCGGCGCCCACCTGCTGCCGCACGATGGCGGCGAGATGGGCGGCCTGGCGCCGGTCCGGTTCGATCGCGAGAACAATGGCCATTTAAGTTCGGAGCATGAAGAACGTGAGGACCGCGGCGGCCAACGCGAACAGCAGCAGCGGCGCGTGTCCAAGGCTTTGGGTGCGCGCGGCCCCCAGGATCACAGTTGTGAGATCCTGCAGTTGCCGGCCCGCGCTCGCCAGTTCGACCGACGGGTGCGCGACGAAGCGCCGCGACACATGGTCGCGGACGCGGTCGTCGAACGCGATCAGCACCAGCAGCAGGATGGCGACGGTGCCAGCCGACATCAGCGCCTCACGAAGTACCCGTGACATACACGTTCCTCTGGCAAATGTCGTTCCCACGCCGCATCTCGCGGCAGCGACGGCGTTTTCGGCCCAATCCTTGGTGATTCGCGCCCGGCTGAAGACCGGCGAGGCCGCCGGCGAGGCCCGGCTCGCGCCCGCTCACACGAAATTCAACCGCCGCGTTACGAATGTGCGTAGCGGGGACCGCTTCCGCACCACGTCATCGCAGCCCGAATCCGCGGCACGCGTGCGGCGCTAACTGCACCACCGTTCCGTGGTTTGCGCCCGATCGGCGCGCTGCCGGATCGGCGCGTGGCACACCCGTTGCGTTTTCATCCAAACGTCACGCGGTCGCAGTCGTTACCGTGACCGCATTTCGCACTCGCGACTGTGCGCGTCAGTTCACGCGCTGGAGGAACGGAAATGAAGTTCATCACTGGTCTCAAGAAGTTCGCGCTCGCCGACGAAGGACAGGACTTGCTCGAGTACGCGCTGCTCGTCGCCCTGATCGCGCTGGTCTCGGTCACCGTCATCGGCGTCGCCGGCACGAACGTGAAGGCGATCTTCACCAGCATCGGCACGGCGCTCGCGCCGGCGTCGTAGCGCGAGCCGACGGATCCAGAACCGGGAGCGGAGCCGCGGCTCCGCTCCTCGTTTTCCGAAAGGACTGTGTCATGGCGCGGCTGATCAAGACGATAGGACGGCTGATCTCGAGCGAGAGCGGCCAGGATCTCATCGAATACGGACTGCTCGCCGCGCTGATCGCGGTGGTGGCGATGGTCAGCGTCGGCGCGCTCGGCAACACCATCTACAACGTCTTCTGGGAAAAAATTGGCCAAGCCATCTGATCTTCTCGCGATCGCCACAATCGTCGCCGGCACCGGGACCGGCGCCGCGATCGATATGTGGACGCGTCGCGTGCCGAACCCGCTGACGATGGGACTCGCCGCGACCGGCGTGGTCTATGCCGCGTGCGGCATCGGCAACCTCTCGCTCGGCGCCTCGCTGGCCGGCCTCGCGCTCGGCCTGGCGCTGATGCTGCCGGGACATCTCATCGGCGCGACCGGCGCGGGCGACGTCAAGCTGTTTGCGGCGGCGGGCGCGTTCATCGGCCCCGCGCACATCGTGACCGCCTTCATCTATACCGCGCTCGCCGGAGGGGCGATCGCCATTGTGATTTCGCTGGCGCGGCGCCGGCTGCGACAGACGGTCGGCGACACGGCGCTGTTGATCGCGACGGTGGGAATGAACGCCTCCGCGATCGAGAGCCCGCTCGAGAACAACCGGTTCGCATACGCCCCGGCCATCGCCGTCGGCACGATGCTGGTTGCGTTGGGATTCTAGAAAATTCGCGTCAACGAGGGACCTGACCTATGGCTCGCATGCGTGTATTCATGGTGTTCGTGCTGGCAATGACGGCGGGAGGCGCGCTCGCCTTCGGCACGTACAACTATATGCAGCGGCTGCCAGCCAAGAGCACGTCGATCCCCACCCGCCCGGTCGTCGTCGCCGCCGCCGATCTCGACATCGGCGCCGAGCTGCGGCGCGAGGACATCCGGGTCATCGACTGGCCGGCCAACGCGGTGCCCGCCAACTCGATCTCCGACCCCAAAGACGTGATCGGCCGCGGCCTGGTGCTGCCGGTGATCGAGAACGAGCCGTTCCTGCCGATGAAGCTGGCGTCGAAGGAAGCCGGCGCCGGCCTGCCGCCGGTGATTCCGCCGGGCCTGCGCGCGGTGTCGGTGAAGGTCAACGAGGTGATCGGCGTCGCCGGTTACGTGCTGCCCGGCACCCGGGTCGACGTGGTCGCGACCGTGAGCCCGACCGGCAACAGCGCCGACATGACCTCGAAGGTGATTCTCACCAACGTGCAGGTGCTGGCGGCCGGCACCAAGATCGACCGTGAGACCGACAAGAACAAGCCGATGCCGGTGAGCGTCGTGACGATGCTGGTCAACCCCGAGGAAGCCGAGCGCCTCACGCTCGCCAGCACCGAAGGCAAGATTCAGCTCGCGCTGCGCAACCCGCTCGACAAGACCATCCCCGCCACTCCCGGCGTCCGTCCGTCCGCGCTGTTCGGCTTCGGCGTGGCGACCCGAACCGCGGTGGCCCGAAACCACGTGGTCCAGTCCGGTCCTTCGTCCGTGAAAGCCGTGGCAGCAACCGCACCGGAACTGCCGACGGTCGAGATCATCCGCGGTGACAAGCGTGCGCACGAAGTCGTGCGCCAGGAGCAGTAGCATGCGTAAATTCGTATTGATCCTCCTGATCGCGGTCGCGTCCCCGCGCTGGGTGTACGCCGCAGATGACGCGTCTTCCGTAAAACTGCTCGTCGGCCGCTCCACGGTCGTCGACGTCGGCACCGCGATCGCGCGGGTGTCGCTCACAAGCGCCGACGTTGCCGACGCGGTCGTCACCTCCGCCAACCAGCTGCTGGTCAACGGCAAGACGCCCGGCACCATTTCGATGTACGTCTGGGAGCGCTCCGGCGGCCTGCACCGCTACGAGATCGTGGTGCAGCGCGACCTGGCGCACCTCAACGACACGATGAAGCGCCTGTTCCCGGGCGAGTCGATCGACGCGCAGAGCAGCGGCAAGGGGATCGTGCTCTCCGGCCTGGTCTCGAACAAAGAGACGTTCGACAAGGCCTACAGCGTCGCCGGCGGCTACGTCGAGAAGGCCGACGAGGTCGTCAACATGATCCGCATCCAGGAGAGCAACGCCAGCAACCAGGTGCTGCTCCGGGTGCGCTTCGCCGAGGTCAGCCGCAGCGCGATGACCGACCTGGGCGTGACCCTCTTCACCGGCCCCAACGGCTACAAGGACGTCCTGGCGCGGACGACGACGTCGACGCCCGCCCCGGTGTTCGACAACTCGGATCCGGGCGCGCCGAAGCTGGTGTTCAGCGACTTCCTGAACCTGTTCTTCTTCGACACCAAGCACCAGCTCGGCGCCGCGATCAAGGCGCTGCAGACGAAAGGGCAGTTCCAGAGCCTCGCCGAGCCGAACCTCGTCGCCGAGAGCGGCAAGGAAGCGAGCTTCCTCGCCGGTGGTGAGTTCCCGATTCCGATCGCGCAGGGCTCGGGCGCCAACCTGGCCATCTCGGTGGCCTACAAGGAATTCGGCGTCCGCCTGAACTTCACCCCGGTGATTCACGGCGGCCGCGTCCACCTCAAGGTTCGTCCCGAGGTCAGCACGCTCGACTTCGCCAACGGCGTCCTGCTCAACGGCTTCCGCATCCCCGCGCTGAGCACCCGCCGCACCGAAACCGAGGTCGACCTGGAGGACGGACAGACGTTCGCCATCTCCGGCCTGATCAACAACACGATGAACTCGACGCTGCAGAAGATTCCGGGCATCGGCGACATCCCGATCCTCGGCCTGCTCTTCAAGAGCAAGGCGGCGAACAAGGATCAGACCGAGCTGGTGGTGATGATCACGCCGATGATTCTCCCGAGAAACTCTCCCGGTGTGACCACCATGCTGCCGAGCACGCCGGAACAGTTCCTCCCGGCGATTCCCGCGAAGAAGCTGGTTGAGCCGCTGCCGCCGGCGTTCACCGCGCCGAGGTCGAGCTACTCCAACCCGACCGCCGCGCCCGCGACCAACGCGGCCGCTGTCACCCCGGCGCCGTCGCCTGCCGTGTCCGCCTCGGCACCGTCGCCTGCCGTGTCCGCCTCGGCGCCGCCGTCGGCTGCGGCCGCCGCCGCCATCCTGACGCCGGCTCACCCGCCGGTGGTCGTCGTCGGCCCGAACTCCGGAGCGCCCGCCGCGCCGGCCGGCGTCACCCGTCAGATGACCCCGGACGAGCAGCATGCCTTCGACCAGTCGCAGAAGCCGGACGATGCGAGCAAGTCGATGAGCGCCAAGGACCGGAAGAAGCTGGACGAAGCGAACCGCAAGAAAGAGAAAGAGGAGCAGGAGCATCAGGCCAAGGCCGCGCACGAGCAGGCCAAGCACGACGCGGAAGCCGCGAAGGTCGCCGCCGAACAGGCCAAGCGGCAGGAGCGCATCGAGGCGGAGGCTGCGAAGTCCGCCGCCGAGCGCGCGAAGCGGCAGGCCGAAGCGGAAAAGAACCGTCAGAAGGCGCTCGACGAGGCCGCGGCGAAAGCCAAGGAAGCCGAAGCGCGCTACCAGGCCGAAATCAATCGGCCGTCGAAGTAGGCGAGGCCATGGCACAACTGGTCGGCCTGATCGTCTCTGAAGACGACGCGTTCAAGAAACACTTCGGTCGCCTCCTGCGTGCGGGTGCGATTCCGGTCAGCGTGGTCGACGAGCGCGGCGCTCGCGAGACCACGGTGCCCGATCTGGTCATCGTCGATATCCGCGGCGACGCGTCGTCGTCGATGTCGAGCATCGAACGTCTGCGCGCCAGCACGGCGGGGGCCGGGATCTTCGCGGTCGCGATGGCCGCCGACCCCGACCTGATCCTGCAGTCGATGCGCGCCGGCGCCAACGAGTTCTTCACCTGGCCGCCGGACGAGGAAACCTTTCACGGCGCCGTGCGCCGCACCGCGGGACGCCGCGAGACCGCCCAGGGCGCCAAGCCGTCGGCGACCACGCTGGTGTTCTTCGGCGCCAAGGGCGGCGCGGGCACGACGACCCTGTCGGTGAACTGTGGCGTGGAACTGGCGCGGCTCAGCAAGAAGTCGACGGTGATCGTCGACCTGAAGCCGGGCCTGGGCGAGGTCGCGCTGTTTCTGGGGATGCGGCCGCGCTACAGCCTGCTCGACGCCATCGACAACCTGCACCGGCTCGATCGCGAGTTCCTGAAGGAGCTCGTGGTGAAGCACAAGTCGGGCCTCGAAATCCTGGCCGGCTCAGACCAGTTCGATCGGCCGGGCGCCGCCGACGGCGGCGCCATCGAAGAGCTGTTCCGGCTCCTCGCACGGCAGTACGAGTACATCCTGGTCGACTGCGGCAGCCAGATCAATTCCTGCACGGTCGCGGCGCTCTATACCGCCGACACGATCTTCCTGGTGGCCAACCCGGACGTGCCGTCGATCCGCAACTCGCAGCGGCTGCTCGATCGCGTGCGGCAGCTCGGGGCGGCCGGCGAGCGCGTGCGGGTGCTGCTCAACCGGGCGCAGGAGCCGTATCCGATTCCGCCCAAGCAGATTGAGGGCGCGCTCGGCCACCCGATTCACCACACGTTCCCGAGCGACTACAAGACCGTGTCGACCGCGCTCAACTCGGGCGTGCCGCTCGCGCTGACCGGGAACTCCGACATCGCGACGCAGTTCGATCACTTCACGCGCCAAATCCTGGAGCCGGGCGCGATCCTCCAGGCGCCGCAGCCGGCGCGCCGCAAGCTGCCCGGGCTCGATCGCCTGACAGCCGGCATTGCCTCGGTCTGGTAATCATCCATGAACACTATCGCGTCGCCCCCGTCACCCGGCTTACGGCCGCAGCCACCGCGCCAGCAGTATCTGGAACTGAAGGCGGGCGTGCACAAGAAGCTGCTCAACCGCCTCAACCTCGAAGCGCTGGCGCAGTCCGATCGCGCGCGCGCCGAAAGCGAGATCCGGACGCTGCTCGGGGCGCTGCTCGCGGAGGAGGGAGCGCCGCTCAGCCTCGGCGAGCGCGAAACGCTGTTCGTCGAGATCCTCGACGACGTGTTCGGGCTCGGACCGCTGGAGCCGCTGCTGCGCGATCCGTCGATCAGTGACATCCTGGTCAACACCTACAAGAACGTGTTCGTCGAGCGCGGCGGACAGCTGGAGAAGGTGGCGGCGAACTTCCAGGACGATCGCCACCTGATGCGGGTCATCGACCGCATCGTGAGCGCGGTCGGCCGCCGGGTCGACGACAGCTCGCCGATGGTCGACGCCCGCCTGCCAGACGGCTCCCGCGTCAACGCCATCATTCCGCCGCTGGCGGTCGACGGCCCCATTCTCTCGATCCGTCGTTTTCCGGCCGAGCGCCTCCGCGCCGAAGACCTCGTCTCGCTGCGCGCGCTCACCAAGCCGATGCTCGAGTTCCTGTCGCACTGCGTCAAGGCGCGGCTCAACGCGCTGATCAGCGGCGGCACCGGCGCCGGCAAGACGACGCTGCTCAACGTGCTCTCGGGTTTCATCTCCGAAAAAGAACGCATCGTCACCATCGAGGACGCCGCCGAGCTTCAGCTGCACCAGGAGCACGTGGTGCGGCTCGAGACCCGGCCTGCGAACGTCGAAGGCAAGGGCGCGGTCCGGCAGCGCCAGTTGATGGTCAACGCCCTCCGCATGCGCCCCGATCGCATCGTCGTCGGCGAGGTGCGCAGCGAGGAAGCGCTCGACATGCTGCAGGCGATGAACACCGGCCACGACGGATCGCTGACGACCGTCCACGCCAACACGCCGCGCGACGCCCTGACCCGTATCGAAACCATGATCGCCATGGGCGCGACCAACCTGCCGGATCGCGCGATGCGGCAGCAGATCTCGTCGGCGATTCAGCTGGTGGTGCAGCAGACGCGCCTCAGCGACGGCTCGCGCAAGATCACCAGCATCTCGGAGATCACCGGCATGGAAGGCGAGGTGATCACGATGCAGGAGATCTTCCTGTTCGAGAAGATGGGGATCACGCAGGACGGCAAGGTGATCGGCCGGTTCCGCGCGACCGGCGTCCGCCCGAAGTGCTGCGAGCGGCTGAAGGCGTCGGGGATCCACCTGCCGGCGGACATGTTCGAAGGCGTCACGGAGGTGCGGTGATGCTTGCCGCGTTCCTCGTGTTCGTCCTCGTCGCGGGGTCGATTGTCGGCGGCTACTATGCCCTCACCCTGCTGCCGGGCTACCTCGCGGCGCGCCGGCTCGATCAGCGGCTGCGCGACGTCTCGACCGACGTCGACGCGGCCGACCCGAAGGCGACCGGCGATGACACCGTGCTGCAGCACCTGGCAGAGGGGCCGCTCCCCGGGATGGATCGCCTGGTCTCGGGCACCGGCTTCGGCAAGCGGATGGCCCGTCTCATCGAGCAATCGGGAGTCCGGACCACGCCCAGCGCCATGGGGCTGATCAGCCTCATCTCGGCGGCCAGCGCCGGCCTGATCGTGTTCCTGTTCGTCCCGCAGCGGTTCGCACCGCTCGCGGCGGCGTTGTTCGGCGGGTTCATGCCGTTCGCCTGGCTGCTGCACAAGCGTTCGTCGCGGCTGAAGAAATTCGAAGAGCAGTTCCCGGAGGCGCTCGACCTCCTCTCGCGCGCGATCCGCGCCGGCCACGCGCTGCAGACCGCGCTCGGCATGGCGGCCGAGGAGCTGCCGGACCCGGTCGGCCCCGAGTTCAAGAAGACCTTCGATCAGCAGAACTTCGGCCTGCCCCTGCGCGACGCCCTGAACGAGATGGCGGCGCGGATCGGCATCCTCGACGTGCGTTTCTTCGTGACCGCGGTGCTGATCCAGCGCGACACCGGCGGCAACCTGTCGGAGATTCTCGAGAACCTGGCCCACGTGGTGCGCGAGCGTTTCAAGATCCGTCGCCAGGTGCGCGTCCACACAGCGCACGGCCGTTTCACCGGCTACGTCCTGCTCGCGCTGCCGGCGGCGCTCGCGATCGCGCTCACGTTCATCAACCCCGAGCACATGCAGACCCTGTTTCGCGAGCGGATGGGTCAGATGATGCTCATGGGTGCCATCGTCATGCAGACCATCGGGTTCATCTGGATCCGCCAGGTCATCAAGATCGAGGTGTAGGCCGTGACGATGCTGCTTCCGTTGTTGGCGTTTCTGTTCGGTTCGCTCTTGATTGCCGCCGCGGCGATGGCGTTCGCCCCCGGCGCCGCCACGGCGATCGAGCGTCGTCTCGGCGAGGTCACCGGGACGCGGGTCAAGGCGTCGACCGACGATCCCGGCTACGACCGGGTGATGATCGATACCCTGAAGAAATTCGGCGCGATGGCGCCGCAGTCGCGCAAGGAGATGGGGAAGCTGCAGCAGCGGCTGATCACCGCCGGCTACCGGGGCCACGAAGCCATCGCGGTGTTCTTCGGGATCCGCCTCGGCTGCGCGCTCGGCATCTTCGCGCTCTTGGTGGTCGTGGCGAAGTCCAACTTGCTGCTCGCACTCGGCGGCTGCGCGCTCGGCTACCTGCTGCCGAGCATGGTGCTGGGGCGGATGGCGAAAAAGCGGCAGCATCGGATCCGCCTCGGATTGCCCGATGCGCTCGATCTGCTGGTGGTCAGCGTCGAGGCGGGCCTCGGCCTCGACCAGGCGATCCAGCGGGTCGGCGCCGAGCTCGATTTCGCGCATCCCGACCTGTCGAGCGAGCTCCGGCTGATCAACCTCGAGCTGCGAGCCGGCAAGGCGCGCATCGAGGCGCTGCACAATCTCGCGGAACGAACCCAGGTGGACGACATCATCTCGCTGGTCGCGATGCTGGTGCAGACCGACAAGTTCGGCACCAGCGTGGCGCAGTCGCTGCGCGTCCACTCGGACACCGTCCGGACCAAGCGGCGGCAGCGCGCTGAAGAAGCCGCGGCGAAGACCGGCGTCAAGATGGTCTTCCCGCTGGTGTTCTGCATCTTCCCGGCGATCTGGGTCGTGACCATCGGACCGGCCATCATCAAGTTCATCGAAGTCATCGTCCCAATGGCGCACCAATGAGCCTCGCAGCCCTCGCCCCACTCGCCGAGCTGCCGAACGTTGCGACGCCGCCGCCGGTGCCACGCTCGCTGAAGGACACCGGCCTGGCGATCGACCAGATCGAGCGGCTCCTGATCAAGACGCTCTACAGCGGCGAAACGGCCGGCCTGTCGCTCGCCGACCGCATGTGCCTGCCGTTCGCGATGCTCGAGCCGCTGATCGAGCGGGCGCGCACCGAACAGCTGGTCGAAGTCCGCGGTTCGACCGGGTCCGGCGCGTCCAGCTATCGGTACGCGCTGACCGATGCGGGGCGCGATCGGGCGCGCCAGTATCTGGACGCCAGCCAGTACGTCGGCCCGGCACCGGTGCCGCTGGCGGCGTACGTCGCGCAGATGAAGGTCCTTGCCGCGGGGCGGGTGTTCATCGATCGCGAGCGGCTGCGCCAGGGGTTCTCGCACCTGATCATCAGCGATCACGTCCTCGAACAGCTCGGTCCGGCGGTCAACGCCGGCAAGGCGGTGTTCCTCTACGGTCCTCCCGGAAACGGCAAGACGGTGATCGCGGAAGGCCTGGGGCGCGCGCTCGGCGGCGACATGTACATGCCGCACGCGCTCGACATCGACGGCCACATCCTGACGATGTTCGATCCGATTATGCACGAATCGCTCGAGGAGGCCCCCGAGTCGTCCATCGTGATCTCGATCGCGCCGCGCGACCGGCGCTGGGTGCGGATCCGGCGGCCGGTGGTGATGGTCGGTGGCGAGCTCACGCTCGACATGCTCGACCTGACGTTCAACCCGATGACCAAGTTCTATGAGGCGCCGATCCAGCTCAAAGCCAACGGCGGCGTGTTCCTGGTCGACGACTTCGGCCGGCAGCGCATCCGCCCGCAGGAGCTGCTGAACCGCTGGATCGTGCCGCTCGAGAGCCGCTTCGACTATCTCACGCTCCACACCGGCAAGAAGTTCCAGGTGCCGTTCGACGTGCTGATCGTGTTTGCGACGAACCTGGATCCCGCCTCGCTCGCCGACGAAGCGTTCCTGCGCCGCATCCCGTACAAGATTCCGATCGTCGATCCGACCACCGACGAGTTCACCCGCATCTTCGACCTGAACTGCCGGCGGCGGAACCTGCGGTTCCACAAGGTCATGGTGGCGTACCTGCAGCGGCGACACTACGGACCGCTGGGGCGCCCGCTGCGCTCCTGCCATCCCCGTGACCTGCTGGATCAGGTCACGGCGCTCTGCCGCTATCGCGGCATCGAGCCGTCGATTACCCGCGAGCTGCTCGATGCGGCGTGCGCCTCGTACTTCGTCGACGGCGTCAAGGCGGACGCGCCCCTCGTGGCGCGTCGTGAACGGCATCGCCGGCGTACGGAGGTGCACTGATGACGGCCGGGTCGCTTGCCGATAGGGTCCTGTCCGAGCCGATGCCGTACCGGCCGTTCAGCCCGGTCGTGGGCGACCTGGTGGCGCGGGTCACGGTCGGTGCCCTCTTCACGCTGCTGTCGCTCAATCTCCTCGGCGACTTCATGCGCACCGGCCACGTCACCGGGCTGCTGCTCCTGGTCGGAGAGTCGCTGGTGGTGGTGCTGACGATCGCGCGGCGCCGCGCCGTGGCGGTCGATCGGTCCGCCCTCGCGGCGATCCTGACGACGCTTTCGCTCGCCGGACCGGCGCTGCTGCGCGCCACCGACACCGAGGTGCCGCTCGCGAGCGATCAGATTACCGCCCTGGTGTCCGGCGTCGGCCTGTTGCTGGTGGTGGTCGGCAAGATGACGCTCGGCCGGAGCTTCGGCGTCGTCCCGGCCAATCGCGGCGTCGTCGTGCGCGGTCCGTATACCTACGTCCGCCACCCGATCTACACCGGCTATCTCATCACCCACGCCGCGTTCCTGGTGGCGCACCCGGCGCCGCGAAACCTGGCGGTCCTCGTCTGTGCGGATGTCGCGCTCGTCCTGCGCGCGCTGATGGAAGAGCGGGTCCTCAGCACGGATGTCGCCTATCAGCAGTACTGCCAGCGCGTCGGCTGGCACTTGATTCCTGGGGTGTTCTGATGAACGTCGCCTTGATCAACGAACGCACCAAAACGCCGGTCGCCACCCAGGTGGAGATTGCCGCGACTCGCACGACACGGCGGCGCGGCCTGCTCGGCCGCGATGGCCTGGACGAGGCGGCCGCGATGCTGCTGGCGCCGTGCGGGTCGGTGCACACCATCGGCATGCGCTTCGCCCTCGACGTCGTGTTCGTCGATCGCCAGGGCTACGCGGTGAAGATCGTCCGGAACATGCGACCGTGGCGGATCGCGATCGCCACCGGCGCGAGCGCCGTGATCGAGATGACCGCGGGCAGCCTGCGCTGGGGACAGGTCCTGCTCGGCGATCGCCTGTACCTCGCGCCGACGCCGGCCGCCAGGCCCGCGGACGCGCCGGCTGCGATGGCCGAGGCACCAGCCGCTCCGAAGGTGTTCGCGACCCTTGCCGCGGGCGCCGCGGTGAAACCGCTGGCAGCGCGCAGCATGATGGGCCGGCTGCGCGACACCACCGGCACCTCGATGCTGGAGGCCGCGCTCATCACGCCGCTACTCCTGCTGCTGACCCTGTCGATCGTGGACTTCGGCGCCCTCTTCTACGTCTATCTGGCGCTGGAGAACGGCGTCAGCCAGGCGACGCGGTACGGGGTCACCGGCAATGCGATGGACGACCCGCTGCACCCCGGCACGCCGCTGTCCCACGACGAGTCGATCAAGCTCGCGATGAGGCAGGCGACGCCGACGCTCACCATTCCGGATGCCGCCTTCACCTTCAGCAACATGGCGGTGGGCGGTTCAAGCTGGGCCGGCGGCAGTGGTGGGCCCAACGCGCTCGCGAAGGTCTCCGTCACCTACACCTGGCGGTTCATCAACCCGATGCTGTGGCCGTTCTTTCCAGGCGGACAGATCACCCTGAACGTCGAGTCGGCGATGAAGAACGAAGGAGCACCGGCATCATGATGCGATCCATCCTGACAGGTGGTCGTCGCGCACGGCTTCAACTCCGGTGGGCGTGCGACAGCGGCCAGACGCTGCTCGAGTTCGCCCTGGTGGCTCCGCTCGTGCTGCTGCTGATGCTGGGGGTCATCGAGGTCAGCTACGCGCTGCTCGATCAGCACGTCGTGACCAAGCTGACGCGCGAAGGCTCCAACCTGATTTCGCGCGACACCAGCCTGGCCGATGCCGCCAACGCGATCCGCAGCATGAGCAGCCGTCCGCTGAATTTCAACGACGGCTCCTCGAAGGTGATCTTCTCGGTGGTCAAGAAGGTCGCGACCACCGGTGCGCCCAACTACAACAAGGCCGTGCTCTATCAGCGCTACTCCTACGGAACGATGTCCGGGTCGAGCATCCTGAACAACAGCGGCGGCTCGTTTGGACCCTCGCCGGAATTCCAGGCGCTCAACTCCGACAACGATCCGAGTCTCCAGGTGTCGAACGTGCCGGCCACCATGGCCCTCGGCGGCATGCTCTACATCACCGAGATCTACACCAAGCATCCGCTGATCACGCCCTTCAATCAGTTCGGGGTCAACTTCTTCGGGGGACCGTCGATGTTGCCGAACACGCTCTATTCCATCGCGTACTTCTAGTGCCAGGAAAGGTGACCGGAACATGAAGAGACATACAGCGGATAGTCCGAGCCAGAAGGGGTTCGTCCTGGTCTACATGGCGGCGGTCCTGGCCCTCTTGATGGTCACGACCGGCCTCGCCGTCGATTCCGGCCGCGCCTATCTGGTCAAGGCCCAGTTGAGCAAGGCGGTGGACGGCGCGGCACTGGCGGCGGCCCGCGCCCTCAACAGCGGCAATCCCAGGGCAGAGGCGACGCAGATCTTCAAAGCCAACTTCCCGCCGGGGTACCTCGGCACCGCGGCCTCGCCCGACCCGACGGCCGCGGCCAACTTCTTTGCCTCGACCGTGAATCCGGCGACGGGCATCAACGTCGTCACCATCACGGCCACCACCACCTTGCCCACCACGTTCATGAACGTCGCCAGCATCAACACGGTGACGGTGGCGAGCAGCGGCGAGGCGACGCGGAGGATGGTGGATCTGTCGCTGGTGCTGGACGTGTCCAGTTCGATCGGCACGCAGTGGACCGCGGTCAAGGACGCGGCCACCACGTTCGTGAATTCGTTCGACGCCGCGCACGATCGGCTGGCGCTCGTCACCTTCGGCGATGGCGCGAAGGTCCTGAGCCCGATGCCCGACACCCGTGGGTTCGACAAGGCGGGCCTGATCGCCAAGATTCCCAGCGCACCCAACGGCAGCACCGCGATGGTCGAGGGTCTGTATCGCGGATGGGACGAGTTGCGCTCCGTCCCCGCCGGTTCCCAGTCTGGTTTGCGGGTGATCGTGCTGTTCACGGACGGCGTGTCCAACAGCGTGCCCGCCGACTGGGGCACCGGACCCGGAGTCGGACTGAGAACGTATGACTTCCCGCAGAATCCCGGCGATACGCACGGCCAGACGTGGGCCAGCCCGCACATCACGGGCCTGTACGACACCGACACGGGGGCCAACACGTTTCCGGGTGGCATCGATGCGATTGTCCCGTGGGATTCCACCACCACGCCCTACGGGGTGAACACCGCGTGGCCGAAGTACATGCCCGCTTTGAGCGCGCACACGCATCATCGAAG
>Ga0070665_100002634_pt1 | contig 19551 bp, 19 predicted proteins | sample KBSS13metaG_FD_65862 | JGI IMG/M metagenome (GOLD analysis project Ga0070665, IMG submission 65862) | Switchgrass rhizosphere microbial communities from Kellogg Biological Station, Michigan, USA - KBS S1-3 metaG | ecosystem: Host-associated > Plants > Roots > Rhizosphere > Soil ...
GGCGGCAGAACTTGCGCGTCGTTCCCGGCGAGGACACGTGCGTCGCGAGATCGCCGGCGCCTTCCGTTATCTCGACCTGCGGCGACGGAAAACCGATCCAGGTGACGAACGCGGCGCCGTGCGCCCGGCGGCAGTTCTCGCAATGGCAATGGCACGCGAAGCGCGACGGAAAGCTCGCCGCGAATTTCACGCGTCCGCAATGACATCGTCCGTGCGCCTGCGTTGCCGCGGATCGTTCCGGACTCACGGCCGGAACCGATTCGCGCCGGTGAAGAGCAGATAGTGCTTGTTGGTCGCGCGTCCGATCATGGTCATGCCGACCTTTTGCGCGATCTCGTAGCCCATCTGCGTGAGGCCCGAGCGCGAGACGAGGAAAGGGATTCTCATCTGCGCGGCCTTGATGACCATCTCGGAGGTGAGCCGGCCCGTCGTATAGAAGATCTTGTCGCCGCCGTCGATGCGATCGAGCCACATGCGCCCGGCAATCGCGTCGACTGCGTTGTGACGGCCGACGTCCTCGACGAACATGAGGATCTGCGAGGTGTCGCCGTCGTTGGACGCCAGGGCGCAACCGTGTACCGCGCCCGCCTGCTTGTAGATGGTCTCGTGGGTGCGCACCTGATCCTGCAATGCGTAGAGCGCCGCGCGCGACAGCGTCGCACCCGGCGGCAGCACCACGCTGTCGATTTCGTCCATGAGATCGCCGAACACGGTGCCCTGGCCGCAGCCGGTCGTCTTCGTGCGCTTGGCGGTCTTCGCGTCGAGATCGGCGAGCCCGTTCCGCGTCTTCACCGCCACCGAATTCGTCTCCCAGTCGACCTGCACGGAGACGATGTCGTCGATGCTGTCCACGAGGCGCTGGTTGCGGAGGTAGCCGATCGTGAGATCCTCGGGCGCCGCGCCCAGCGTCATCAGCGTGAGGATCTCGACCTTGTCGACGTACACGGTCAGCGGATGCTCGCCGGCGATCGGCACCGTGCGCGACTCGCCGTGCTCGTCGACGGCGACCACGTCGAAGGTGGCAGGCCGGCCGGCGTCGGTCAAGAGCGGGCGATAGGGCAGGTCGGGAGCATTCACGTCGGGTCGCGGTGTTGCGTGCGGCGGGCCTTCAGCCGCCGATATAGGACATTTCGACTTTCTGCTCGCGCACGGTATTCGCCCCTCGGACTTCCGAATAGCGGTCTCCCCGCATTCTCCAGATTTCCCGGATCCCGGCTTCGATTTGCTCGTCGCCGAACTCACCGCGCAGGAGCGCACGCAAGTCGTGGCCGTCGGTCGCGAACAGGCAGGTGTAGATCTTGCCGTCGGTCGACAGCCGCGCGCGGGTGCAGTCGCGGCAGAATGCCTGCGTGACCGACGCGATGACGCCGATCTCGCCACTGCCGTCGCTGTAGCGCCAGCGCTCCGCAACCTCGCCGGCGTAGTTGGGATCCGCAGGCTCGATCGGCAGCGACGCACCGATCGTGCGCACGATCTCGGCGGCCGGCACCACGTCGTCCATTCGCCAGCCGTTGGTGTGCCCCACGTCCATGTACTCGATGAAGCGGACGATGTGGCCACTGCCCTTGAAGTGCCGCGCCAGGTCGAGAATCGCCGATTCGTTCATGCCGCGCTTGACGACAGCGTTGATCTTGATCGGAGCGAGCCCCGCAGCGTCGGCCGCGTCGATCCCCGCAAGGACGCGCGAGACGGGAAAATCGACGTCGTTCATGGCGCGAAACGTTGCGTCGTCGAGCGCATCCAGGCTCACCGTGACACGCGCGAGCCCGGCGGCACGCAACGCGCGCGCTTTCTTTTCCAGCAAGGCACCGTTGGTCGTGAGCGTGAGGTCGATGCCGGGGATCTCGGCCAGCTTTCCGATGAGCTGCTCCAGGTTCCTGCGCAGCAGCGGCTCGCCGCCAGTCAGCCGAATCTTGCGCACGCCCAGCCGAACGAAAATCCTCGCCGCGCGCTCGATTTCCTCGAACGACAGCAACTCGGCGTGCGGCAAAAACGGATAGTCGCGTCCGAAGACGTCCTTCGGCATGCAGTAGACGCAACGGAAATTGCAGCGGTCGGTCACCGAGATGCGGAGATCGTGCAGGGGCCGCCGGCGCAGGTCGACCGGCAGCGCCGTGGATTCGCCGGCTGCCGTGGCGCCCCGGAGCAGCGCATCGTCCATCGCGGATGGCGATGCGCGCGAGTCGGCGAGCGGAATGATGCGATGGCTCCGAGTCATGACGAAGATGGTAGCAGAGCGATAAGCTGTCACCGCGGTTTGCGGGTGTATGATCGGCCGCGCCGAAAAAACGGCCTGCGACTCCAAAAACCATGCAAGCGTTACGGCTTCCCGTCGATGTGCTGATGCAGCGAATACCGCTCGTCAATCGATGGGTCACGGAATCCTGGCGTCCCGCCGCGGTCGAAGCGGGAACGGACGCGAACGGTCCGGCGGTCGAGTTGGTGCGCGACGACGATGCGGGCGCGCTGTGGCGTCTACGAGGGTTTGCAATCGAGCTTCATCCGACCGAAGGCGAAGGCTATTTCCTGAATCTCACCTCGCCCGCGCCCTGCGTTTTTGTGATGTGGCGGATGATCGAGGAGGAAATACCCCCGGTGCGGCCAATCGTGGTCACGGTCAGCTACAACGAGGCAGGACGCATGCTGGACGGCGGCGAGCGCGTCGACAACGTGCCGATGCCGACGATGATTGCCGACTGGATGCGGCCATTCGTCGCTGCACACTACAAGCCCGAGCCACGCCGGAAGGTGCGTCGCAACGATCCGTTTGCGGCGACCGACGTATCCGGCGGCGCGCGCCGGCGCTGATGTCGATGTCCCGCGACGATCACGCGTCCGCCCGCTCGTTCCTGCATCGCTGGTCGGCGCGCAAGCATGCGGCCGTGCGGGAGGCCGCACCGCCCAGCGCGGAAGCGCCTCCGAGCCTGTCGCCGGAGCCGGCCGCGGCAGTGGGGTCGAACGTCCGGGCTGCTGCGCCTGCACCGGCGCCTTTGGAGGCCGAGCCGCTGCCTCCGGTCGAGTCCTTGTCGTTCGACTCCGACTTCACCGCTTTCATGCGTACCGAAGTCGACGAGACCACCAGGCGCTCGGCATTGCGCAAGCTGTTCAGCGACCCGCGATTCAATGTGATGGATGGTCTGGACGTCTACATCGACGACTACTCGAAGCCTGATCCGATCGCGCCCGAGGTCGTGCGCCAGCTCGTGCAGGCGCGCTTTCTATTCAATCCGCCGAAAACGCGAATCAACGAGGAGGGCGTCGTCGAGGACGTGCCGGTGACCCCGAGCGCGGAGGTGGATGCGGCGTCGCGACCCGCTGAAGTCCAGGAATCGATGGCGTCGCTGCCGGAGGCCGCCGAAGGTCTTGCCGACACGGCGCCGCCGAGCAACCCGCACGCTTCGGGGCAGCTCGATCCCGTACCCGGAGTTCCCAGTTCCGCGGCGCCCGAAGGCACGGCATGACCGTTGCCGACAAGGAAATGTGGGTATGTTCCTGCAACGGGACGATGCCGCTCGATGCCGATGCGCTTGCGCGCGCGGGCGTGCGACCGCAGGGCGGCATCCGGACCATGCTGTGCCAGAAGGAACTCGGCATCTTCGCGGCGGGTGCGAGCGGAGACGTCGTGGTTGCGTGCACGCAGGAGGAACGGCTGCTGGGCGATGTCGCCGAAGAAGCGGGGCGCGTGCAGTCGATCCGTTTTGTCAATATTCGCGAGACCGGCGGCTGGTCGGCGGAGGCGCCGGCAGCGACACCCAAGATCGTGGCATTGCTCGCCGCGGCATGCCAACCCGAGCCCGAGCCCGTGCCCCGCGTCGCCTACACATCGACGGGCCAGGTCCTGATCGTCGGGCCGCTGGTCGATGCGCTGAACTGGGCGGATGCGTTCAGTCCTTCGATGACCATCACGATCCTCGCCACGGGCGACACCACCGGGGCGGAGTTGCCGGCGCGGCGCGACTACCCGATCTTTTCGGGCGAACTGACCGGGCTGTCGGGGTGGCTCGGTGCGTTCGAGGCCGTGTGGCGCCAGGACAACCCGATCGATCTCGACCTCTGCACGCGCTGCAACGCCTGCGTTCGGGCGTGCCCCGAGGACGCGATCGACGGCAGCTACCAGATCGACCTCGACCGTTGCCGCGACCATCGCGAGTGCGTCGTCGCCTGCGGCGCGATCGGCGCGATCGACTTCGCGCGCACTGACACGATTCGGCGCGCGCCGTTCGATGCGGTGCTGGATCTCCGCCCCACCCGGTGGTTCGAGGGACAGGATCCGCCGCAGGGGTATTACGCGCCCGGGGCGGATCGCGCGGCGCAGGCCCGCGCCGCCGCAGAAATCGCGACGCTCAAGGGCGAGTTCGAGAAGCCCAAGTACTTCAACTACAAGGCGTCGATCTGCGCGCACGCGCGCTCGCGCCAGACCGGGTGCACGCAGTGCATCGACGTGTGTTCGACCAAGGCGATCCGCGCCGACGGCGATCACGTCGCGGTGGAACCGCACCTCTGCATGGGCTGCGGTGCATGCGCGACCGTATGCCCCTCCGGCGCGATGACGTACGCGTATCCCGCCGTGCCCGATCTAGGCGCACGCGTGCGCACTCTGTTGTCGAACTATGCGAACGCGGGGGGACGCGACGCCTGCGTGCTGTTTCACGCCGCGGATACCCGCGACACGATCGCGCGTTTGGCGCGACGCGGCAAGGGCTTGCCCGCGCGCACGCTGCCGATCGAGGTTCACCACGTCGCGTCCGTCGGCCTGGACGTGTGGCTGGCGGCGTTGGCGTGGGGCGCGTCGTCGGTAGCGGCGCTGGTCGCGGATTCGCTTGCGCCGCAATATCGGGACGCGCTGCGATTCCAGATGCGCCTGGGCGAAACGATCGTCAACGCTCTGGGTTACCAGGGCGAGCACTTCCGGCTGGCCGACACGACCTCCGCCGCCACGCTCGAAAATGCGCTCTGGCAGTGGCCGCCACCCCTCGCGCCGCGGATTGCCGCCACTTTCGCGCCGACTGCGGAGAAGCGAACGACCCTCGGCCTCGCGCTCGACCACCTTGCGCTCCACGCGCCGGTCCCGCAGACGTCGATTCCTTTGCCGGCAGGATCGCCCTTCGGCGGCATCCAGGTCGATCGCGATGCGTGCACGATGTGCCTTGCCTGCGTCGGCGCGTGTCCGGTAGGCGCGCTCATCGACAACGCGGTCGCGCCCGAACTCCGTCTCATCGAAACGCGATGCGTGCAGTGCGGCATCTGCGAGTCGACCTGTCCCGAAAACGCGATCACCCTCGTGCCGCGGCTCGAACTGACGCCCGAGGCAAAGTCGCCGCGCGTGCTGAACGCCGCCGAGATCTTCGCCTGCATCCGCTGCGGCAAGAGCGTCGGCACTCAGAAGATGATCGAGGCGATGCTGGGGCGGCTGGCCGGCCATTCGATGTTTGCCGCGCCCGGCGCGCTGGATCGGCTCAAGATGTGCGCCGATTGCCGCGTGGTCGACATGATGAAGAACGAGAATAGCGTCGACATTCGGAGCCTCTAGGCCCTCGTCCCCACATGTCGGCGGCTCCGGTTGTGATCCAGCGCACGCTCGCGCCCGAAGATCAGGCGCGGGCCGATTTCTACGCCATCCTCGGGCGGCTGTTCGCGGCACCGCCGGACGCCGAACTGCTTCGCCTCCTGGCGCAATCCGAGCGGTTGCCGGAAACCGATGCCAATCCGGTCACCCGAAGCTGGAACCAGCTTCTCGACGCAAGCGGCGTGATGCCCGCCGACGCCGCCGCGCAGGAATACACCGAGCTATTCATCGGCGTCGGGCGCTCCGAGATCAACCTGCACGGCTCGCACTGGCTCACCGGCTTCATGAGCGAAAAGCCTCTGGCGGAACTTCGCGGCGAGCTTGCGCGCATGGGACTCGCGCGGTTGGGGGCGTCGGTCACGCTGGAGGACCACGTTGCCGCACTTTGCGAAACGATGCGGATCATGATCAGCGGCCACGGCGAGCGCCGTCCCGCTACAGTGGAAGCGCAACGGAATTTTTTCCAAAAACAGCTGTTGCCCTGGATCTTCGATTGCTGCAGCGCAATAGAGAAATCCTCCCTTGCCAACTACTACCGGCGAGTAGCAGAATTGTGCGTTGTGTTCATGACGCTCGAACGTGACTCGCTCGCCATGGAGTAGTGCACAAAACGTCACGAATTGGCAACTTTTGGAGATTCGCATGCGTAATGCCCCTCCGCGCGCCGATCAGGCCGTTTCCGCGCCGACTGCGCCATCGTCCGCATCGCCACGCAACGACATCACTCGCCGGAGGTTTTTGTTCGCCTTGGGCGCGGGTGGAGCGGGCGCGGTCGCGGTGGCTGCCGCGCCGGCAGCGGCCGTCGTGGACGCGCCGAAATCCGGCACGGCCGAGGCTTCGTCCGGCTATCGCGAGACCGAGCACATCCGCGATTACTACGACTCTGCCCGGCTCTAGGAGATCACCATGTTGCTGACGCGCAAGAGCGAGGGCGGATCGCCCGCCGCACCGAGGCTCGCACGCCTGTCCGGCACGCGGGCGGCGACGATGGATCGCCGCGCGTTCCTGAAACGCTCCGGTCTCGCGGCCGGCGTAGGTGCATTCGCAAGCCAGTTGCCTTACAGCACGATGGGTGAGGCCGAGGCCGCGAACGATTCCCCCAAGGTTGCGCAGGAAGTGCATCGAACGGTGTGCACGCACTGTTCCGTCGGGTGCGCGGTCGATGCTGTCGTCGAGAACGGCGTTTGGGTGCGACAGGAGCCCGTCTTCGATTCCCCGATCAACCTCGGCGCCCATTGCGCCAAGGGGGCTTCGGTGCGCGAGCACGGCCATGGCGAGCACCGGCTGAAGACGCCCATGAAGCTCGTCGATGGCAAGTGGCAAAGAGTGTCCTGGGAACAGGCGATCAACGAGGTCGGCGACAAGATCCTGGCGATCCGCAAGGAATCGACGCCCGATGCAATCTTCTGGGTGGGATCGTCCAAGCACTCGAATGAGCAGGCGTATCTGTTCCGCAAGTTCGTGTCGTTCTTCGGCACCAACAACTGTGACCACCAGGCCCGGATCTGCCACTCGACCACGGTCGCCGGCGTATCCAACACGTGGGGCTACGGTGCGATGACCAATTCGTACAACGACATGCAGAACACCAAGTGCGCGATGTACATCGGCAGCAACGCGGCCGAGGCGCATCCGGTGTCGATGCTGCACATGCTGCACGCGAAGGAGACCGGCGCGAAGATGATCGTCGTCGATCCGCGCTTCACGCGGACGGCGGCCAAGGCCGACGAATACGTCCGCATTCGCTCGGGCACGGACATCGCGTTCCTGTTCGGAATGCTGCACCACATCTTCAAGAACGGCTGGGAGGACAAGGCGTACATCCAGGCGCGCGTATACGGCATGGACAAGGTGCGCGAGGAGTGCCTCACCAAGTGGACGCCCGACAAGGTCGAGGAAGTCTGCGGCGTTCCCGAAGCGAGGGTGCTGCAGATCGCGACCATGATGGCGAAGAACCGGCCGTCGACGATCGTCTGGTGCATGGGTCAGACACAGCACACGATCGGCAACGCGATCGTGCGCGCGTCGTGCATCTTCCAGCTCGCGCTCGGCAACATCGGCGTCTCCGGCGGCGGCGCGAACATCTTCCGTGGCCACGACAACGTCCAGGGCGCGACCGACGTCGGCCCCAATCCCGATTCGCTGCCGGGCTACTACGGGCTCGCTGCGGGATCGTGGAGGCATTTCGCGACTGTCTGGGGCGTCGACTACGAATGGATCAAGAAGCAGTACTCCGACGGCATGATGGAGAAGCCGGGGATGACGGTCTCGCGGTGGATCGACGGCGTGCTCGAGAAGAACGACCAGATCGATCAGGGTCCGAATCTGCGTGCGCTGATCTACTGGGGGCATGCGCCCAACAGCCAGACACGCGGCAAGGAGATGGTCGAGGCGATGAAGAAGCTCGACCTTCTCGTCGTGATCGATCCCTATCCGTCCGCGACTGCGGCGATGGCTGCGATGGTTCGCAAGGACGGCGTGTACCTGCTGCCGGCCGCGACGCAATTCGAGACGAGCGGATCCTGCACGGCGTCGAACCGCTCGTTGCAGTGGCGCGAGCGCGTGATCAGCCCGCTGTTCGAATCGCAGACCGATCACGCGATCATGTACGCCTTCGCGAAGAAGTTCGGCTTTGGCCCCGAATTCGTGAAGAACTACAAGGTTGTCAAGCCCGACGGCGATGCGAAATTCGAGGAGCCGCAGCCCGAAGACGTGCTTCGGGAAATCAACCGCGGCAACTGGACGATCGGCTACACGGGGCAGTCCCCCGAGCGCCTCAAGCTGCACATGAAGAACATGAACACGTTCGACGTGAAGACCCTTCGCGCGAAGGGCGGACCTTGCGACGGCGATTATTTCGGGTTGCCGTGGCCGTGTTACGGGACGCCCGAGATCAAGCATCCCGGGTCGCCGAACCTTTACGACGAATCGAAGCACATGATGGACGGCGGCGGCTGCTTCCGCGCCAACTTCGGCGTTGAGCGCGACGGGGTGAGTCTGCTGGCCGACGACGGGTCGTTCCCGAAGGGCAGCGAGCTCACCACCGGGTACCCCGAGTTCGATCACGTGCTGCTGAAAAAGCTGGGGTGGTGGGACGATCTCACCGACGCGGAGAAGAAGGCGGCCGAGGGCAAGAACTGGAAGACCGACCTCTCCGGCGGCATTCAGCGGGTGACGATGAAGCGCGGTGTTCATCCCTGGGGCAACGCGAAGGCGCGAGCCATCGTGTGGAACTTCCCGGACGGTATTCCGCAGCATCGCGAGCCGCTTTATTCGCCGCGGCCCGATCTCGTTGCCAAGTACCCGACCCACGACGACAAGAAGGCCTTCTGGCGGCTGCCGACGCTGTACAAGAGCGTCCAGGAGCAGAACGTCAAGGACAAGGTGTCCGAGAAGTTTCCGATCGTGCTCACGAGCGGCCGCCTGGTCGAGTACGAGGGCGGCGGCGAGGAGACGCGTTCCAATCCCTGGCTCGCCGAGCTGCAGCAGGAGAACTTCGTCGAGATCAATCCCAAGGATGCCAACGATCGCGGCGTCCGCGACGGCGAATACGTGTGGGTGAGCTCTCCTACCGGCGCTCAGATCAAGGTGAAGGCGATGGTGACCGATCGCGTCGGCGCGGGAACGGCGTTCATCCCGTTCCACTTCTCCGGCTGGTGGCAGGGGAAGGACATGCTCGAGTATTACCCCGAGGGTGCCGCACCGATCGTTCGTGCCGAAGCCGTCAACACGGCGACGACCTATGGGTACGATTCCGTGACGATGATGCAGGAAACGAAGACGACGCTGTGCCAGGTCGCAAAATCGTAACGGGCGAAAGTGCACCCCTACTTTCGCCCGGCAGGATTTCCCTTGAATCGCGGGCAGAGCCCGTCGATTCAAGGTCGCAAGAGCAACGATGTCGGCGCCTTCGTTTAGGCGCCGTCTAGGAGACAGGTAATGGCCCGAATGAAATTCCTGTGCGATGCGGAGCGCTGCATCGAGTGCAACGGCTGCGTGACGGCGTGCAAGCAGGAGCACGACATTCCATGGGGCGTGAATCGCCGCCGCGTGGTGACGATCAACGACGGTGTACCCGGCGAGCGCTCGATCTCCGTCGCCTGCATGCATTGCTCGGACGCTCCGTGCATGGCCGTATGTCCCGTCGACTGCTTCTACAAGACGCAGGAAGGCATCGTCCTGCACGACAAGGACCTCTGCATCGGCTGCGGCTATTGTTTCTACGCCTGCCCGTTCGGCGCGCCGCAGTTTCCGCAGGCGGGCGCGTTCGGCGTGCGCGGCAAGATGGACAAGTGCACGTTCTGCGCGGGCGGTCCCGAAAAAGACATGTCCGATGCCGAGTTCAAAAAATACGGACGCAACCGCCTGGCGGAAGGCAAGCTTCCGGCCTGCGCGGAAATGTGTTCGACGAAGGCTCTTCTGGGAGGAGACGGCGACGTGCTCGCGGAGATTTATCGCACTCGAGTGGTGACGCGTGGCAAGGGGGGTGAAGTGTGGGGTTGGGCGACGGCCTACGGCCGGCCGGACACCTCGGGTACGGGAGCGCCGGTACCAGCACCGGGCGGAGCCCCCGGCGGAGCGACGCCGGCGCCGGGAGGCAAGTCATGATGGGCACACGCGCAGGCCTGATGCTCGCGGGCGCGGCGGCGCTCGCGCTGGCCGGCTGCGGAGAGCGTCCGCAGGTGCTCGAATACAAGCAAGGCAGTTATCAAGGCAAGCCCGACACGCCGCCGTATTCCAACGCCCCGTTCAACGGCGACAAGACGGAATGGGATCGCGCCATGGCGACCCGCGCGCAGAACCAGAACGAATACAAGCGCACGCGCTAGGAGCGGCTCAGCATGCACAAAAGCGCATGGCGAACGATGGCGTTCGCCTTCGGCCTCTCTGCCTGTCTGTTGACGGGCATCGCCGCGGGGCAGTCGCCCGCCACCAATCCGGCGGAGGCCGACGCCGCCAAGCAGCAACAGCAGCGGCAGGTTACACAGCCGCTCAACAATCAGCCGGTATGGAGCGAAATACGCTCGGGCGCGAAGCAGTACACCAGCGTCACCGGGCGCGAAACCGACGTGCTGATTCAGCCTCAGGGTCAGACGTGGCGTGCGCTTCGCACGCCGATCATGGGCATCGGCGCGCTGATTATCGTCGCGGCGGTGATCGGCCTGGTCGTGTTCTTCGTCTGGCGCGGCAAGCTCGACTACGAACGCCGCCCCGGCGATCGCGTGATCCGCCGCTTCGAGCCCCTGGATCGCTACGCCCACTGGCTGCTCGCGATCACCTGGGTAACGCTCGCGCTCACCGGCTTGATCCTGTCGATAGGCAAGACCGTGTTGCTGCCGATCCTCGGCTACACGCTGTTCTCGTGGCTCGCTACGTTCGCCAAGAACCTGCACAACTTCGTCGGGCCGATCCTGATCGTCGCGGTGCCTCTGATGTTCGCCCGCTATATCCGCGACAACGGGATCGGCATCGAGGACGTGAAGTGGTTCACGCACATCATGGGCTACTTCAAGGGCCACGAGTACCCATCGGGCAAGTACAACGCGGGCGAAAAGCTCGTGTTCTGGTTCGTCCTCGTGTTCCTGTCCACCGTGCTGACGGTGACCGGGCTCGTGCTCGTGTTCCCGAACTTCAACCAGACGCGCGCGACGATGCAGACCGCGAACGTCATCCACATGGCCTCGGCGTACGTGGCCATTGCGCTCGCCTGCGTGCACGTCTATCTCGGCACGATCGGCATGACCGACGCGTATCGCGCGATGCGCTACGGCTACGTTGACGCGAGCTGGGCCAAGCACCATCATGCGTACTGGTACGAGGACGTGGTGGCCGGGAGGGCACGGGAGAAGTTCGTTTCACCCGACGAGTCGGCAGCCGACGCGACCGACACTGCGGCGACGCTCAAGCAGCGCCCGGTGTAGCCGCGGTCCAATGGAATTGTAGGAGGAGGAAGTACGATGACGACCTTACGCGCCCTGGCGGGCGCCGCGATGGTGCTTGCAGCCTTTGGCGTTGCCATGGCGAAGCTCCCCGCGCCGCCGCCTTTGACCGACGCGCAAAAGGTCGCCGCCGAGGAAAAAAAGGCGAAGGACGCCACTGCGGCCGAAATTGCCAAACAGCAGCAGGCGCGAGCGGAAGATCGGGTCGCCGCGCATTACATCGCCGAGCAGAAGGCAAAAGGCATCACCGTCACGCCTCAAATGGGACCTACCGCCGCCGCGGCAACGGCGACGGCAGCCCCTGCCGCGGCGCCGGGCGCGGCGGGCGCAACACCCGCCAAGGCGCCGGAAGCGGCAGCGCCGGCGAAAAAATAAGATCGATCGGTTGCGGCCGCGCGGGTCGCAACATGAAAAACGGGAACCGACGCGTTCCCGTTTTTTTTTGTGTGGTCGACGGTGCGCCGAGCGGCAGCGAAGTTCCGGCGTGTCGAGATCCGAAGGTCGTGTTGGCCTAGTTCGAGGCCGCGACCGACCATGTTTCATTGGCGTGGCGCAGCAACGTCGGGTTCGCGCGGCAGCGCGCGACAAAGTCGCGCACCTCGTCGGCCCGCCACGCCTCCCGGTAGGCGTGCCAGGCCTCGGTCAGGGACTGTCGCCGCAGGTCCGCGGGCGCAAACGGAAGGGCGTTCAGCAGTTTCACCTTGCCGTTCGGCACGATCAGCAGCATCGCCTGGGGATGCTCGAGCCGCTGCTCCATCTCGGTCACGATGTCCCACGGATAGATCGACAGGCGCGGGCCCTCCGGGCGCGCGTGCGCGCGCAGCGCCGCCACCGCGCGCAACCATGCATCGTCACTGCAGGCAATCGTGTCCCAGTTCGCCTGCGCGCGACCGATGCGCATCATCGGGCCTGTGACGAAAGCGCTGCAGCCGAGCCGCGCGGCAAGGTCGTACGCCGCGACGATCTCGCCGATGTTGAAGCGATTGGGAACAAAGACGAACTGCGGCGGCGTATCGCGCGCGACCAGCCGTTCCATGGCTTCGATCGCGGCGACGAAGCTCGATCCCGGCCGCGCGCGGGCATGCGTTTGCGGGGTGGCGCCGTCGACCGAGATCTGCACGCATTCGACGCGCATCGCGGCCAGCCGGTCGGCGGCCGCGTCGTCGATCAGGCTGCCGTCGGTCTCGATCTTGAGCGCGACGCCAGCCTCGGCGAGGCAGCTGACCACGTCCCAGAAGAACGGAACGCCCAGCGGCTCGCCACCGCCAAAGGCGACGAAGGGAACACCGAGCGCGGCGATATCACGTGCAAGCGCGAGCGCTTCGTCGCGCCGGAGTTCATCGGCCCAGGCCTTGTCCGGTCCGGACTCCTCGCAGCAGGCAAGGCACCGTGCCTGGCACCGGTTGGTGAGCTGCCAGGCAACGAACAGGGGCGCACGGTATTCGTCGGCCGAGCGCCCGTGCATCAGTCGACGATCAGGTGAAGCGTATGTATGGCTGCGCCATCACCTGCTCGGAGACGTCTTCGAGCTTCGGCGTTTCCCAGCGCGGCTTCCTGTCACGCTCCACCTTGGGAGCCGTCTGTGGATCGGCGGGTTTGCTCGCCTCCGGTTGGATCGTGAAATCGGTCATTCTGCCTCCGTCAGTGGGTCGGCAACGACATGAGCTGCCAGCGCGTCGAGTTCGGGTGTCGCGAATCGTCCACGACTGCTTCCTTCGCCGCCGCAACGACGCCCGCGTCGTGCCAGGCGTCACAATACGCCTTCCAGGCCCCGGCGAGTCCGGTCGCGCGCAGATTCGCGCAGACATGAGGAAGCGCCGCTGCCACTTTTACCCAGCCATTGGGGAGCACCAGAAGCGTTGCGGGGGGGTCCGCAAGGCTCCGGCGCAGCCCTTCGGCCACGTCGAAAGGAATGTAGCAAAGCGCCATCGGTCCTTCAATAGCCGCGTGGCAATCCAGCGTATCTCGGAATTGACGGTATTGAACTTCGCTGGGCTCGAGCACGCTCCATCGCCGTGCCGCCGTGCCGAGGCGCATCAGCTTGCCGGTGTTGAAGCGGAATGCGCCGAAGGAGCGCGCGCGCTCGATCACCGCCGGAAGCTCGCCGATGTTGAGGCGCGTGGGAGCGAACGTGACTTCCAGGGGCAGCCCCGCCGCATGCACGGCGCGGCAGGCCGCATGCGCGCGGGCAAGCGAGCCGCCCGGGCGCTGCCGCCGGTACGTCTCCTCGGTATCACCGTCGAGGCTGATCTGGATCGAACGAATCGGCAGCCGGGCGAGCCGTTCGACCGTGGCTCCGTCGAGCCGCTGCCCGTTGGTCTCGATCTTGAGATGAATGCCCGCTCGCCCCAGCGCTTCGGCGACTGCGAAAAAATGCGGCACCACGAGCGGCTCGCCGCCGCACAGCATCACGTACGGCACTTCGCAGCTGACGATCTCCTGGGCGACGCGCATCGCCTCGTCGGCGTCGAGCTCGTCCGGCAGGCGCTTGCCGGGCGCGGACTCGGTGCAGCAATGAAGACAGCAGAGGTCGCAATCGCGCGTCAACTGCCACGACACGAACAGCGGCGCCCCCAGCGCGTCGATCCAGGTTCTCTGCACGTTCACGGCGCCCCGCCGGCGAGGACGCCCAGGATGAAAAGCACCACGCCCGCGACGTAGCATGCGACGAGACGGCGGATCGCGGCCACGAAGCGTCGCGGCTGTTCGTAGGTGTCGAGCGCAAGACGCGCGCTGGACACGAGGAGTGGAACGGCGAGCAGGGCAAGGAGGCACGCGGGAGCGAACGTGCGCGTGGCGACCCCCACCGGCACCACGGCTAGTCCCGCCGCTGCCAGCGCAAGGTAGAGGACGACTCCGCGGTGGCGCCCGAGCCGGACGACGAGATTGCGCTTGCCCACCAGCCGGTCCTGATGAAAGTCGGGAATGGCGTTGGCGATGGCGAGCGCCATGATCAGGCAGCCCGGCACGAGCGACGCAAGGAGTGCACCCAGGGAAATGTCGTCGGTATGAAGATAGAGACTGCCCAGCACCATCCACGGGCCGTACGAAAGCGCGATGACCGCCTCGCCAAGGCCGCGGTAGGACCATCGGATCGGCGGAGCCTCGTAGAAAATCGCCGCGGCGCCCCCCAGCAGCGCAAAGGCCAGGATCGGCCAGCCGCCGCGTACCGTCAGGTATATCCCGACCGCGAGCGCCCCCGCGAACGCGGCGACGCCGATCCAGAACACGACCACCGAAATCGGCGGCAGGTCGGCGGGATTGAAGACGCGGTCGGTGCCCTCCCGTGCGTCGAAGTATTCGTTGAACGCTTCGACGCCGACGACCGCGAGCACGACGCCGACCAGTCCGCTCCAGAACGCGGCCGCCGCGAAACGGCCTTCGACCGCGTGTGCCCACGCCGCCCCGAGAAGATAGGGGAGCAGTCCCGCATAAAGGAAGAAGCGGTAACGGACGAGGCTCACCACGCGCAGCAGGCGCTGCGTCGGCGTCGCCGCGGCCGCGACCGGGCCGGCGCCGTCCGTCAGAGGCGGACCCACTGGTGCAACGTTGATGTCTTGCGCGGATCGTCCGCGAGGTCGTCGACAAAGCGGGCAACGCGCGGATCGCGCCAGGCCCGCTGGAAGTTGGCCCAGACTTCCGCCAGCGATTCGGTGCGCAAGTCTCCGCAGACGAACGGTAGCGCGTTGATCAGCTTGACGAGGCCGTTGGGCAGGACGATCAGCAACGCGGCCGGCTGCAGGAGCCGATAGCGCAGTTCCTCGAGCAGGCCCATCTCGTGGAAGTGAACGCGCATTCGCCCGGCATATTCGAGCGCTTTCGACCGCAGCGTGTCGAAGTACGCCGTGTATTGCTCCTCCGACGGGCCGATATGCCGCCAGGCCTTGACCGCGTTGCCGGTGTACATCGTGCGCCCGGTATAGAAACTGTAAGCGCCAAGTTCGTGAGCCAGGTCCACTGCCGCGGCGATCTCGTCGACGTTGAAGTGCGTCGGCGAGAAGTTGATCTCGATCGGCACGCCTGCCGCGCGCAGGTTGCGCACGCCGTCAACAGCAGTGAGGAACTCGCCGCGGATGCGCATCCGGTTGAACGTCTCGCGGGAGGCTCCGTCGAGGCTTACCTGCACGGCCTTGACGCCGAGCGCCGCGAGTCGCTCGCAGTTGGCGGGCGAGAGATAGTGGCCATTCGTCTCGATCTTGAGTTGCCCGCCCCCGCTGCAGAAATGCCGCACCATCTGGAAGAAGTGCGGATGGACCATCGGCTCGCCGCCGGAGAACGAGACGTAGGGAATCTCCAGCGCGACCATCTGGTCCAGGACCGCGAGGATCTCGCGCTCCGCCAGTTCGTCCGGGAACGCCTTGCCGGGACCGCTTTCCTCGATGCAATGCAGGCAGGCGAGATTGCACTCGTTGGTGACCTGCCAGGCCACGTAGAGTGGCGCGCCGAGGTCCTCGGAGCGCCTCCCAGCGACGGAGGTCTGCGTCGCGTCGTCGCGGATTGCGGCCTCAGCCACGCGCCGAGTCCTCCAGCAGGCCCTTCTGCTGCAGGTCGGCGATCAAAGCAGCGATCTCGCGCTCCAGCGCTCCGGAAGGATCGTCGTAGCGGCTTCCGAGGCGCTCGGCGATCTCCTGCACAGTCGCGCCGGTGCCTATCTCGCGCACCACGGCGGCTGCCGTAGGGTTGAGCGTAAAGACCTTTTCCGAGCGTGTTTCGAACAGGACCCCGCCGAATTTCTCTTCGCGAAATTTGACGAACTTTGCAAGTCGCATCAGACACCCTCCGTGCGGGAAGTGTAACAAAGGCGCCACAGCAGTTCCCCGTGAACGCTTGGGGTCTTTCCATTACCCAATAGTCGGCGTACATTGAACGAACAATAGCTAGCAGCGATTGCGCGCTCAACGGCAAAGTTCGGATGTGTTGCGCGCAAGTTCATTGAACGGCAATGGCCTCTCCGGGGAGGGCCTTGGTGCGATATCCGAGTCGTGTGCGCTGGCTCGTCTGGGTGGCGTGCCTGTGGTCGCTCGCCGTCGCGGCGCAGCAGACGGTGGTCACCCCGGCGCTCGCGCCGAACACGCCGGTTTGTGCGGGATGCCACGAAGACAAGTGGACGTCGATCGCCATCAGCGCGCATGGCGCGAAGAACGACGCCCAGGGCAGCATGTGCCAGGCGTGCCACGGTGACGCGAGCGAGCACCTCAAGGACCCGACCAAGGCCAAGCCGGCGAATCCGTTCTCGCGCCTGACGCCGGCCACCGCGACCGCGCAGTCGAATGTGTGCCTCGCTTGCCACACCGGCGAGAGGCAGCTGACGTTCTGGGAATCCGGCAAGCATGCGTTGCAGGACGTCACCTGCGCCAACTGCCACTCGATTCACGGCAAGGATCGCAATCCTCCGGTGACGCCCTACACGACGAGCTTCCGGCCCAACGAGGCCGACGTCTGCGGCACGTGCCACCAGCAGATCCGCTCGGCGATCATGAAGCCGTCGCACCACCCGATCATCGAGAACAAGATGAAGTGCTCGGACTGCCACAACCCGCACGGGGCGCTGTCCCCGGTGATGCTGCGGCATGAATCCGTCAACGCGCAGTGCACGTCGTGCCATGCCGACAAGCGTGGCCCGTTCGTGTTTCCGCATCCGCCGGTGGAGGAGAACTGCCTGAGCTGTCACAACCCGCACGGCTCGGTTCATTACAAGCTCACCAACGAGCACGTGCCGAACCTGTGCCAGGATTGCCACGACTGGTCGCGGCATCCCGGCTCGTTCTACCAGGGGCAGTCGGGTTGGCTGACGCCGCAGGGCACGCCGAACGCGAGCCCGAACACGCGGCTGATCGCGCGGTCGTGCGTCAACTGCCACAACGCGGTGCACGGTTCGAACGCGCCGGGCGCCCGCGGCAAGTTCCTCACGCGCTAGGAGGATCCCGTGAAGCGGAAGACTCTGGCGACCTTGTTTGGGGGCCTTTGCGTCGCGGGCGTGGCGGAGGCGCAAACGGTGAACCCAGCGCCAACCCCGAACCCCTGGCTGATCGAAGGGTCGGTGACGGCCGGCCCTATCGTGACGGACCAATCGGGGCGCGATACGTCGAAGCTGCAGGAATACCAGGACCTCAACAACGGCGTTCTGTCGAACATTCTATTCCGCGGCCGCGACGACAAGATTTGGATCGACGCCTATGGCGAGAACTTCGGCCGCGACGATATGTACGTGTCGGTGCGCGGCGGGCAGTACGACCGCTACAAGTACCGCATCTACACGAACTGGCTGCCGCACAATTTCGCGTTCAACGCGGTGACGCCCTACAACGGCACCGGCTCGAATTTGCTGGTGGGGACGTTCCCGTCCCCCAATCCGGGTACGTGGAACTCGTTCGTTCTGGGCTACGAGCGCAAGGACACCGGCGGCTACTTCGAGTGGCAGGGGACGAGCCCGTGGTATTTCCGCGTCGACGGCAACCACGTCACGACCGACGGCACCAAGGTCGGCTCCGGCGCGCTCGGCACCAGCCCGGGCAACGGCTTTACCGATCTGGCGTTCCCCGTCTCGTACACGACGGATACCGTATCGGCCGAGGCGGGCTACAGCACGCGGAAGATGCAGTTCTCGGCCAGCTACATGTTCAGCCGGTTCTCGAACGACAACACGGTCCTGCAGTGGACGAACCCATTCTTCGGCAACCAGCTCGACAATACGTACCTGCCGCTCAACAACAACTACCAGCGCATCGCGTTCAACGGCGTGCTGCGCGACCTGCCGTACGGGTCGACGCTCTCCGCGCGATACACCTGGTCGAAGACGACCAACGACACGTCGGTTCCGCCGCTCGCGCTGGACAGCGGCGGCATCTACGTGCCGACACTGCCGGACAACAGCACCTTCAACGGCGACCTGATCAACCAGACCATCTCGCTGTCGCTCACGTCGACACCGGCCAAGAACCTCGACACCAAGATCTACTACAACTTCTACGACCTCAACAACAACTCGACGAACATCACGTTCAACGCGGCGTCCGCCGTCGCGTGCGACGGACCCTGCCAGAACGTGCTCTACAGCTATCGCAAGAACAACGCCGGTATCGAGGGTCTGTATCGGTTCGACCGCGCGAATCGGCTGTCCGGCGGCTGGGACTACATCGACGTGAGCCAGACGCGCGTCGACTACGACGACTACACCACCAACAGGTACTGGATCGAGTACAAGAACACGTCGCTCGATAACGTCACGGCGCGCATCAAGTACTGGTATCTGCAGCGCCGCAGCAACTTCCTCCTGGGCGATGTCGGCACCGGGCCGAACGATCCGCTCTACCTCAACCGGTTCATCAACCGGTACGACAATTCACCGCTCGACCAGAACATGGTGAAGGCGACGTTCGACTGGAGTCCCGCGCCGCTGGTCGATACCTCCTTCGAGTACATCTACAAGGACAACGTGTACAAGGGCACGACGCTCGGCCGCACCGGAGATCGCCGCAACGAGATCTTCGGCACCGTATCGTATGGCGATCTCAGCAAGTGGCGCCTCACTTTTATGGGCGACTACGAGTGGGTGAAGTACGACTCCTATCATCGCAACATCAGCGACACCGCCGCGCCGGACGCCTTCGATCCCTTCACGGCGCCCACCAGCTCGAACTACAACTGGGCAGCGACCAACCGGGACGACAACTGGCTGCTGGGCCTCGCGCTCGACTGGTTCGCGACCGACAAGCTGACCATCAAGACCTCGCTTCTATATTTCCAATCTGACGGCCAGTCGGACGTCTTCAGCCAGAACAACTTCGGCAACCCATTGCCGATCGATGCCTACGACAACTGGAAGCGCACGTCGCTCAACCTGAAGGCGATCTACGCCCTCAACAAGACCTGGTCGTTCACCGGCGGCTACGCCTACGAGCGCACCCGCTACAGCGACATCGCGTATGACGGCTACCAGAACACCATCCCGTTTCCCGGGGTGACGACCAATACCGGGCAGAGCTACCTGAACAACTATCGCGCCTTCACCAACGCGAACGCCAACATCTTCTATCTGCTGGCGAC
>Ga0070665_100002638_pt1 | contig 19528 bp, 15 predicted proteins | sample KBSS13metaG_FD_65862 | JGI IMG/M metagenome (GOLD analysis project Ga0070665, IMG submission 65862) | Switchgrass rhizosphere microbial communities from Kellogg Biological Station, Michigan, USA - KBS S1-3 metaG | ecosystem: Host-associated > Plants > Roots > Rhizosphere > Soil ...
GCGGAGCGCAGCGCGCCGCGCTCACGGCTGTCGAGATACAACACCCCGATGATCTCGTCCGCGCCTTTCTGATCCGCGCGCTCGACATAGCGGACCAGGCGCAGCGGCGTGCAGAGCACGTGACGGATGCCCAGCGCGACGGTCCCCGTGTGCAGCTGCGCGAGGTCGCCGTCGAGCAGATCCTCCACGATCGTCTGCTGGCCGGTCGAGAAGACCGTTTCCGGAATCTTGCGGCTCGTCTCGAACGTGCGGCCCGGCAAGGTGACCTTGCCTCGGGCACGCGCGAGCTTGAATTCGAGGACCTCATCATGCTCGCGATTGGCGAGCATGATGAAACCGCGTTCGGCGCCGGTGACTTCGATGGCAGAGTCGAGCACCATCGCGAGCACCTCGTCCAGGACGCGGCCCGATCCCATCGCCCTCAGGCCTTCGAGCAAAGCCGACATCTGCCGCAGCTCGCTTGCCGCCGAGACCGCGCTGCGCTCGACCGACGGCGCCTCGTCGTCGACGAAGAAGACGATTTCCGTGTCGCCGGCCTGTCCGAGCCGGATCTGGTCGCCGTGCGCGAGCACCTTTTCGCTGTGCTTCTCGCCGTTGACGAACGTGCCGAAGCGCGATTGCTTGTCGCGGATGACGTAGCCGCCGTTCTCGCTGCTGATCTCCGCGTGGACTCGCGAGATGTCGGCGCCCGGCAGGCGAAGGTCCGTCTCGGTTCGTCGTCCGATTGTGAACAGCGGCTTGTCGATATTGACAATCCGTCGGCCGAGCGAGTCGGCGACGACGAGTCGGGGAGTCTGGGCCGAATCTGCCATGGGAAAAGGAATTATAAGCCGTAACTTGACGGCCGGCCCAGCCGGAACTTATGCTCCTTGTCGATCGTCTACAGGAGCACGCATGAAACACGCAAAGAGCGACCTGCTGCAGGGCACGCTCGATCTGCTGATTCTCCGGATTCTGGCGTCGGGCGACATGCACGGGTGGGGCATTTCCCAGCGGCTCCAGCAGATTTCCCAGGATGTCCTGCAGGTGAACCAGGGCTCGCTGTATCCGGCCCTCTATCGTCTCGAACAACAGGGCTGGATCGCCTCCTCATGGGGCGACTCCGAGAACAACCGGCGGGCGAAGTTCTACTCGCTGACCCGAACGGGACGCAAGCAGCTGGCGGAAGAAACCGCGAACTGGGAACGAATTACCGCCGCCGTCGGCCGCGTGCTCCAGCACGGATAGCGAACGCACGGCTCAGGCGACCGCGAGGCCACACATGTCTGTCCTGACACTGTTCCGGCGTTTTCGAGGATCGTTTCGCACCGACACGTTCGAGCATGGCATGGAGGCGGAACTCCGCCATCACCTCGAGATGGAGGCCGAGGCGCTGATCGCGCGCGGGATGACACCGGAGGCGGCGCGTGACACCGCCCGCCGCCGCTTCGGCAGCGTGGCGCTCGTCAAGGATGACTGCCGCGAGTCGTGGGGCATGCGTGCGGTCGACACGGTCACGCAGGATGTCCGCTTCGCGATCCGCAACCTGCGCAAGTACCCCTCCTACACCTTTGTCGTCCTCCTGACGCTGGCGCTCGGCATCGGCGCCAACACCGCGATCTTCAGCGTCGTCCATGCGGTGCTGCTGCGTCCGCTGCCGTACGCCAACGGCGATCGCCTGGTCGAAGTCCGCCAGCTCGCGCCGAAAGCCGGGATCGCGAATGCGGGCGTGTCGGTGAAGGAGGTCGCGGACTATCGCGAGCAGACGGCTGCGCTCGACGCCGTGGTCGAGTACCACCAGATGTCGTTCAACATGCTCGGCCGCGGCGAGGCGTCACGCGTGCAGACCGGCGTGGTCTCGACCAACTTCTTCGACGTCCTCGGCGTCGCGCCCCTCCTCGGCCGCGCGTTCCGCGAAGACGACGACTCCAAGAACGCGCCTGCCGTTCTGATCCTCAGCTACGCCTACTGGCAGAATGCGCTCGGCGGCGATCCGAACATCATCGGGCGGACGTTTGAACTCAACGATCGCGTGCACACCGTCGTCGGTGTGCTGCCGCCTGTTCCTCAGTTCCCGGCCGCGGACCCGCCGGACGATGTTTTCATGCCGCCGTCGGCCTGCCCATTTCGCTCCAACCCGCAGACCATTGCCAACCGGACGGCGCGCATGCTGACGGCGATCGGCCGGCTGAAACCAGGGATGACCGTCGAACGCGCGCAGAACGATCTCGCCGTCGTCAGCAATCGGCTGGGCGCGCAATATCCTGAGGCGTACAACCCGGCGCAAACCGGCTTCACGGCCTCAGCATTCTCGGTTCACGACGAGTTGACGCGTCAGGCGCGACCCACGCTGCTCGTCCTGCTGGCCACCACGGGATTCGTCCTGTTGCTCGTGGCGGCGAACATTGCCAATCTCTCGCTGGCGCGCGTCATCGGACGCGAACGGGAGCTGGCGATGCGCAACGCGCTCGGCGCCAGCCGAGGCCGCATCGCTCGCCAACTCCTCACGGAGAGCACGCTGTTGGCGCTCGCGGGCGGGGCGCTCGGACTTCTCGTCGGCTGGCTGGTCCGCGATCTGCTGGTAGCGTTTACGGCTCGGTTCACACCGAGAGCGGGAGAAATCGCGATCGATGGTACGGTCCTGGCCTTCACGGTTGGTGTGTCGCTGCTGACGGGGCTGTTGTTCGGCCTGCTGCCGGCATTCACGCGGCGAACCATCGCATCGGTGAAAGACGCGGGACACCGAACCGTCGGCAGCCGGCTCCGGGCGCGCAATGCGCTGATCGTGGCCCAGGTGGCGATTTCGTTCGTGCTCCTGGTTGGCGCCGGGCTCCTGGTTCGCAGCTTCATCAAACTTCAACAGGTGGATGCCGGTTTCCGCACGGACCGCGTCATCACGGCCCTCGTCTCCCTCGACTTCGTGAAATACAACAAGCCTGAGCTGCGGCGCGCCTTCTACCGCTCGGTGATGGACAAGGTCGCTGCGGAACCTGGTCTCGAAACAGTCGCCTTCGGGATCACTGTGCCGCTGGATCAGGCAGCGCCGTTTCTCACGGGCTTTCTCATCGACGGACAGGCACCCGGCGATCGCCGCGCACAACCCCAGGTGGACTTCAAGTTCGCCTCGCCGAACTACTTCAAGACGATCGGCATGACATTGCTGAGCGGCCGCGCGTTCACCGACGCCGACGATGCCGACGCGCCGCCGGTGGCCATCGTGAACCTGTCGATGGCCCGGCATAATTTCCCCGGCGTCGATCCCGTCGGGCGCCGTGTGTCGCTCGACAACGGCCGCACGTGGATCACGATTGTCGGTGTGGTCAACGACACGCACGACTACGGGATGGCCGAGAAGTCAACCGACGAGCTGTACCGGGCCTTTGCGCAAACAGGTCCGCTCAGCGCGTCGATGCTCGTGCGAACCGCAGCGGACCCTCTCGCCTTCGCGCGCGCCATCCCTGCGGCGGTGCACGCCGTCGACCCGCGGCAGCCCGTGAGTCAGATACGAACGCTCGAAGCGATCCGCAGCCGTTCGCTCGCGCCGCCGCGACTGACGGCGATGCTCGTCACGTTGTTTGCCGGTGTCGCGCTCATCATCACCGCCGCCGGCATCGCGGGCGTCGTCTCATTCTCGGTCAACCAGCGGACGACCGAAATCGGCGTGCGAATGGCGCTGGGTGCGCCGCGCTCGAGCGTGACGCAGATGATCGTCCGGCAGGGTCTGACGCCGGTCGCGGTCGGCCTCACCGCCGGAGCGGTCGGCGCGTTGATGATGACCCGCGTCGTCACGCGCCTGCTCTTCGCCGTCGAACCCACCGATCCGATCACGTATGCGGCGGTGATCGCCGTGCTCACGGCGGTCGCCGCATTCGCGTGTTTCGTGCCGGCACGGCGCGCGGCAGCGATCGATCCGATGAAGGCCCTGCGGGCCGAGTAGCGTAAAATGGCCGCGACCCTGTGGCCTATCCGCTGCGGCGCACGCTGAGACTCGAGGCTCCCGGCTCGTGGCAGATGCTGAATCTGGCGGAGCTCTGGGCATACCGCGAGCTGCTGTTCTTCTTCGTCTGGCGCGACGTCAAGGTCCGCTATAAGCAAACCGTCCTCGGCGCGGCCTGGGCTGTGATCCAGCCGCTGATGACGACCTTCGTGTTCACGATTCTCTTCGGGCGCTTCGGCGGCATGTCGAAGCAGGTCGAAGGTCCGTACGCCCTGCACGTCTTCGTCGGCATGCTGCCGTGGACGTTTTTCTCGAACGCGGTCGCATCCGCAGCCAACAGCCTGGTCGGCAGCAGTCATCTCATCAGCAAGGTCTATTTCCCGCGCATCCTGATCCCGATCGCGGCCATCGCGGCCGGGCTCGTCGATTTCGCGATCTCCTTCGTCGTGCTGCTGTTGATGATGGCGTGGTACGGCGTCGCGCCGACGCCGGCGATCCTGGCGCTGCCGCTCTATCTGCTCGGCACCATCGTGTGCGCCGGGGGCGCCGGTGTCCTGTTCGCGGCGCTCATCGTCACGTACCGGGACGTCCGGTACGTCATGCCGTTCGTCATGCAGCTCTGGCTGTTTGCGACGCCTGTGCTCTATACGCTCGACATCATTCCGGCAAAATGGCGCGCGTTGTACGCGTTGAATCCGATGGCCGGAACCATTGCCGGATTTCGCGCGAGCGTGCTCGGCGGCCCGTTTCCCACGGGCGTGATCCTCATTTCCAGCGTCGCGGCCCTGGTGATGTTCGCAACAGGCGTTCGTTACTTCGTGCAGGTTGAGCGCCGATTCGCCGATGTCATCTGACGCCATCGTCATCGAGAAACTCGGGAAGCAGTACACAATCGGCACGGCCACAATCGGCGACGCCACGCTCGGTGAGTCGATCACCTCATGGGTCGCGGGGCCCTGGCGGCGATTCCGCCAACTCGCCGGCCGCGGCGAAGGCCGCACGACGTTCTGGGCTCTGAAAGACGTTTCGTTCCGCGTCGGCGTCGGCGAAGTCATCGGCATCGTCGGGCCAAACGGCGCGGGCAAGAGCACGCTGCTGAAGGTGCTTTCGCGCATCACGCCGCCGACCGAGGGCTATGTCGACCTGACCGGCCGGGTGTCGAGCCTGCTCGAAGTCGGGACCGGCTTTCATCCCGAGCTGACGGGCCGTGAAAACGTCTTCCTCAACGGCGCCATCCTGGGCATGTTTCGCGCAGAGATCGTGCGGAAGTTCGATGCGATCGTCGCCTTCGCCGAGCTCGAGCGCTTCATCGACACGCCCGTGAAGCACTACTCGAGCGGAATGTACGTGCGCCTGGCGTTCTCGGTCGCCGCGCACCTCGAGCCCGAGATTCTGATCATCGATGAAGTGTTGTCGGTCGGCGACCTGCACTTTCGCAACCGATGTCTGGGCCGCATGCAGGATCTTCGCGACGAGGGGCGCACCGTCCTCTTCGTCAGCCACGATCTTACGAGCGTGCGTCAGCTGTGCACACGTGCCCTGCTGCTCAACAGCGGCCACATCGTCGCCGACGGCACGCCCGGCGACATCACGCGGCAGTACGAGCGCATGTACCAGGAAGGCGTGGAGAACACCACGGGCGCCGCGGATCGCCGGCACCCGCCCAGCGACTATCACATCCGGCGAGTCGAGCTGAGGAACGCTGCCGGCGAGGTGCGCGGGCAATTCGACGCCGGAGAGGTGATGGAGATCCATCTCTGGGCGAGCGGTCCCGCGCCGGAGAACTCGTTCACGGCGGAATTCAAGCTGTTCAACGAGGACGATCAGATCGTCAGTTTCGGATCGGCCAATCCCGTCCGGAGCACCTACTATCGTGCGGAGCACCAGCACTTCGTCTGCCGCCTCGGTCCGCTGCCGCTGACCGAGGGCCGTTACGCGCTCAGCTTCACGGTGCGGGTCTGGAACAAGGAGCGCTGGGACTATTGGGACCGGGCCATCGGGTTTTCGATCGATCGCTGCGATCTGTTCAACACGGGTCACGGTGTTGCCAACGATCACAACGGCGACTTCGTCATTCAGCAGGAGTGGCTCGTCGGCGACTGATAGGCTCTTTTTATGCTGCCGCGATGGGCCGCGCGCCCGTCGTTGCGTAAAGCGCACCGCTCGCTGCAGCCAGCCGCACGATCCACCGATATCTGGACGAAAGGACCGTCGCGTCAATGGGTTCCCGCGTCCCCCTCGTTTCGATCAACGTCCCTTGCTACCGCCAGCTGGCGCAAGCTCGCCGCTGTGTCGACTCCATCCTCGGGCAGTCATTCGGCGATTTCGAGCTCACGCTGTTCGACGATGGAGCGTCCGACGAGTATCAAGAGTACGTGCGGGAACTGGGCGATGCGCGGGTACGGTATCAGCGAAACCCATCGCGCCTGGGCGCGATGGGCAACATGTTTCAAGCCATCGCCGCGGGAGAAGGCAGGTACTCGCTCGCCTTCCACGAGGACGATCTGCTCAACCGCGACTTTCTGGCGTCGGCCGTCGGCATCCTCGAGGGACATCCTTCGTGCGGCTTCGTCGCCGCGGAATTGCGCGAATTCAAGGTCGAGCCCTCGGACGCGGAGCTCGCCGCGCCGGCGGGCGCGTTGATCTACGACCAATTCGACTCCCCCGTCGAATTCCTTCGCGCGATTCTCAGAGGCACCGAACCGATGTTCGGATCCGTCGTGTACCGGCGTGACAGCCTTGCGGGCGTGCCGGTGCAACACGACACGTACGGAACCCTTGTGGATCGGCCCTTCCTGCTGTCCATCATGCAGCGCTGGTCGGCGGCGGTCCTTCGCAACCCGCTGGTCTACTACCGGCACCATCCCGACACGGCGCGCCACAAGGGGATGAGCGCCGACAACATCATCCGGTTGTTGACGCTGTACCGATCGACGCTACCGGCACCGATGAGCGCCGGAGACCACGCGCTGTTCTATGCCTACAGCGGTTACTGGCTGTTCACGCTGTACGACTTGACGCCGGACGACCGCCGGCCGTCCTTCGCCCGCTTCCTGTTCGACGTGTGGAGACGCGGCCTGTACAAGCCGCGATCGCGCGGCCGGTTCGGACTTCGACTGATCCGCCGCGCGCTGCTCGGTCAAGCGCGGGTGGCGTCGTGAAGGTCATTGCCATGATGCCCGTGCGCAACGAGGACTGGGTGATCGAGCACTCGCTCACCTGTCTGTCCGCGTTCTGCGACGTGATCCTCGTCGGCGATCGGGGGTCTGACGACCGCACACGCGACATCTGCCGGCGTTTTCCGAGCGCCGTCGTCGTGGACGCGCCGGAGGCGAGCCGCATCCGTGAGCAGCGCTGGCAATTGCTCGACGCCGCACGCGACTACGACGGTCACAATCTGCTGTGGGCGACCGATGCCGACGAACTGCTGTCACCAAAGCCGGCGCGGGCGTTTCTCGCGGGTGCGCGCGAACGGCTTTCACCGGGAACGGCGATCGAATGCCGTTACTACCATCTCTGGAACGCTCCAGACCGGTTTCGCGACGATGTCTCACACTACGGGCCGCATTGGAAACAGGTGGGCTTCGTCGACGACCGGCGCGCGGACTTCGATCGCTCGAATGCCACGGCGCTGCACGAACCGCGCGTCCCGGCGGGCGCAGACGCACCTCTCATTCAAGAAGAGTCTCTCCACCTCCTGCACCTGCAGTGGTTGATTCCGCAGCGCAACCAATTGAAGCAGGCCTGGTATCGGTGCCGCGAACTGCTCGACGGCCGAAGCGCCGCCGCCATCAACGGGTTCTATTCAGTCACACTCTCCGATGCACGCGTCCCGACGACAAAGGTACCTGGCGAGTGGGTGGAAGCGGTCACGTTCCCGTCGGCAGACAGCGATCTGATTTCTTCCTGGCATCTGCGAGAGATCCTCGACTGGTTCGATCAGCGCGGCATCGAGTTTTTCGAGGGGCTCGAAATCTGGCAGATCCGCGTGCTTGACGACGAGTTTCGCAAGCGCGTCGGCCGGGCGCCGAGGCCCGATCTGTCGTACCGGCCGACGTGGCCTGCGCGGGCGCAGCGTTTCGGGCGTCGCCTCGTAAACGCGGCCCGCAGGCGTCTTCCGGTCTGATATGGCGCCGCCATTTCTGACAGTACTGACGACGCCGGTTCCAGGCGAACGCGAACGACTGACGCGCGAGGTTCGGCGTCGTATACGACCACTCGTCAAGCCCGGGGCGCCGCTTCCGAGGAGCTCTCCGTATCCGGGGCACTTTGCGCTGGTCCGCAGCGTGGTCGAAGGCTTGCGCGCGATTGGGGCGGACTTCAATTTCAATCCCGGACGCCTCCGCGAACTTGCCCGCGTCGTCTACGCACCAGCCAACGAAGCGCTCCGCCAGGCGGTCGAGCTGAAACAGCGCGGGCGCGTCGACTACCTGGTCGCGGGGCCCGTCAACGCCCTCTTCGCGGACGAATCCGACGGAGTCCTGCAATTTCCGGAGATCGATCGGCTGATCGTCGCGCACGAGTGGGCACTCGACTTTTACCGCGAAGCTCCAGTCCTCCTCGAGAAGGCGGTCGCCTGTCCCTGCGGTGTCGACGCCGATGCCTGGAAGCCGACCGGCGGCACGGACAAGCGAATCGGTCTGGTGTATTGGAAAAGCGGAGACGAAGCCTTCTGTGAGGAGGTCGAGCAGATCGTGCGTGCGAGCGGCCTGGAGCCTCGACGAGTGCGCTCGATGCACGGCGAGCACGCCATCTTCAGCGCGGCCGACTACCGGCAGCTGCTCGATCGATCGGCCATCGGGATTTTCCTGAGCACGTTCGAAACGCAGGGGCTGGCGCTCGCGGAAGCGTGGTCGATGGATGTGCCGACGCTGGTCTGGGATCCGCAAGGCGTCGCACAGTGGCGCGGCCGCACCTTCGAGTCACGCTCTTCGGCGCCATACCTGACGCCGCTGACCGGACGGCGATGGCGCACGATCGGCGAACTGGAACCGGTGCTGCGCTCGGCGATGGCGGATCGCACGTCGTTCCGGCCGCGCGAATGGGTCCTCGCGAACATGACCGATGCCATCTGTTCCACGGCTCTGCTCGGCATCATCAAGGCCGGCGCCGAGCATCCGCGTATCGTGCGGTGATGGGAATGCTGAGGCGCGTGGCGTCGCGAACGTTGAAGCGATTGCGGATGTGGGCGCGCACGCTTCGCAATCCTTTCCGCCTCGCCGCGCTCCAGCGCCAGCGGTCGCTTCGTCTGCACCTGGGCTGCGGCGACGATCGTCTTCCTGGCTACGTCAACATCGACAATCGAGCCACTCCGGCTGTCGACGTCACCATGGATCTCAGTCTGCCGCGCCTTGCCGAGGGCTCCGTCGCCTTCGCGTTCAGCAACGCGTTCTTCGAGCACCTGTTCCGCCAGTCTCGAGGTCCGCACTTGAAAAGGATCCGGCGCGCGCTCGCCGCGGACGGCGCATGCTGCTACATGGGCATCCCGTATTTTCCGAACATCGCAAGGCTCTACGTCGAGCGCGGGCCCGGGACCGCCGGCGAGATCTTCGACCTGTACAACGTCTACCGGTACACGCACGGCGATCCGGAAGGACAGCAGGCCTGGTGGCTGGGACAGCTGCACAAGAGCCTCTTTGACGAGCAGGAAGTCGAGGCGCTGCTCTCGCAGAGCGGGTTCGGCGCGTATGTGATGTTTTGCTACGGCTATCCGGGCGACGTCCATGAAGTGCCGGTCACCATGGGGTTCTACGCCACATGCGAGGCTGCGGCGCCGGCCGAGCTGCGCGAGGAGTGCCTGTCGTTCCTCCGTCAGTTTGCCGATACCCGGATTCGGCTGGCGACGCTCGAGTGGCTTCCCGCGGACCGCGCGCCCACCCGCAGCCGAGCTGAAGTGAAATATGGGTCTTGAAACCAATGCGGCGGCCCTTCTCCTGAAAATGCGCCGGGACGAGGTGGCGTTCGGCCGCGTTCTGACGCTGGGTCACCAGCATCTGCACCTCGAGCCCGCCACATACCGCCGGGTGCTCACGCGACTCGGCCAACCGCTCGCCGAAGAAGTGCCGGTGTACGCAGACAGCTTGATCAAGGCTCTCGGCGCCAAGGACGTGGAGGCGCTCGACGCCTCCAGCTATGAAGGTGCGACCCGCCTGCACGACCTCAACGAACCCGTGCCGGCGTCATGGCACGAGCAGTTCGACCTCGTCTTCGACGGCGGTACGCTCGAACACGTGTTCAACTTCCCGATCGCGCTGAAGAACTGCATGCAGATGGTGAAACCGCATGGCCGGTTCGTCGCCGTGACCATGCCGAACAACTGGTGCGGGCATGGCTTCTACCAGTTCTCACCGGAGCTGTTCTTCCGCGCGTTCAGCCCCGAGAACGGCTTCTCGGTCGTGGAGATGTATTTTGCGGATACCAGTGGAAAGCGTTTCTATCGTGTCGTCGATCCAGCGGCCGTACGCGAGCGCGTGCAGCTCTGGACCAACGATCCCGTCTATCTACTCGTGCACGCCCGCCGCGACGACGTCCGCGAGATCTTTTCCGCCGTCCCTCAACAGAGCGATTACGTCAACGACTGGGTTGGCACAGGACCGGTGACGCGGCCGAAACGATTCGAGGCCTGGAAAGAATCGCCGATTCTCCGGCCGATCCGCCGTGTGCGCCGGCACATGCTCCTGCGCCGGCACCGCCGCATGTTTTCGTTCAGCAATCGCGCGTTCTACCAGCCGGCCGATTTGCGGATCTAGCGATGCCGCGCTTCAAGCTCACGATCGAGTACGCGGGCACCCGCTACAGCGGCTGGCAGATTCAAAAGAACGCAAAGACGGTACAGGGCGAGATCGATCGCGCGGTTCGCACGGTCACGGGCCGGAAAGACTTCGAGCTGTACGGCTCGGGGCGGACCGACGCCGGAGTCCATGCGCTCGGCCAGGTGGCGCATCTCGACGTCAGCACGAACCTCCCCGCCGAGTCGCTGAAGCGCCGCCTGAACGACGAGCTCCCGGCGGACATCAACATCCTGACCGCCGCGCAGGTGCCGCATCGTTTTCACGCGCGCCATCATGCGGTGGCGCGCCGCTACCTGTATCAGATCGCGCAGCGGCGAACCGCGTTCGCCAAGGCGTACGTGTGGTGGGTGAAGGAGCCTCTCGACATCGGCCGGATGCGCGAAGCGGCTCGCGCGTTCGTGGGCATGCGCGATTTCCGATCGTTTGCCGCGGCGGCCTCGAAAGAGGACGGAGAAGCTCCTCCGTCTACGCTGGTCCTGGTCGACCACCTCGAAATCATCGAAGACGGTGATCTGCTGCTCGTCAGCATCCAGGGCTCGCATTTCCTCTGGAAAATGGTGCGCCGGATGGTGGGTGTGCTCGTCGAGATCGGCCGTGGTGAGATGCCGGTCGACGCGATTAAAACCATCCTCGCGAACGGATCGGCGGCACCCGCACGTCTGACCGCCCCGCCGTCTGGACTGTTTCTCGAGAAGGTCTATTACGAAGGCGACGCGCAGGCACCGCCACGCGCCGCGACGCCGCTTGAACGCTAGCGCGAATCGTCGGGAAGATCGATCATCGGGCGACCATCGACCCGCAATCCGAGAACGAGACGCACGACTTCAGCGTAGCTCGCGGTTCCGGCTTCCACGCGATTGGCCTTCAGATACGAATCGTAGACGCGCCATCCCGCGTCCGAAACATGGCGATTCACGTCGCGCAGGAAGCGTTCACGGATAGCCCGCAAGTCGGCGCGGGGTCCCCCGCCGAGCGCTGCCGCGAGAACCGCACGGTCCGGTCCCGGCACCGCGCGTGAGAGCTCTCCGTACAGGAACAGCCAGCCGCTGTACGCCAGCGGTGCCGGTCCGTTGATGCACGCACGCCACGCGGTAAAGTTCGCCTCGCCTTCGTCGGCGATCCCCGCCAGGTGGCTCCACTCGTGAGCGACGACGAACGCACGCTCGAAAGGCAGGACGCCGCCGGCGACAAGCGTCTCGAGAAAGAACGGATCGGTCATGCCGTCCACGCCGGCGCGGCGGAAGTACGCATCGAGAATCGTGCGCTTGGGACGTCCCGGAACGACGTCGCGCCGGATGCCCGCCTCGCGCACCGCGCGGGCGAAGCCGTCGGCCAGCACCGGATCCACTTCGTCGGCCGCCTGCCATCCGCGGGCGTGCGCCGGATCGTGCAAGGCATTGAGACGCTCCACGGCAACGCGGCCGGCGGCGGCGGCAGCCTCCGCCGTGACCGCGGATGGGTCGTACGCCATCGTCTCGCGCAGCGGCGGACGACGGTAGTTGAGGCCCCAGAGCGCGAGAAACATCAGGTACAGGGTCGCGGCCCAGGCGAGGGTTCGAGCGGTGATGAGGCCGGCCGCGCGCAGGCGGCTCCCGGCCCGCCGCAGATCCCGAACCGCCATCACGATCCACGAGACGCCGACGGCCCCGATCAGCACGTCTAGCAGGGCGAACGGGACGAGGTTCGAGACGGAGGTCAGGAGGGGCTGGATTCCGGCGTACGCGCGCTCCGAATACCAGCGATCGACCGCAAACGCCGGCAACGGGGCTACCGCTGCGCCAAGGGCGCTAGCTACCACTCCCGCTTGCCACCATATTCGGTTGCCGATGCGCATAGTTGCCCGGCCATTCGCCCAATCGAGTAAAATTGCGAGACTTACCTTTGGATCTCACGCTCCGTCGTTGTGAGACCTGATTCCACGTGGTAGGATTCAGTGGCCCTAAACGACCTTATTGTCAGTTAAAGTCATTTACAAAATTACACTCAAGCGCCGGGACAATCCGACCGATAAGAACTGAGAACCGTATGTCTCGTTTTCTGCCCGCTGCCCTTGTCGTGATCACTGCTGCCAGCGGCCTTCCGCTCGCCGCTCAGCAGCCGATGACAGCCGTCAGTCCAATCTCGACGACCATCGCCCGCACGAAGGGCTTCGGGTTCAGCACTATTCAGGGCAACGCGCTCGATTCCACCAACGCCAGGATGAGCAACGCGAAGATCCGGCTGCGCGACGCGCGGTTCGGGCGCATCGTGGACAAGCAGCTGACCGACAAATCCGGCATCTTCACGTTCGCGAAGATCGAACCCGGCACCTACATCGTCGAGATCATGTCCGACGATCAGTCTATCCTCGCCGCGAGCGACCTGCTGAATGTGAACGCTGGCGACACCGTGTCGGCGATCGTGAAGCTGCCGTTCAAAGTCCCGCCAACGATGACGCTTGGCGGAACTGCGAAATCGACCGCCTGGATCATCGCCACACAGGCGGTGGCCAGCAGCATCGTGGCGGTCGTGCCGACACGTCCGGTCAGTCCCAACCAGTAACGGCGATGTTCGAGCCTACTCCTTCGGGTCCTCCGAAACCCGGTAGCGTTCGGAGCGGGGCCGCTCAGGGCGCCGGCGGTGGGACGGCCGGCTCGCCTCCACCATCGAACGCACCCGGCACACCGTACTCGGCGGAAAACGACGTCCACCTTCTCGATCGTCTGGCGGTCCTGTACCGTTACCGGCGCCTGTCCGCCACGGTGTTCGTGCTGGTGACGGCGGCGATGATCATCCAGGGGTACAGCAACGTCAAGATTTTCCAGGCGCAAGCGCGCGTCCTCATCGAGGACGAGCGATCCACCGCGGTGCCGGGACTCCAGAACGAGCAGAACACCTACTTCGAAGACCCCGAGCCGTACTACCAGACGCAATACAAGATCCTGAAGGGCCGCGACCTGACGCGGCGCGTCGTCCGGAAACTGCACCTGGAAACGGTGCCCGAATTCAACGGGACCAAGCAGGCGCCCCCGACGCCGCTCTCGCTGCTTTCGGATCTCAAGACACGGCTGACAGGTTATTTCAAGAAGCCCGTTCCGAGCCCCGAACCACCCAGGGCGGCCGAGACTGCCGACGAGTCGGCGATGGTCGGTCAGTTCGTCGGAAGAGTCGATGTTGCGCCGGTCCGCGGCAGCCATCTCGTTGACGTAACGTTCGTGTCGGAGGATCCGAAGTTCGCCGCCGACGCGGTCAACGCCCTCGTCGACGAATACGTCAACGAGAATCTCGAGATCAAGCTCCGGTCGACGCAGGGGATGCTCGACTGGCTGGGCACCGAGCTCGCGAGCCAGCAGAAGCGCGTCGAAGACAGCGAGCGGGCGCTCGCGGAGTACCGTGAAAAAGAGAACGCCCTGTCCCTCGACGACAAACAGAACATCGTCCTGTCGCGCCTCAATCAGCTGAACGACACGGCGACGCACGCGCGAAGCAATCGCGTGCAGAAAGAGTCGCTCTACAACCAGGTCAAGGCCATTTCCAGCGGCGGCAACCCGGACGCGATTCCCGTCATCGCCACGAACGCCGGCGTGCAGGCCGCACGAGCAAAACTGGTCGAGCTGCAGCGCCAGAAGGTACAGCTCCTCGAGCGGTACGGCGACAAACACCCGAGAGTCCTCGACGTCAACGCGCAGCTCGACGACGCGCAGAAACAGCTCGATATCGCGATCTCGGGCGCCGTGCAGTCGGTGCGCAACGAGTACGAGACCGCAGTCATCGAAGAGCAGACGTTCGCGAAGAATCTCGAAGGCGCCAAGAGCGACGCCACGGCCCTGAACCGCAAGGGCATCGGCTACGGCGTGATGGAGCGCGAGGCGAAGAGCAATCGCGAGGTGTATCAGTCGCTGCTCACCCGCGAGAAGGAATTGCGTGTCTCGGCCAACAGCCGCACGAACAACGTGCGCGTCGTCGATCGCGCCGAGATTCCTCGAACGCCGATTACGCCGGGCGGACGCCGCACGTGGCTGATGTCGGCGGTCATCGGTTTGGTCCTCGCGGTCGGCGTTGCGCTGGGCCTCGACTACATGAACGACACGATCAAGACGCCCGAGGACATCACCAGGCGTCTGAAGCTGCCGTTCCTCGGCCTCGTTCCCGCGGTGCGTGGCGACAAGCACCCGCTGCTCGCCTCGTCGCAGGTCCCGCACGACTTCGGGGAATCGTTCCGATCGCTGCGGACCTCACTGCTCTCGAAGTACCCGGACGAAGGCACGAAGATCATCATCGTGACCAGCGCCCAGCCTCTCGAAGGCAAGACGACCACGGCCGCGAACATCGCCATGGCGCTCGCGTACGGCGGCGCCCGCGTGCTGCTCGTCGACGCCGACATGCGTCGGCCCGGCCTGCACCGCCCGCTGCGCCTTACGAACGAGCGCGGCCTGTCGCAGGTGCTCACCGGTCAGGCGCGCGTGCGCGACGTCATTCAGCGGACGGTCGATCCGAATCTGCTCGCGATCACGGCCGGCCGGACGCCGCCCAATCCCTCGGAGCTGCTCTCGTCCGAACGGATGAAGACGCTGCTGGCCAACCTCACGCATGGTCCGTTCAACTGGATCATCGTGGACACGCCGCCCGTGCTCGCCGTCACGGACGCGGTAATTCTGGCGCCGATGGTAACCGGCGTCACCTTCGTCGTCGGCGCCGAAATGACGCGCCGGCGGCTGGCGGAGCGCGCCATCGAGACCGTGATGCAATCACGGCCCCGGTATGCCGGCGTCGTGCTGAACAAGGTCAACTTCGAGAAGAACAAGTACTACTACTCGCGGTACTACGGCCATCAGTACAAGAACTACTACGCCGAAGCCGCGCTCTGATCGTTCGGCTGCCGCCCTTTTCCTCCTTCTCCTCATCGGCTGGCCCCTCGTAGCGTTCGCGGGCGCGTACCGCTGGACGCTGGTCCCGTTGTTCGTCGGCCTCGTCGTGCTGCTGGCTGTGACGCGGCCCCCAGTCGGCGCAGGACGGTTCCGGCTGATGGACGGGTCGCTCCTCGCGTGCCTGGTGGCGGTTGCCGCTCAACTGATCCCTCTCCACGCCTCCCTGCGCGACAGCCTGTCACCACACGGGACGGCCGTCGATCGGATCGTCGGGTTCGACGTCGATGCAGGAATCCGCCCGGCGCATCCATTGACGCTCGATGTCGAGTCGACGGCGTGGGCGCTCGCGCTCGGCGCGGCGTACATCGGTGTGTTCTGGTGTGCCCGCGCGGTCTTCTCGAGAGGCGGTGTGCGGACCACGGTACGTGGCGTCGCTGTGCTCGGCGCTGCCCTGACGGCGCTTGTCGCCGTGCAGCGCGCCACTTCGCCGCGGCTGCTGTATTGGACGTGGCAGCCGATCAGCGACGGGGCGTCGCCATACGGGCCATTCGTGAACCGCAACGCGCTGGCGAGCTGGCTCGCCATGGCGGTGCCGCTCGTCATCGGCTACGCGCTTGCGCGACAGCAGTCCCGATCGGCCCGCGACGGCCGGGCGATTCCGGGAGTCGCGATCGATTCCCTGCAGCTGTGGCTCGCGGCCGCCGCGATTCTCATGACCGGCGGCCTCCTGGCGTCGACGTCGCGCGCGGGCATTCTCGGCGGCGGGGTGGGTCTGTTGACGATGATCGTCCTCTCACGCCAGAGGCTCAAAGGCGGGTCCGGCGTTGCGTGGATGTTCGCCGGGCTCGTTGCGCTGGTCGTGCTCGCGTCGGCGTACGCCAACCTGGGAACTCTCGCCCTTCGACTGCAGGAAACCACCGAGCAGGGGCCGTGGGGCCGTCCGGCGATCTGGCGGGACACGTGGCGGATGGTGTCCGACTTCTGGTTGACGGGAGTCGGCGCCGGCGCGTTTCAGCGGGCGATGCTCGCCTACCAGCAGGGATCGCGGCTGTTCTTCTTCAACCAGGCGCACAACGAATACCTGCAGGTGCTCGCCGAGGGAGGCCTGATCGTCGCCGTGCCTGCGTCGATCTTACTGATCGCTACCGCGATGCTGATGGCAAAGACGCTCGATGCCGATCGCACATCGATCTTCTGGGTCCGCGCCGGCGCGATCTGCGGCGTCGTCGCGATCGCCGTTCAGAGCATCTGGGACACCGGCTTGCGGACGCCCGCCAACGGCGTGCTCTTCGCCGTCATCGTGGCAATCGCCCTTCACCAACGCGATCCGCGTCTGTGAAAGGTGAGAGCGCATTCGACGCCGAATGCCTTCTACCGGTAGTGTCCGGCTTTAGCCGGACCTCGGGGTCCGCCGTCAATCGGTACCAGGCGACCGACACCCACGCCAGTACGATGAGGACGAGAACGCGATCGAACTGCTCGATCGCGATTCGTGCCCACCCAAGTGAAGGCGCGGCGGCGCTCAAGCGCACGGAGACGTCGAATGCCAGCGCCGCTTCCAGCGCAGCCAGCGGGATCCAGCGAGAGGGCAGCGTCCAGCGATCGACGTGAAACCACAGAAACGCAAACGCCGGCAGCATGAGAATCATGTTGTTGCCGTTGTGGTAGATGGTCAGCAGCGACCACATCCCGAACATCGCGGGAACCGCCATGCCGCCGTCATCGAGCGCACGCGATCGATCGCGCAGCGCGAGGCCACACAGTCCGATCAGAAGCGCCGCGGAGAGCGCAAGCCAGACGAGATCCGCAATGGAGGGATCGCCGATGGCGCTGTACGCCCACGCGCGGATGTTCATGTTGCCGACGAGGCCATCCGGGCCTCCATACGCGCGGCCGATCACACCTCCCCACCCGGCCACCGTGACGAGCGGGTTCTCCCCGACGCGCACGTCGTACACAGCCACACCGAGCGCCACGACCGCGATGGCGACGATGAACGAACGGATGCGGCCGGTGACCAGCATCCACAGTGCGAAGGGGCCGGCGATGTGCGGCTTGACCAACGCCGCTCCGACCAGCAGGCCGCTCGCCAGCCAGCGTGAGTCGGCAATCAGCATCGCAAGGCACGCCAGCGTCATCGAGAGCAGGCTGAACTGCAGCAGCGTCCGGGGAGCAGCCCAGCACAAGTACAGGAGCGTGGGCGCGATCAGCGCTTCGTTGCGCCGATACCAGTCGTTTCCAATGCCTGCTGGAGATGCGCATCGCAGGACGAACCATGGCAGGACCGGTGTGAGCGCGAGTGCAAATGCCGTCCACACTGGAACCACCAAGCGCTCCGGGATCAGGGCCAGCGGCGACAGCAAGACAATGGCATTCGGCGGATAGTCCGTAAAGGCGTCCGCGCCAGCGTAGAGCGACCGGCCGCCTAGTAGCCAGTCCCGGCACCACTCCACCATCGTCCAGAGATCCGACGCCCGGCGCGGATCGCGCAAGGCGAGCACCACGGCCGCACCCATGTTGATCGCGGCCGCGACGGCGAGGAGCGCGAGCCAGGCTCGCGGAACCTGTGAACGGCTGGGTGCGGTCATCGCTTCATGACTGCGGCTGCGAGTCAGGCCGGAGTTTCGCCGCCGGGAGCAGTGCACTCCCGCATCAGGACCGCGGCAAACCACACGAACAACGCGCACGTGATGATCGCCACGACCACGCCCGGATCGATGGGGATTGTGTTCACGAATGCCGCCGGACCGTTCCCGCGCACGCCGAACGGCAGATAGAGGTTCAGTGCGAACACGACGCTCAACGCCGCGAACACGCGAGCAAAGGCAGGCCGCAGCGCGGCGGCGATCACGAGCAGCGGCACCGCAAGGAAGAAATGATTCTCGTGAACCTGCACTGACAGCGTGAAGTACGTCACGACGACGAAGGCGCCGAGCGCAGCATGGAGTCCCAGATCGCGAGCATGCCGGGCTGTCTTCAAGGCCCACAAGACCGCGCCTGTCAGCAGCAGCAGCGCCACGACTCGGGGGTTCGGGAATCCTCGCGCCATCGCGTAGGTATGCTGGACGATTCCCGCCCTCGCTGTGACTGCCGCTCGAAACCCGCCGGCGCTCGCCGCCGCCGCCATGAAGAGGTAGCTGACAACCCACCAGAGATTGAAGGCCAGCGCCGACAACATGTCGTGCCCGGCGAGCACCGCGATGGAACGCAGCATCTGGAACGTCTTGCCGACCGCCACGACGGGCGCAGCGACGATTGCCGCCCAGAACGCCGATGCCAACACGGCATCGCGGACCCGAGTCGTGCCGCCTTCGGCGGGTCCGGCATTCCACAACGCGAGCGCGACCACGGGGCCGACGAACAATCCTTGTGGTTTGGTCACGACGGCGGCTGTGAACAGCGCACCGGCCAGCCACGGGCGCCCAGCGGACGCAGCGGCCACGGCGCTCACAGCCGGGATGGCCAGAAAGACGTCGATGTAGCCGAGCGTCGTAGTCATGAGGACCGCCGGGTTCGCCCAGTAGGTCATGGCCGCCGACCAGGCGCGACCCGAACCACCACCCCGTCGGACCACAACAAAGATCAGCGTCGACAAGAGGGCATCGAGCAGTGCGATTGCGCCCTTGATGGTCCGGGTCAACGGCACGCCATCTTCGAAGCGCCCGCCGTTGATCGCCATGTGAACGCGTCCGACGATCGCCAGTTCATCGAGCGCCAGCGGAGGGTACACGACCGGCGCATCGATGTCGCCGAACTTCACCGTGTGCCCCCTGGGCCCGTACAGGTTCCACGGCCCTCGCGTGGCGGCGTGATAGCTCCAGGCACGCCACGAGTCGTCGACAACCGGGACTCCGATGGAGAGAACGGCGAGGCGGACGAAGACGCCGACAATCAGCGCCGCGGCAACGAGAAGGCGGCGCACGCGGTGCGGGGATGGAAAGAAGGAAGGTTGTGTCGTCGGAGCACTGCGGCTG
>Ga0070665_100002641_pt1 | contig 19515 bp, 11 predicted proteins | sample KBSS13metaG_FD_65862 | JGI IMG/M metagenome (GOLD analysis project Ga0070665, IMG submission 65862) | Switchgrass rhizosphere microbial communities from Kellogg Biological Station, Michigan, USA - KBS S1-3 metaG | ecosystem: Host-associated > Plants > Roots > Rhizosphere > Soil ...
CACACCCCACCCCGCGAGTCGCACACCCCACCGCGCGAGTCCCACACCCCACCGCGCGAGTCCCACACCCCACCCCGCGAGTCGCACACCCCACCGCGCGAGTCGCATAGCACGACCGGCGAGTCGCACCGGGCGCGGGCGCTGACCTGCGCGCCTACGAACGGGAGCGGGCCCACCTTGGTCAGACGGGTGTCGCGGCTCGCCGCGAGCCAGGTCGCCAACCGCGAGCCCCCTGCCGTCGCGCGGATCGCCCGAGTCGTCCCGCCCGCCCTCGCGGGCCGCGCCTACGCCACGACCCTCCGCCGCTGGAGCAGCGTCCTCCGCGGGACGTGACCGTCCCCGCTCGGACCGCGGACCCCCACGACACAGCCCGTCCGACCGGTGCAGACCGCGGCCCCACCCGACCGTCGGGAACGTCGAACTCGCGCCTCGCAGTGCAGGACTCGCGGACCGACACGTGCGACTCGCGAGACGGGGTGTGCGACTCGCGAGACGGGGTGTGCGACTCGCGGGACGGGGTGTGCGACTCGCGGACCGACACGTCGGACTCGCGGCTGGTGGGGCTGCGCATCGTGAGTAGGCGCGGCCCCTCGAGGCGCGAATCGGTCAGGGCTTCACGTCGTAGAGGCGGGCCCAGTTCTCTCGGCTCGTCAGCTCCGGGACGGCGGCGCGGTACCGCTCCATCACCGCCGGACCCTCGGCGCGGAGCCTGCGGATCGCCTCGAAGCCCCGCTTGGCGAGGGTCAGGGCCAGGTCCTTGTCCCGGGTGCGGATGCGGACCCCGGTCTCGCCCATGTCCGTGACCACCGCCCGCTCGAACAGTGCGACGTGCCACCAGTGCGCGTCCCCGGCCGGGATGAAGCCCGTGCGGTGCACCGCCTTGCCCAGCACCTGGTAGGCGGCCCGCTTGGCCCACGTCAGTGTCTCGGACGAGGGCTCGCCCCCCGAGCGGATCACCGGCAGCTCGCGGAAGTCCTCGCCCAGGTCGGCCATCTTCACGACCTTGGTCTCCGGGTAGTCCGCCCGGACCCGACGGATCATGGTGGCGGCCTCCGCCGACCCGTCGCGCAGGATCTCCGGGCCCTTCAGGAAGTCCTCGACCGCCTGCAGCAGCGTGGCCGCGAGCCCGTAGTGCATCCCGACCAGATAGATCGACAGCAGGTGTCCGATCCGAGCGGTGATCTTCCTGGTGGAGAAGGGGGTGCGCAGGGCCGCGGTGATCAACCCGTTGCGCAGGTTGAAGTACCGGTGCCACTCGTCCCAGTCCTTCCACCCGAAGTCCCCGTGCCACACGCCCGCGCCGGGCAGCGAGACCGTCGGGAACCCGGCGTGCCGGGCGCGGTAGCCGAACTCGATGTCGTCCCACTGGAAGAACAGCGGCAGCGGGTAGCCGATCGCGCGCACGATCTCCGCGGGGATCAGGCAGGACCACCAGCCGTTGTACTCGGTGTCCGCGCGGCGCTCCTGGTTGATCGGCAGCAGCCGCTCGTCCAGCCCGAGCAGGTAGGCCTCCTGCAGCGCACCCGGCACCGGCAGCCCGACCTGGAGCTTCTCCGGGTCCGCGTACTCGGCCGAGATGTGCAGGTGGCCGGGGTGCAGCAGGTTCAGCATCTGCCCGCCGACGATCGTCGGCACCGCAGTGCACGCGCCGAACGTGGTGAGCCGGAAGAGGATCTCCGGCTCGAGCATCACGTCGTCGTCCATGAACAGGACGTCTCGGTGCTCCTCCGGCGCGCCCGCGGTGGCCTCGAACAGCCCGCGGGTGAACCCGCCCGCGCCGCCGAGGTTCGGCTGGCGGAGGTAGACGAGCTTGTCCCCCAACGCCTTCGACACGGCCTCGAACCGCTCGCGGGACTCCAGCGGGTCGCTGCCCTGGTCCACCACCCGCACCAACCCGACGACGGCGAGCGCCTCCGGATCGTCCGCGAGGGCCTGCAGGGTGTCCAGACACTCGTCGACCCGGTTGTAGGTGCAGATCACGACGTCGGTCACCGGGACCCGGCGCGGGGCGAGCACCGACCAGCGCACCTCGGAGACGCTCAGCGAGCCCAGCTCGGTGGTGATCTCCAGCCACATGCCGCCGCCGTCGAGGAAGCGGTCGACCGGGCCGGTCAGCCGGATCTCGCGGGTCTCGGCCCCGGCAGCGGTGCCGACGTCGACCGACGCGACGATCCGGGAGACCTTGTTCGTGTCCGAGGCCAGCAGCCGGATCCGGCCCTCCCCGGAGGCGACCGCGGTCACCTCGACGCGCTCGACGGCCGTCCAGCGCTGCCAGTACGTCGCGGAGAAGCGCCCGAAGTAGGTGTTGGTGCCGACCTTGGAGCCGGGCGCGAGGGTGAGCCGGTTGCGCTCGCGCCGCGCCGCTCCCCGCTCGACGACCGAGTACAGGTCCTCGGGAGCCAGGGCGGTCGGGCCGAAGAACAGCCCCCGCTGCGCGGTCAGCCGGACGGGCCCTCCCGTCCGGTCGGCCTGCCTCCCCGGGGTGGCCACGGGCGAGTCCGAGGTCTCGGCGGTGCGCAGCATGACGATGGATCGTCCTCCGGGTGCGGGGGGCTGTCGAATGGTCTCATTGTGGGGTATGACGCCGGTCGCACCGGATCAGCCCACGCCGTGCGGGTGGTCAGCCGACGGGATCGAGACCGGGGACGCGGGTACGCCCCGTTCCCGACCAGCCACTCTCCGTGACATCGGTGACCTGTGGTGACGCCGTGGCGAACGGCTCGATCGGCACCCAGCGGTACAGCTGGGCCGGGTCGCGCATCGGGTCGCCGTCCAGGTAGGCGGCCATCCGCTGCTCCGTCACGAGCAGTCTGGCTGCGGCGAACGGTCCGCCGAAGCCGGGGGCGTAGGTGATGCCCGCGGCGTCGTCGGACTGCGGCGGCGCCACCCGCCACTGCGGGAGCACCGTCGTGCCGAGTGGCAGCGGCGCAGGGGTGAGGCACGGGAACACGAACGCGACCGGCCAGTCCAGGATCGCCTCCGTGCCCGACGGCAGCAGCTGCTCCATCGGGGTCAGGACGGGGATCCGGGGCAGCGTGGCGGCGGCGTCGGAACCCTCGGGCGCGTCGACGGCGAGCCGCACGCGGGTCGCGTCGTCCGGGGGGACGAGCCGCTGGTCGCGCGGGGTCTCGCCGCCGGGGGCCAGGCTCGTCCGCGCCAGGACCTCGTCCGTCGGACCGGCGAACTCGACCGCCATCGTGTCGCCGGGCCGCAGCGTCCCGGAGATCGTGACGACGACCGGGAGCACCCGCTCGGACGGCAGCGCGAACCACTCGGTGTCCCCGACCCCGGCGGCGCGGACCCCGGGGATCTCGACGCCACCGGCATCCGTCGCCACGACGGGGAGCACCCCGGCCGGCGCAGCCGGATCGCCGGCACTCGCCCGCCCGGTCCCGGAGCCTGTCGATCCGGAGCCCGCCGATCCGGAGCCCGCCGATCCAGAGCCCGCCGATCCAGTGCCCGTCGGTCCAGTGCCCGCCGATCCAGTGCCCGCCGGTCCGGAGCCCGCTGGTCCGGAGGCCGCCGGTCCGGTGCTCGCCGGTCCAGGGCCCGCCGCGGGCAACAGCCCCGCCGCCGGATCCGTCTCCACCGACAACCGTTCCTGCAGACCGCAGGGCTTGCCCCGCAGCGTGGAGACCGCGTCCGAGGCCAGCGTGTAGTCGTCCCGGTGCGACCAGCTCGTGCGGGCGAACGTCAGCACCTGCAGCGCGACGACCGCGGCGACGAGCACCGTGGCCACCAGCGCCGGGCTGGGCCACCACCGGGCAGGCGCCGCGGGCCGCCCCGACGACCGCTTCCAGGCGACCGCCAACAGTGCCGCCCCGACGACCAGTACGCCCAGCCCGAGCCACAGCGTCGCCACCGCCGTGCCCGCGACCAGCGGGGTGACCGTGCTCCAGGTCAGCCCCCACCAGTTCGACACGAAGGGCCACACGTTCTGCCCGGCCCAGATCAGCGACCCGACCACGGTCAGCGCCCCGAGCCCGACCAGCCACGGGGCGACCCGGCCCGCCAGCACCCGTCGTCCGGTCACGACGATCCCGACGACCAGCACCGCCGCCCCGACGCCTGCGAGGTCGCCGAAGTGCTGGGTCCACTTGGTGGGGTTGGTGGTCATCGACGCGAGCCCGAGCAGGAACGTCGCCGCGAGCCGCACGGCGGGGGTGTTCCGCCGCGACCACAGCACCGCGACCGAGGCGGCGATCGTCAGCAGCACGGGTGCACGCTTGGCCAGCGAGCCCTGCAGGTCCGTGGAGAGCAGCAGTGCGTAGCGGTTGTACTCCGCGTACCAGGGCTCGCCGCCGCCGATCACGGTCCGCACCCGGGTGGCCTCCAGCAGCCCGGACAGGCTCTGGTCGGACACCATCAGGAACACCGCCGCCGCGGACGCCGCGAGCAGGACCGGCAGGATCCGCCATCCGCTGCGCCGCACGATCCGCAGCAGCGGGACGGCCGCGGGCACCAGCGGCGCGAACGCCATCAGCCCACCGGGCGTGACGGCGGTGGTCGCCCCCGCGACGACCAGCGCGAGCACCAGCGGAGTCGCGCGGCGCAGCGCGACCGCCCGCTCGACGAGCAGCACCGCGGCCAGCATCCCGAGCGCCACCCACGGCTCCGGCCGCAGCCCGAGGGTGAGCGGCAGCCACCACACCAGGAAGCACAGCGCAGCGAGCCAGGGGAGCCCCCGGGGCGCCCGGGGCAGCAGTCGCGGCAGCAGCAGCCGGGTCAGCAGACCCCACGTGACGAGCCCGAGCAGGATCGACGGCAGCCGCATCCACACCGTCGACGGCGAGACCTGCGCCCACAGCCAGTAGACGTCGTAGAACCAGCTGAACGGAGCCTCCGGGGCGTTCAGCCAGCGGTAGACGTTGCCGATGAACCCGCTGCTCACGCGGTCGCGGACGATGCTTGCGATGTAGCCGTCGTCCACCGTGACCGGGCCGATCACCCACCAGACGCCCAGCACCGCGGCGACGCCGAGGTCCGACGACCGGGGCCGCCACCAGCGGCGGGGCAGCCACCGGATCCGGCTGCGCGGCTCCAGCACGACGATCATCGCGAGCAGCGCCAGCACCCCGACGACGGCGATCGCCACCTTCAGCGGGGTGATCGTGGTCTGGAACCGGGTGTCGGCCGTGAGCTGCACGGACACGGTGTCCGGGGCGTCCGACTCCAGCGCGGCGACGGCGGGGCGCAGGTCCCCGGTCCGCGTGACGACCGGGGCACCGTCGAGCAGCACCGAGGTGGAGGCGGCGTCCGACCGGACCGTGATCGTGCAGTCGCCCGCGGGCAGCGGCACCGCGGCCAGGTCGACACCCGCGGTCCTGACCCGCACGGTCTCGTCCGCGACGGCGATGGTCAGCCCGTCGAGCGGCGCGGCGGTGGGGTCGGGGTCGGCCGGGACGGTGGTGAGCAGCGTCCCCGGCTCGCGCACGCAGCCGACCGTCGCCGTGAGCTCGGTGGGGTGGTAGGGCATCAGCGGCAGCGCGGTGACGACGGCGCCCGGCCCGCCCCAGCTGTAGTCCGCCCGCGGCTGCACCACCGGCGCGAACGGGAACGCGACGGCGCAGACCAGCACGACGAGACCCAGCACGGCGGCGAGGACCCCCGGGCGCCGCGTGGTGGGGGCCGGCGGGGGGTCCTCCCGGACCGCGTCGGGGGCGGGGCGGGCGGGGGAGACCACGGGGAGAGGGTGCCGGCCGCGACACGCCGCACCTCGCGGGGGCCCGTCGGGAGTCACGATCCGGTTCCATCGGTGATGATGGGGCAACCGTCGGGGGACGGGCTCGTCTGTACCGGAGAGGAGTCCGTGATCCGCCGTCGCGAGGAGCCCAGCATGGACAGCACGGCCACCGCTGTGCCGCCCGCCCCCGGAGTCCAGCGCGTGCCGCCTCCCGTGCACCGGACCTGGAACGCCGCCGTGCTGCTGGTCCTCGGCGCGGCCTTCGCCGCGCTGGTCTGGAACCGCCGCTGGGTCAGCGACGACGGCCTGATCGTGCTCCGCACCGTCCGGAACCTGCTCGCGGGCGCCGGCCCGGTGTTCAACGTCGGCGAGCGGGTCGAGGCGAACACCTCGACCCTGTGGACCTACCTGCTCGCGCTGCCCAGCCTGGTGTGGTCGCCGAACTGGAGCGCGGTGCTGCTCGGGCTCGTGCTGTCGGTCGCGGGCCTGGTGCTGGCCGCGGATGCCGCCCGCAGGCTCTGGAACGCCCCCGCGATCCTGCCCGCAGGCGCACTCGTCGTGCTGGTGCTGCCGCCGTTCTGGGACTTCGGCACCTCCGGCCTGGAGACCGGGCTGATCACCGGCTGGCTCGGGCTGACCTGGTGGCTGCTGGTGCGCAGGCTGCGGTCCGGACGGGGTGCCTGGTCGCTCGCCGTGGTCCTGGGGCTCGCCCCGCTCGTCCGGCCGGACCTGGCGCTGCTCTGGCTGCCCGTCGGCGTCGCGCTGCTGGTGCTCGAGTGGCGCTCGGGATGGCGGCGGATCCTTGGTCTCGCCGCCGCGGCGCTCGCGCTGCCCGCGGCGTACGAGGTCTTCCGGATGGGCTACTACGGCCTGCTCGTCCCGTCGACCGCGCTGGCCAAGGAGGCCGGGGTCACCCGCTGGGAGCAGGGCGGCTTCTACCTCGACGACCTGCTCGGCACCTACGAGCTGTGGTGGGCGGGCGCCGGGCTGCTGCTCGTCGTGCTCGCGCTGGGGGTGCGGGGCGCGGTGCGTCGCGGCGGACCGCCCGCGCCGCGGAAGGGGCTCACCGCGGTCGTCGCCGCCGTCCCGGTCGTCTCGGGTCTGCTGCTCGGCCTCTACGTCACCCGCGTCGGCGGGGACTTCATGCACGGCCGGATGCTCCTGCCCGCGCTGTTCTGCCTGCTCCTGCCCGTGATGGTGGTGCCGCTGAGCCGGTTCACGGTCGTCCCGGTGCTGGCCGTGGCGGTGTGGGCCGGGTTCTGCCTCACCTCGCTGCGCCCGGCCTACGGCGCCACGCTGGGCCCGAACTGGATCGCGAACGAGCGGCTCTACTACGTCCTGCTGCTCGGCGAGCCCAACCCGGTCACCGCCGAGGACTACGCCTCACACCCCATGGTGGCCGACGGCGTCGCGCGCCTGGAGCGGTCCGGTGATCCGTCGCTGGCCATCGTGGGCGGCGGTGACTGGTACCTGTATCCGTCCACGATGGACCGGGACACCCTGGTGTGGCTCAACCTCGGCGTCGCGGGCGAGCTCGCGCCGCTGGAGGCCCGGGTGCTCGACGGCGTCGGGCTGGTCAACCCGGTCGCCGGGCACGCCACCGGGGTGCCGGGCGGGCGGATCGGCCACGACAAGGACCTGGCACCGGAGTGGTTCCTCGCCGACGCCGGCGTCGTCGGGGACACGGGGTTCGTGGACCCGACGCGGGTCCAGGCCGCCCGCGAGGCGCTGGCCTGCCCACGCACCGTGGAGATGCTGGACAGCTACCGCGCCCCGCTGACCCTCGACCGCTTCTGGCAGAACCTCACCGGCTCCCTCGACCGGACGTCCTACCGCTACCCGCGGGAGGCGGGCGAGGCGGCCGACTGCTCCTAGGAGTCCGCTAAGGCCGGTCCAGCGGGGGGTCGGCGGGCGCCTCGCCGATCGTGCCCACCTGCTCCCAGCCCCACATCGTCCGCGTCCCCCGCTCGACGTCCGGGGGGCCCGCCGCGACGTACGGCTCCAGCATCCGCAGCTGGCCCCAGTCGAAGTCCCACGCGCCCTGCAGGTATGTCGGCAGCACTCGCTGCACCGCGATCTGGCTGATCCAGCCCTGCGGGCCGCCGGTCGAGGGCCAGCCCCAGTTGTCGCCGACCTCGCGCTGCTGGGTGTCGGCCAGGATCCGGTAGGCGGGCATCTCGGCGACGCCGCGGTGGATCCCGTAGGGCCGCAGACACGGGCTCGGGAACGACGTCGGCCAGTCCAGGTAGCCGACGGTCCCCGCCACGACGTCGGGCAGCGGGGTCAGGACCGGCACCCGCGGCTCGGCCACGGCGATCCACCCGTTCTCGCCCAACGCCTGGTCCTGCGCCACGACCCGGACCTCGTCGGCGGTCGCGGCCTGCCGTCCGGTGAGGTCGAGCCGGACGTCCCGCCAGCCCGCGCCGGACGTGGCCGTGCCCAGCGGGTCGGCGGTCGCGGTGACGGCGCCGGAGGAGCCGCTCGGTTCGATCGTGTCCACGACGGCCCCGCCGCGGCGGAACTCCAGCGCCAACGAGGTCCCCGAGCCGACCTGCCCGGCCACGGCGAGCACGAGCGGGGCCGAGCCGTCCCGTGCGGCGACGGGCAGCGCGTACCAGTCCGTCCGGAGCTCCCCGGTGTTCTGCGGGTCCGGGCTCCAGCTGCCCAGCACCCGGCCGCCGTGCGGCCCGGTGCCCGTCACGCCGGGATCGTGGTTGCCCTGGCCGTCGGTGTCTCGCAGCGAGCCCGCGCCCGTCGGGGGCAGGCCGTCGGGGACGAACCCGGACGAGGTCGTCGGCCCGCCGGTGGTCCGCAGGGTGCCTGCCTCGGGATCGGTCTCGACGAGGATCCGGCCCGCGAGCCCGCAGCGGGACCCGCCCGGGTCCGCGACGACGTCCGCCGCCAGCGAGTAGCTGCCCCACTGCTTCTGCACGCCCTTGGCCAGCGAGGAGATCTCGAACAGCACCAGCAGCGCGCACACCACCGCGATCGGCGCGGTCCCGATCCGGCGGCCGCGGCCGTCGAGCGGGCGGGGGATCGCCGGCCCGCGCAGGTGCTCGTAGGCGGCGTAGACGACCACGGCGGCCGCGGCGACCAGCAGCAGCGTGGTCGCCGAGATCCCGTCGACCGACGGCGGCTTGTCGAACCACGGCACGCCCCAGTTCGAGACGTACCACCAGGTGTTGGGGCCTGCGAAGGCCAGCGCGGTGACGATCAGCAGGCCGGCGACGAGCAACGCCTGGTTGCGTCGCGAGCGCAGCGCGCCGGTGCCGGTGGCCAGGGCGGCGACCGCGGCCATGCCCGCGCCGAGGGCGGCGAAGGCACCGAAGTGGTGGGTCCACTTCGTCGGCGTCAGGGCGAGGACGACGAAGGCGAGCAGGCTCGAGCCGATCAGCCGTCGGGACACCCCCAGGGCGGCCCCGGGGATCCGGCCCCGGCGCAGCAGCACGGCGATGCTGACCCCGAGGCACAGCAGGAGCAGCAGCACCGGGAAGCGCCGCATCAGCGAGCCGTCGCGGGTGGTGGAGAAGAGCAGGTTGTAGCGGTAGAGCTCCTGGTACCAGGGCTGGTTGGGGCCGATCTCGGTGCGGACCCGGGTGGCCTCGGCGATGGTCTGCCAGGTCTGGTCGCCGAACACCGCGACCAGCACGACCACCCCGGCGGCGATGAGCGGGGCGAGGACGGCGAGCCAGCCCGCCGCCCGGGCACGACGCGACAGCAGCCGCAGCAGCGGCCGGGCGGCGGCGAGCAGCGGGGCGAAGGCGATCAGGCCCGTGGGGGTGGCGGCGACGGCGAACGCCCCCGAGACCAGCGCCCCGGCGACCGGGAGCAGGCGCTGCAGGACCAGTGCACGTTCCAGCAGCACCAGCGACACCAGCGCCGCGATCACCACGACCGGCTCGGGGCGCAGCCCGTTGTTGAACGGGATCCAGAAGCAGAGGAACACCCCGGCCGCGGCCCAGCCCACCGATCGGCTGCGGCGCACCCGGCTGCCGATCCGCGGCAGCAGTGCGCGGCTGATCAGGAACCAGGACGCGACGCCCATCGCGAACGCGGGCAGCCGCAGCCACAGCACGGCCTCGCTGACCTGGATCCAGCGCGAGTAGAGCTCGTAGAACCAGCCGAAGGGCGCCTCGGGGACGTCGAACCAGCGGTAGTAGTTGCCGACGTAGCCTGAGGTCAGGTCGCCGCGGGCGATGGCGAGGATGTAGCCGTCGTCCGGGGTCATGCTGCCGAAGACGGTGGCCCCGGCCAGCAGCCCGACGACCGTCGAGTCCCGCCACCAGTCCCGCCCGCGCAGCCGCAGTGCGAGCCTGCGCGTCCCTGCAGGTCTGCGGCCGTCGCGGTCGTCGAGCCTGCGCAGCACGAGCAGGCAGCCGACCAGCGCGAGCACGGCCAGCGCCCCGACGACGATCTTGAGCGTGGTGGGCGTGCTGTCGAACCGGTTGTCCGCGGCGAACCGGACGTCGGTGCCTGCGACCGGGTCCAGCGTGGAGTCCAGGTCGGACCAGATGCCCGAGACCTGCGGACGCTCGTCGCCCGCGGCGGCGGCGAGCTCCCGCCCGCCGAACGTGACGGTCGTCGCCGCGGCGTCCGAACGGATCTGCAGCGTGCAGTCCCCGGCCGGGATCACGGGGTCGGCCAGCCGCCTGCCCCGGTCGTCGACGACGAGCCTGCCCTGGTCGACAGCCACCCGCATGCCCACGGTGGCACCGTCCGGGGCGCCGGGGGCCGTGGTGGTGAGGACCGTCGCGTCGACGGGCGAGCGCGCGTCGAGGCTGCGGATCGCGGCGCAGGGGACGGTCGCGTCCAGGCTCTCCGCCCGCAGGGCGACCAGGGGCGCGACGACGGGCGCGGTGCCCCCGGTCGCGGTCGGCCAGCTCAGCTCCGCGGTGTTCTGCGTGACGGGGAGGAACGGGATCGCCAGCGACAGGACGGCGGAGAGCAGCCCGAGGCCCGCGGCGAGCGCGCGCAGCCCCGTGGTCTGCTGAGGGGGAGCGGAGGCCGGGGGAGCCTCGTCCACCGTGTCGGTGGTCAGCACGGCGACTGACGGTAGCTGCCCCCGGATCGAGCCGCCGCGCGTGGGGCGTCGGGGTACTCACACCTCGTTCATCCGGTACGGGGATACAGAATGACATCCGTGTAGTTCCTACACACTGAGTAACGCGCTAGGCCATTCAGGCGCTATGTAGGGGACGCCCGTGACGGCCACCCGGCCGTACCGTTGTGACCCATGTGACGACCACCGCCGAGCACGCCCCCGTGCCCGCCACGGGCCCCGTTCCCGGGATCCCCCCGCTCACCGCAGGTTCGGGCGAGCTGCGGGCGTTGACCGGTCTGCGCATCGTCGCCGCTGCGTGGGTCGTGCTGTTCCATTTCCACTTCACCGCGCTGCCGGGCGTCGCGCTCGTCGTCGCGGCGCTGGGGCCGGTGGTGACGGCGGGCGCGCTGGGCGTCGACCTGTTCTTCGTGCTCTCCGGGTTCGTGATCGCGTACACGTACCTGGAGAAGCTCGGCCCGCGGATGACCGCGAAGGGCACCAGCCGGTTCGTCTGGGCGAGGGCCTGCCGGATCTGGCCGGCGTACGTGCTGGTCTTCCACATGTTCGGCGTCTGGCTGGTCGCGCGGGCCGTCTACGGCTCGGACCCCGACATCGCGTTCCAGGCAGCGCAGCCGACGCTCTCGCTCGGCGAGTGGGTCCAGCAGCTGTTCATGGTGCAGCTGTGGGACAACCCCTTCTTCGACGGTGCGAGCTGGGTCGGCTCGACCTGGTCGATCAGCGCGGAGTGGCTCGCCTACATGCTCTTCCCGCTCGTCGCGGTGGTGTTCTACCGGATGCGGAACCTGCCGTTCGTGGTGCTGGCCTGCGGTGCGGTCGCGCTGATGCTCCCGATCGCGCTGGCGTACGTCGAGACCGGCAGCCCGTACTACCCCTGGAGCTGGCTGGTCCGGATCCTCTGCGGCTTCGGCGGCGGGATCATGACCTACCTGGCGGTGCGCAAGCTGCGGGGGCTCGACGCGCGGGTCCGCCGCGGCGCCTCGGTCGTCGCCTCGGCGACCCCGGTCGCGATCGTGGTCGGGCTGCTGGTCGGCGAGCTGGTCGGACCCGGCCGCGGCGGCGCGGTGATCGTGCTGTTCCCCGTGCTCGTCGGGTCGCTGGCGCTGGCGGACCGGGGGCTCGCGCGCTGGCTCGCCACCCCGGCGATGGTGCACGGCGGCCGGATCTCGTATGCGCTCTACCTGATCCACATCCCGATGTTCGAGGTCTACTGGCTGGCCCTGCGGCGCTTCGGAGGCTTCGGCGGCAGCACGCTGCTGGTGGCCGACGGCCTGACCGCCCACCTCGTGGGCCTCGCGGTCCTGCTCGCGACGGTCCCGGCCGCCCACCTCCTCTACCGCTGGGTCGAGGAGCCTGCTCGGACGGCGATGAAGAAGCTGCCGCGCCTGCTGCACGGCCCGGACACCCCGGAGATGGCCGCCCGCGCGATGACCGGCCCGCTGCCGACGCAGAGCGGGCCGAGGCACGGCACGCCCGGGCACGCCGTGCCGGGTCAGGACCGCACCGAGCAGTCCCCCGTCGCTCCGCGCACCCAGCCCCTCGCGGTGCTCCCGGCGATCGTCGTGCCGCTGGCGGGGATCCCGCTGGACACCGACGTGGCCCGCCGCGACCCGGCGACCAGCGAGATCCCGGTGGTCGTGCCGGTGGTGGCGGCGGAGAAGGCCGTCGGGCTGGCCGGGGTGTCCTGGCCCGAGCCCCGGCCGCGCCCGGAGGTCCGGGTCCCGGCCGCGGTCGTGCAGCGCGAGCCGATCCCCAACGACGTGGCCCGCCGCGACCCGGAGACCCGCGCCCTCCCGGAGACCCTCGTGCCCGTGGCGAGTGCCGGCGGGCCCGCGTTGCCCGGCCCCGGTCGGCCCGGTCCGGTGCCCGGCCCCACCCGTCGCCGCCCGACCGATCCGCACCCCGCGGAGAGCAGCCCCGCCGGACCGCGTCCCGCCGAGAGCAGGCCCGGCGCAGGCGAGCCCGCCGAGGGCCGTCCCGGGACGCCGCAGCCTGCCGAGGGCCGGCCCGCGGAGCGGGAGCCGGTGGCGGCGGAGTACCAGCCCGCCGGAGGGCAGCCCGCGCCGCAGCGCCCGACCGAGCCCGCCGGGTGGCAGCCCGTCGCCGCGGGGACGCCCGTCGCTCCCGCCCCGGTGGCCGACGTGCCGCTGGGCGTCCCGATCATCCCGGTCGTGCAGCCCCTTCCGGAGCAGCGGCCCGTCGAGCGGGTCCAGGCGGCGCGCAACGCGGAGCTGCGCTCGCCGCACCCCGAGCTCGCCGAGCAGCTCGTCGGGTCGGCTCTGGACAAGGGCAGGCACCGCGTCCGCAACGTCCGCCCGCACATGGCCCCGCACATCGCGGGCCAGCGCGGCCCGGACCGCCGGGGCCGGTCCCGCTAGCCCGACCCGGGCTTGCGACGATGCCGCTGTGCTCTCCGCTCGCCCCGATCCCGGCTCGACCGGCCCGCTCGGCTGGTATCTGCGGCTCGTCCTGCACTACGTGGAGCGGGGGCCGTTCCTGGTGGTGGAGGACGGTGAGCTCCTCCGCAGGCTGACCGACCACGGCCCGGCCTCCGGGGTCGCCGAGACCGAGGCGGGTGCGGAACGGATGCGCACGCGGGCCCCCGGCTGCCCGGTCCACCTCGGACCCGGCGCGGTGCCGAGCGAGAGCTTCCACGGGATCGCCGCGTTCGACGTCCTGGCCCGCGGCGGGGACGACGGCCGCACGGCCGCGCAGTGGGCCCGGATCCTCGAACCGGGCGGCCGCGCGATCGTGCTGGTCCCGGACCCGGGGGGCCGCGGCCGGACCCTCACCCGCGGGGAGTGGGCGGGGGAGCGGCCGGGCAACCGGACTCACGACGAGTGGCGGGCCCTGTTCACCGGGGTGGGCCTGACCGTGCACCGCGAGGGTTCCGACGGCCTCACCCGCGGGCCCTACGGCCGCATCCCGACCCTCCTGGACCCCCGCACCGCCCCGGCCCGCACCCAGCAGAGCATCGGCTCGCTGTTCCTCAACCCGGGCGAGGGTGAGAACGCGGTCTTCGTCCTGGAGAAGCCCGCCCCGTCCTGACGCCCCGCGGCTCGTGTGGCGCAGACGCCCCCCGCGGCTCGTGTGGCACAAGCACCACTCAGCGACGCTTGTGCCACACGAGCGTCACCAGCCGTCGACGTGCAGCACCGTGTCCAGGGGAGCGCGCGGCGCGGGCTTGAAGTCCGTCCCCTTCGTGTACGCGACCGGCAGCAGCACCCCCTGCCTGACGGTGTCGGGGATGCCGAGCAGCTCGGCGACCTCCTTCTCGTAGGCCAGGTGCAGCGTGGTCCACGCGCTCCCCAGCCCCCGGGCGCGCAGCGCGAGCTGCAGGCTCCACGCGGCGGGCAGCAGGGAGCCCCACAGGCCCGCCTGGTTCCCCGCGGGCAGGTCCCCGCCGGTGAAGATCGCGCCGATGACCAGCACCGGCACCTCGGCCATGTGCTCGGCGAGGAAGTCCGCGCTCGACTGCACCCGGTCCTGGGTGGCCTGCCGCTCCTGGTCGTCCCACTCCTTCCGGCCCGCGGCGCGGTAGGCCGAGAAGGACTTCGCGTAGAGGTCCGCGACGGCCTTGCGCTTGTCCGGGTCGGTCAGCACGATCCAGTGCCAGCCCTGGGTGTTGCTGCCGCTCGGGGCCTGCAGCGCCACCTCGAGGGCCTCGCGCACCACCTCGAGCGGCACCGGCCGCTCCAGGTCGAGGCGCTTGCGCACCGAGCGGGTGGACGTCAGCAGCTGGTCGGGATCCAGCGGGAGCAGCTCTGCCATGCCCCCGACACTAGACGGGGAGCCGCCGGAAGATCGGCCGCGGAACGTGCCGGAGCGCGGACATCACGAACCGCAGCGGAGCGGGCGCCCACACCTGTTCGGTCTTGGTCCGCACCGCGTGCACGATGACCTCCGCGACCGCCTCCGGGGTGGTCGACAGCGGCGCGGGCTTGAGGCCCTCGGTCATCCTGGTGTGCACGAACCCGGGCCGCACCACGGTCACCGTCACCCCGGACGGCCGCAGGGCCTCGGTGAGCCCGGTGTAGAAGGCGTCGAGCCCGGCCTTGGTCGACCCATAGACGAAGTTCGAGCGACGGGCGCGCTCACCGGCGACCGACGACAGCGCGACCAGCGAACCGTGCCCCTGCGCCTTGAGCCGGTCCCCGAGCGCGACGCCCACGGACACGGCGGCGGTGTAGTTGACCTGCGCCAGCTCGACGGCCTTCGCCGCGTCCGTCCAGGCCTCCTCGTTGTCCCCGAGCAGCCCGAACGCGACGACCGCGACGTCGACGTCCCCGGCCGCGAACGCCTTGTCGACGACCGCGGCGTGGGTGTCGAAGGCCTGCGCGTCGAAGTCGAGGAGCTCGACCGCGCAGCCCTTGCCCTCCAGCCGGGCCTTGGCCGCGTCGAGCCGTGCCGACGGACGCCCGGCCAGCACGACCCGGAGCGGACGGTCGCCCGCGAAGGCCTCGACCGTGGCCAGCCCGATCTCCGAGGTGCCGCCCAGCAGGAGAATGCTCTGCGGGTTCCCGACGGCGTCCATCACGACTCGCTCCGCTCGTTCCGGGCGTCCATCACGACTCGCTCCGCTCGTTCCGGCCGTCCATCATCAGATCAGCTCCAGTCGTCGTGCCATGTCAGACGCGAACACGCCCTCGGGGTCCACCGTGGCGCGGATCTTGCGCCACTCGTCGAGCCGCGGGTAGCCGCGCCGGATCGCCTCCGGCGTGGTCCGCGACTCCTTGGCCAGGTAGTGCCTGCCGCCGGCATCGAGCACGACGCGGTCCAGCTCGTCGCACAGCTCGCCGAGGCCGGGACCGATCGGCATGTCCAGGCAGAGCGTCCAGCCCGGCTTGGGGAAGGACAGCGGGGCGCGGTTGCCCTCGCCGAAGCGCTTGAGCACGTTCAACGCCGAGACCTGCCCCGCCTCCGTGACCAGCGACAACACGGTCCGGATCACGTCGCCGCGGTCCTCGGGGACGACGAACTGGTACTGCAGGAACCCGCGCGGCCCGTAGCCCCGGTTCCACTCGCCCGCGATGTCCAGCGGGTGCAGGAACTGGGTGATGTTCTGGATCGCGCCCAGCTTCGTGGGCGACTTGCGGTACCAGACCTCGGAGAACAGCTTGCCGGTGATCTTGTTCAGCATGCCGGGCGGGAAGACGTCCGGGACCGTCAGCAGCTGCGGCGCGTCGAACTTCAGGGGGTCGCGCCGCTGCTTGACGGACAGGTCCTCCAGCGTGGCGTGGTTCGCCCTGGTCAGCAGGCCGCGGCCGAAGTGCTCGCCGGTGGTGACGGCGTCGAACCAGGAGACCGACTCGGCGTAGCGCTCGTCGTCCTCGGTCTGCCTGCGCATCAGGTCGGCGAGGTTGTCGATCTGCTCGGTGTCGACCTTGAAGTAGGCCGTCTCCACCGGGTGCAGCTTCAGCCGCGCCCGCACGACGACCCCGGTCAGCCCCATCCCGCCGACGGTCGCCCAGAACAGCTCGGACTCCGGCCCGTCCGGCGTGAGCTCGCGGACCGACCCGTCGGCGAGCACGATCGTCATCGAGACGACGTGGTTGCCGAAGCTGCCGACGACGTGGTGCGCCTTGCCGTGGATGTCCGCGCCGATCGCGCCGCCGATCGTGACCTGGCGGGTGCCGGGCAGGACCGGGATCCAGAGGCCGAAGGGCAGGGCCCGGCGCATCAGGGTGTCCAGCGAGACCCCGGCGTCGACGTCGACGAGGTGGGAGTCCACGTCGATCGAGTGGATCGTGCCCAGTCCGGTCATGTCGAGGACCGTGCCGCCCGCGTTCTGCGCCGGGTCGCCGTACGAGCGGCCGAGGCCGCGGGCGATGATCCCGCGGCTCCCGGCGGCGGTCACCGCCGCGGCGACCTCCTCCGGCGTCCGTGGCGTGACCACGGTGGCGATCGTGGGCGCGGTGCGCCCCCAGCCGTGCAGGGTGCGGGTCTCGCCTGCTGTGCTCAACGCTCTCCCTCGCTGCGCTCGGTCGGCGCGTCGCGCTTGCGCGGTGTCCATGATTCGCTCGCACGCTCGCTCATCACCGACGAGGGTATCGGCGGCGCACCGATGACTTTCCGGGGAGGGTGCGGTCTGATCGGGCATGGAGACGCACACGCTCGCGACCCCCGAGGTCGACCTGGTCTACGACGTCCACGGCCCGCTCCCGACGGCCGACGGTCGCCCCCCGCTGCTCTTGATCGGCCAGCCGATGGACGCGAGCGGCTTCTACACCCTCGCCGGCCACCTGGGTGACCGGACACTGATCACCTACGACCCCCGTGGCCTGGGTCGGAGCAGCGTCCGCCGCGACGGCCGCACCGACATGGACCCGGTCGTGCAGGCCGAGGACCTGCACCGGCTCGTCGCGGAGATCGGCGGGCCGGTGGAGGTCTTCGGCTCCAGCGGCGGGGCGGTGGTCGGGCTGGCGCTGGTCGCCGCGCACCCGGAGGACGTCGTGACGCTCGTGGCCCACGAGCCCCCGCTGAACTCGGTGCTGCCGGACGCCGAGGCCGCCGACCGCGCCCGCGCGGGCTTCTTCGACGCCTATCGGTCCAAGGGCTGGGGCGCGGGCATGGCCCAGTTCATCGTGATGACCTCCTGGCAGGGTGAGTACACCGAGGCCTACTTCGCCCAGCCCGCCCCGGACCCGGCCCAGTTCGGCATGCCCACCGAGGACGACGGCAACCGCGACGACCCGCTGCTCTCCGACCGCGCCTGGGCGGTCAGCAGCTACGTCCCGGACGTCGACGCGCTGACGAAGGCATCGACCCGGGTCGTGATCGCGGTGGGCGAGGAGTCCGCGGGCACCTACACCGCCCGCACCTCGCTCGCGACCGCCGAGGCCCTCGGCCAGGAGGTCACCGTCTTCCCCAGCCACCACGGCGGCTTCATGGGCGGCGAGTTCGGCTACGCGGGCAAGCCCGAGGAGTTCGCGGCGAGACTGAAGGAGGTCCTCGCCTGAACCGCGAGTCCCACACCCCGTCCCGCGAGTCGCACACCCCGTCCCGCGAGTCCCACACCCCGTCCCGCGAGTCGCACGAGTCGCGGCGTGAGGTGGGCGGGGGTGGTGTGGCAGCCTCCGCCGCGTGCCCGCCCGCCTCCTGACGATCACGAGCTACCTCGCGATCTCCCTGCTCCTGCAGCGGCGGGTCCTCGGCGACCTCACCGACAGCGCGATCGGCCGCGTCTCCGCCGACGCGACCGGCTTCACCTGGTGGCTCGCCCACACCGCCCACGAGTTCTCGCTGGTCACGGACCTGCAGAACTCCCCGACCGGGGTCAACGCGCTCTGGAACACCGCCGTCCCGCTCCTCGGGGTCGTCCTGGCGCCGATCACCTGGACCGCGGGCGCGACGGCGGCGTTCGACGTGGGCATGATCCTCGGGCCGGTCGCCTCCGGCGCGACCGCGGCGTGGGCGCTCGGCGGGATCGTGCGCTCCCGCCTCGCCCGCGCGGTCGCAGGCGGGCTCTACGCCTTCTCGCCCTTCATGCTCGCCCACCTGCAGGCCGGGCACCTCAACCTGGTGTGGGCCGTGCTGCCGCCGGCGCTGCTCGGGCTGGCCCACCGGCTGTTCGTCCGCGACCTCGCCCGGCCCTGGCTGCTCGGCGCGCTGACCGGGCTCGCGCTCGCCCTGCAGGCCTGGCTGTACACCCAGACCCTCGCCGTCGGGGTGCTGGCGCTGGTCCTGCTCGCGGCCGTCCTGGCCGTCCGCTTCCCGCGGCGCGCGCTCGCCCGTCTGCCCGCGCTCGGCAAGGCGGGGATCGCCTGCGTGGCCACGTTCGCGCTGGTCGCGGGCTATCCGTTGTACCTGGTGCTCGCCGGTCCCGCTCGCCCGGCGACCCCGCTGCGCTCCCCGGACTACGGCAGCGCCGACCTCGCCAACACCCTCACCCCCACCTGGGTCACGCTCCTCCACGGTGCGACCCCGGCGATGCAGGGCAACCTCGGGGAGCAGGGCGGTTACCTCGGGTACGCGGTCCTCCTGCTTGCCCTCGGCGCCGTGGTCCTCGGCGGCACGCGGGCCCGGATCACGGTCGTCGTCGGTGTGGTCGTCTGGGTCCTCGCTCTCGGCCCGCGGCTCTACGCGAGGGCCGAGCCACTCGGCGTCGACCTGCCCTGGCAGGCGTTCCTGCACGTCCCGCTGGTCGCCGAGATCGAGCCCGTCCGACTCCAGGTGGTCGTCACCCTGGCCGTCGCGGTGCTCGTCGCCCTCGCCCTCGACCGACTCGCCGGTCGGCCGCGCATCTACGAGGAGAGCAGCACTGCTCGCCCACGCGGGCCTGCGGTCCTCGGCGGCCTCGCGGCGGCGCTGGTCCTCCTCACCTGGCTCCCCGCCGACGCCCAGCGCACCACCCCGGCCCCGCCCAGGCCCGCCCGTCGCTCGCGGGGGAGGTCGTGGAGGTCTGGCCCCGGATCACCAGCCGCTGGTACGGCGGGCCGGACGCGCTGCGGGACCAGATCGCGTCGGACTTCGAGTACCGCCTGACCGGCGGCTACTTCATCGGCTCCGACCCGCGGAATCCGACGCTGATCGAGTCCGCCTGGAACCCCTTCCAGCTCGGCGCGGCGTGGGCCGACCTGTGGCCCACGCTGCCGTCCCCGGCCGATCCCGCAGGCGCCGCCGCGGACCTGCGCGCCCGCGGCGTGACCGTCGTCCGCGTGACGCCGCGACCCGGCGCCGACCCCACGCGGGTCCTCGACTGGACCGGCCGGGTGACCGGGTCCGCGGGGGAGTGGGCCGACGGGGCGTGGACCTTCCGTGTGGCCGCTACGCT
>Ga0070665_100002642_pt1 | contig 19514 bp, 15 predicted proteins | sample KBSS13metaG_FD_65862 | JGI IMG/M metagenome (GOLD analysis project Ga0070665, IMG submission 65862) | Switchgrass rhizosphere microbial communities from Kellogg Biological Station, Michigan, USA - KBS S1-3 metaG | ecosystem: Host-associated > Plants > Roots > Rhizosphere > Soil ...
CGGAATCACGGCGCGCATGCCGAGGCGGTCGAGATCATCTTCGACCCGGGCAAGATCAGCTATCGCAAGCTGCTCGAGTTCTTCTTCCAGATCCACGACCCGACCACGCGCGACCGCCAGGGCAACGACATCGGCGGCAGCTACCGCTCCGCCATCTTCTACACCAGCGACGAGCAGCGCCGCGTCGCCGAGGACACGATCGCCGACGTCGAGGCATCCGGATTGTGGCCGGGCAAGGTGGTGACCGAGGTGAAACCCGCCGGCGCCTTCTGGGAAGCCGAGGAAGAGCACCAGGACTATCTACTGAAGTATCCGGATGGCTACACCTGCCACTTCGTGCGTCCGGGCTGGGTGCTGCCGGTGCGCAAGCAGCAGGAAAAGAAGCTGGCCTGACGTTGCGTCAGCAATCGCGCGGATCGCGGAATCGCTGGAATGCGACTCGCAGTTCGTCCGCGAGGATCTTCGGCTGCTCCCAGGCCGCGAAATGTCCGCCCGCACTGGCCTTGTTGTAGTGAGTGAGCCTGGGATACGCCCGTTCCGCCCAGGATCGCGGGAGCTGAAAGGTCTCGTCGGGAAACACGCTCACGGCGACCGGCGTGGCGACGCCCATCGGCGCAAAGAACGGCAGCTTGTTCTCCCGATACAGGCCTGCCGCGGAAATCGCCGTGTCGGTCAGCCAGTACAACGTGATGTTGTCGAGCAGGTCATCGCGAGTGAGGCTTTCGGGTTCATCGTCGAAGGCTCGCACGATGAGCTGCTGGTTCCACAATTCGTTGTCGAGCAGCCAGGTCGCGAGTCCGAGCGGTGAATCCGCGATTCCGTACAGCGCGTGCGTATGGCCTGCCATCTGCCAGGCGTACGACAGGCCATTCGTGAAGAATGAATCGATCCGGTCGAACGCCCGTCGTTCCTCCGCATCGAGACCGGGTGGCGGAATGTGACTGGCGAGCGCGCCCAGCACTTCCGCGGGAACGGCGGAAGGCAGGTTGGTGTGAATGCCCAGCAGTCCCGGCGGCGCCAGGGCGCCCATCTGCTCGGTGATCAACGCGCCCCAATCGCCGCCTTGCGCCACGTAGCGCGAATATCCGAGGCGCTTCATCAACACGTCCCACGCGCGCGCAATACGCGTGCAATCCCAACCGGTCGTGGTCGGCTTGCCTGAAAAACCGTTTCCCGGTCTCGAGGGAATCACGACGTCAAAAGCATCCGCTGCGCTGCCGCCATGCGCCGTGGGATCGACCAGCGGCTCGATGATCTTGAGCTGCTCGATGATCGAACCCGGCCATCCATGAGTCACGATGAGCGGCAGCGCGTTCTCATGCCTGGAACGAACATGGATGAAATGGATGTCCAGTCCGTCGATCGCAGTGATGAACTGTGGGTACGAGTTCAGTTTCGCTTCGACCTTGCGCCAGTCGTAGTCCGCCGCCCAGTAGCGCGCGAGCTCGTGGATCGTGGCGAGCCGCAAGCCCCGCGCCAGGCCGGGCACGGCCTCGCTCTCGGGGAGCCGCGCCGCGAGGATGCGACGGCGCAGATCGGCAAGGTCCGAGTCCGGAACATTGATCTTGAACGGACGAATCGCGGCATCTTCGTTGAGCGATTGCTTCACGACCGCATTCATGGGCATCTCCTTCAGATGAAGCCCGCGGGCATTCCCGCGGGCTTCACATCGACTCGAACTCGCCGAACTACCCGCGCAACGTCCGGAACCCGGCACGCAACTCCTCGGTGAACAGCTTGGGCTGCTCCCACGCCGCGAAGTGGCCGCCCTTCTCCACCTTGTTGTAGTAGATGAGCTTGGGATAGGTCTGCTCCGCCCACTTCTTCGGCACCGCGTACAGCTCGTCCGGGAAGGCGCTCACGGCCACGGGAATCTTCACGCCCAGCGGCACGAAGAACGGCAGCTTGTTCTCCCGGTAGAGACGCGCTCCGGAGATGGCCGTGTTGGTCAGCCAGGTGAGCGTGATGTTGTCGAGGATGTCATCGCGCGTGAGGCCCTCGGGCACTCCGTCGAAACTGCGCGCGATGAGCTGGTAGCTCAGCAGGTCATGCTCGAGGAACCACGCGGCGAGCCCGATCGGTGAGTCCGCGATCCCGTACAAGGTTTGCGGATGGTTGGCCATCTGCAAGGCATACGTGAGGCCGTGCACCAGGAAGAAGTCGATGCGCTCGAAGGCGTACTTTTCATCGGCATCGAGTCCGGGCGGCGCCTGGTGACTGGGCAGCGCCTGCAGAATCGCCGGTGGCACCGCGAACGGCAGGTTGATGTGGATGCCCAGCAATTCCGGTGGCGCCTGCAGCGCCATCTGCTCGGATACGAGTGAGCCCCAGTCGCCGCCCTGCGCGACGAACTTCGAATAGCCGAGGCGCTTCATCAGCACGGTCCAGGCACGGGCCATGCGGACAGTGTCCCAGCCCGGTGCGGTGGGCTTGCCCGAAAAGCCGTAGCCGGCCATCGATGGAATCACCACGTGAAAAGCATCCGCGGGTGTGCCGCCATGAGCCGTGGGATTGGTCAAGGGCTCTATCAATTTCATCTGCTCGACGATCGATCCCGGCCATCCGTGCGTGATGACGATGGGCAGCGCATTTTCATGCTTCGACCGCACGTGGATGAAGTGGATGTCGAGGCCGTCGATCTCGGTGATGAAGTTCGGCACGGCGTTGATCTGCGCCTCGCAACGGCGCCAGTCGTATTCGTTGGCCCAGTACTTCGCGAGCTTCTGGATCACCGCGAGCTGGATGCCTTCGGATTCGTCGGAAACCGTTTCCTTGTCGGGCCAGACCGTGGCGTTGACGCGCTTGCGCAGGTCCACGAGCCTGGCCTCGGGAAAATTCACCTGGAACGGGCGGATGGCTCCCGAATCCATGCTCATCGATTGTGCAACTGCACTCATGACTTCGCTCCTCTGATGGGTGTTCCGAATGGCGGATCACATCAGTGCTCGCAGGTTCAGCGCCATTGCGCCTTGTGGTTAGCGGCAGGAAGCAGGAAGGCCCGCGAATTCTCCGCGGGCCTGTTGCGTTCCGACTCTCAGGCGCGCAGCGACTTGAATCCCGCGCGCATCTCTTCCGAGAGCAGCTTGGGCTGCTCCCACGCGGCGAAGTGTCCGCCCTTGGGAAGCTTGTTGTAGTGCACCAGCTTCGGATAGGCCCGTTCCGCCCAGCTGCGCGGCGCCGGATAGAGCTCGTCGGGGAACACGCTCACCGCCACCGGAACGGTGACGCCCCGCACCGCGAAGAACGAGGTGCCCCAGTTCTCCCAGTAGAGACGGCCGCCGGAGATGCCGGTGTTCGTCAGCCAGGCGATGGTGATGTTGTCGAGCACGTCGTCTCGCGACAGTCCCTCGGTCTGTCCGTCGAAGACCCGCGCGATCAGTTCATAGCTGCGCGCATCGTGATCGAGGAAGTACGTCGCGAGACCCACGGGCGAATCCGAAATCCCGTACAGCGTCTGCGGCCGCAATCCCATCTGGAAGCCGTAGCCGATGCCCTTGGCGTACACGAAGGTCAGTCGCTCGTACGCGAGCTTCTCGTCGGCGGAAAGGCCCGCGGGCACCGGTTTACCCGAGAAAGTGGCGGCGTCGATGTCCGGAGGAACGCAGTTGGCCATGTTGGTGTGGATGGCCAGCAATCCCTTCGGCGCCTGCGCGCCCATGAACTCGGTGATGATCGCGCCCCAGTCACCGCCCTGCGCCACGTAGCTGCTGTAGCCCAGGCGCTTCATCAGTACGTCCCAGGCGCGCGCGATGCGCTGCGGACCCCAGCCCGTGGTCGACGGCCGGCCCGAAAAGCCGTAACCCGGGATCGACGGAATCACCACGTGGAAGGCATCGGCCGCGGTGCCGCCATGCGCGGTCGGGTTGGTCAGCGGCTCGATGAGCTTGAGCTGCTCGACGACCGAGCCCGGCCAGCCGTGCGTGATGATCACCGGCAAGGCCTTCTCGTGCTTCGAGCGCACGTGGATGAAATGGATGTCGAGGCCGTCGATCTCGGTGATGAAGTTCGGCACTTCGTTGATGCGCGCCTCGCATTTGCGCCAGTCATATTCCGTGGCCCAGTAGCGCGCGAGCTTTTGCGTGGTCCCGAGCTGCACGCCCTGCGTGGCGTCGGAGACGGTTTCCTTCTCGGGGAAACGGGTCGCCAACACGCGCTTGCGCAGGTCCGCGAGCTCCGCGTCGGAGAAGTTGGCTTTGAAGGGCCGGATGGCGGTATCACCGCCGGCCTGTTGAACGACTGCACTCATGGCTTTGCTCCTGTCCGAGGAAATGAATTGAAGACCCAGGGTGGACGCGGCAACGGTGGCCGCGCTGGCGCCGAAGAAACGGCGGCGCTCGAGATCGGGTGTCTCTGGCATATCGAACTCCCTTGAAACTTGCGATGCGACGGAATCACATCAAGCCAGGGAGGTTCGATTACATTGAGTCTTCTTGTTAGGAGCGCTGAATGATGGTTTAGCGATGCGCCGGCAAGGTGAACCTGAACACCGCGCCGCGCGGCGCGTGCGTGTCCACCCACAGCCGGCCGGAATGCGCATCGACGATCGAACGACAGATCGACAGGCCGATGCCCACGCCACCCGCCTTGGTGGTGTAGAAAGACTCGAAGATCCGCTCACGGTTTTCCGCCGCAACGCCGGGCCCGGAATCCTGCACCGCCACCAGCAGCCGCTCGCCCGCGAGGGCCTCGGTGCTGATCACCAGCTCACGCGTTTCGTCGCCCAGGCTGATGATGGCTTCGATGGCGTTGAGGATCAGGTTGAGCATGACCTGCTGCAGCTGCACCCGGTCCGCGCGCACCGCGGGCATCGCTTCCCCGAGCCGCATCTGCAGCGACACCTGGTGCTTCAACAATTCACCGCGCACCAGCGACATCACTTCCTCAATGGCTTCGTTCAGATCCACCGCTTCCATACGCGGCGGCACCTTCTTCACCTGGTCGCGAATGCCCCCGAGGATTTCCCCGGCGCGATAGGTCTCCTTGACCACGCATTCGATGGCTTCGCGAACCTCCTGCAGGTCCGGCGGGTCCTCCGCGAGGAAACGCAACGCCGCGTGGGCATTGTTGCGCGTGGCGCCAATCGGCTGGTTGACCTCGTGGGAAATGGAGGCGGTGAGCTGGCCCATGGTGGCCAGCCGATTCGCATGCGCCAGCTCCATCTGCAGCGCACGCAAGGCGTCCGCGGCGCGCTTGCGCTCGGTGAGGTCCAGCACGAAGGCCACGCCGCGATGCCCGTCTTCGAAATTCGCCACGCCGATCAATACCGGGACGCGGCTGCCGTCCTTGCGGAAGAACTCCTTCTCGAACGGCTGCAGACTGCCGGTCATCTTCAGTTCGGGCACCAGTTGCTGCTGGTCGCGCTCCACCCATTCCGGCGGCGTCAGGTCCGTCCAGCGGATGCGCTGTGACACCAGGTCCTCGCGGCTGTATCCCACCAGGCGCAGGAACGAGTCATTCGCTTCGAGGATGCGGCCCTCGACGTCGCAGATGATGATGCCGATGATGTTGGCTTCCACCAGGCGCCGGATCCGGCCCTCGCGGTCGGCCAGGTCGCGGTACAGGCGCGCGTTCTCGATCGAAATGGCGGCCTCCGAAGCCAGCAGCTTCAGGATGGCCATTCGCGACGGCGTGAATGCACTCGGCGTAAGGTTGTTCTCGAGATACAGCATGCCGAGCAGCCGGGTCTGCTTGAGCAAGGGCAGGCACAGCACCGAACGGGCGTGGCGCGCGCGAATGTACTCGTCGCCCGAGAATTCACTGTGGCCGGAGGCGTCGTGCAGCACGACGGCCTCCCGCGTTCGCAGCGCGTAGCGGAACACGGACTCGGGAAGGTCCTCGCCCCCGAGGCCCGCCTGCCGCAGATCGACCTTGATGTCGTCGTTGCCCACCGTGACCTCGGCTTCGATCCGATAGTCATCGTCGTGCGGGAGAATGAGGAGGCCGCGCTCGGCACCGGCGTGCTCGATGGCCGTGCGCATCAGCGTGTCGATCAGCTTCTCCAGCACCATCTCGCCCGACACCGCCTCGGACACCTTGATCACAGTGGCAAGATCGAGGTGGTCGACCTGGGCCTGGATCGTCGTGGTGGCATCCGGAGTCGTGCGATCCACCCTGATCTGCGGATAGAGCCGTTCCAGCTGCCGGACCTTCGCATCCGCACCCCAGCGCTGGTAGCAGTAGCGCGCGTCACGCAGGTAGGTAGTCGCGATCCGGTCGAATCCCCGTGCGGCGTAAAAATACCCGGCCAATTCGTTGGTGAACGCCTCGTGATGCACGAATCCATGGGTTCTCGCGGAACCAATCGCCTTCTCGTACAGATCCTGTGCCTCGAGCACGCGGCCCTCGATGCGCGCGATCTCGGCGGCGGCGATGGCCGCGCGGTTCTCGAAGGTTTCGGGGCTGTGCTCGGCCCAGATCGCGAGCTGGCGATGGTGGGACTTCAAGGCCGCGAGGTGAATGGCCTTCATATCAGGCGTTGCCGAATTCCACGCCATGGCGTGCGACAGCGCACCGTACAACTGGTGCTCCGCCGTTTCGAATTGCGCGGACGACGTCCAGACCAGCGGGTCCGCTTTCAGCGAGGCCTGCGCGGCGGTGGCGTAGTCACCCGCGTAAAAGCGCGCCTCGCACTTGCGGGTGAGATAGTAGAACTCGGCAAACACCAGGTTGGGGTTGGACAGGCGCTGCTCGGTATCGAGCTCGGTGTAGCCCGCGTGATCCAGGGTGCCGAAGATCGCATTGCCACCGCGCAGCGTCGTGATGAGCCCCAGCATGGCTCCGCACAACTCGATGCACAGCCCGAACTGCACTCGATGCGCGAATGCCAGGCCGTTCTCGCATTCCGCCTGCGTCTCCCCCAGCGGATCGCCCACCGCCAGGAAATTCGTGACCATCTGATCGCAACTGTAGGAAGCGAAGGTCAGGTCACCGACCCGGTACGCCGCGTCGAACGCGCGCCGGATGAGCTCGCGCCCGGCCCCCACGTGCTTGGTCCACGGCATGACGGTGCACCCGACATTCATGTAGGTCCGTGCCTGGTAGCGCGTGAGTCCGCGCTTCTCCACCAATTCATAGCCCAACTGCGCGAACCTGAAGCCGTCCTTGTAGTTGTCGAAGCGCGGCCCCGCGAACATGCCCAGCCAGACGTAGCAGAAACACGAACCGTCGCAATTGCCGTGCTCGAGGCTGAGACTCACCATGCGGCACACCACCAGCGTCGACAGATGCTGGTCGAACAGCAACGCCGGCGTGACGATCTCCGTGAAGACATCGAGCGTGTCGAGCACGTCGGGATCGGTGATCAGCGGCATATCGAACAGGTCTTCGATCTGCCGGTCGCCGAGCAGCGTCCAGATGCGCTGGTACTCGCGCATCACGTCGTCGCGCGTGGGATGGTTCGACCACACCGTGCCATCGCGCCGGCGCAGCCAGTCGAGGAACACGTCGGCGGCACGGTCGCTGCGGTCGAGCGCGGTGTACAGCGTCAGCCGCAGGCGCGTGGCCAGGCAGAAATCGTGGGGGTTCTGCGCGCGCTCGGCGAGCCGTGACAATCGATTCTCGGCCGCGGCCAGCTCGCCGGTGAGCAGCTCGCATTCGGACCGCAGGTGCTCGATGGCAAACATCAGCGCGTAGTTGCGCGCCCAGGTTTCGTCCGAGAGCATCGCGCTGCCCGCGCTCAGGTACTTGAGCGCCGATTCATAGGCAGTGGAGAGCTTCGCGCGCCGGCCCGCCACCAGGTTGAGCTCGGCCACGCGCTCGCGTTCATCCGCGACGCCAATGAGATGCGCACCTCGATTCAACTGGTTGACGATTTCGAAGATGGCCTCTTCGCGTTTCGCCTCGGGCGTATGCGCCGCGAGCAGCATGCCGATGCGCAGGTGCGCCTCGGCGCGCTGTTCCTTCGGTATGAGCGAGTACGCCGCTTCCTGCACGCGGTCATGCAGGAACCGGTAGGAAACCTCGGAGCGGAAGATCAATCCATTGCGCACCGCCTCCCACAAATCCTCGTGCAACTCTTCGCCGGACTCCTGGAAAGCCATCTGCAACATGCCAAATTCGGCGCTGTTGCCCATGCAGGCAAAGCGCTGCAGCGCCTGCTGCGTCTCCGACGGCAGGCGGCTCAACTTTCCCACCATCAGCTCGACCACGTTGTCGGTGAAGCCCTTGGCGAGGATGCGGTTCAGGTCCCAGCTCCACCGGCCGTGCCCGTAGTCGAACGACAGCAAGCCCTCTTCAGCCAGCGTCGCGAGGAACTGGATCGCGAAGAACGGATTGCCCGTGGTCTTGTCGTGGATCAACTTCGCGAGTGGCGCGGCGTTGCGGGCCTCGCAATGAAGCGAGTCCGTCAGCAACTGTCCGATGTCATCGCGTGTGAGCGGCGCGAGCACGATGTCCTGCACCGCGGCTCCCGCCTGGCGAATGGCATCGAGCTTGCGCATCAGCGCATGCGTGGGGCTGACTTCGTTATCGCGGTACGCCCCGATCAGCAACAGATGCTGCAGGTCATCGCGCGTCAGCAGGTCTTCGAGCAGGTCCAGCGTCGCGGCGTCCAGCCACTGCAGGTCGTCGAGGAACAATGCCAGCGGATGCTCGGGCCGCGCGAACACACCGATGAAGCGGCGGAACACCAGCTGGAATCGCCGCTGCGCTTCCTGTGGCGGCAATTCCGGCACTGGGGGCTGTTCACCGAGGATGTGTTTGAGCTCCGGGACCAGGTCGGCGATCAACAGCCCATTCGGCTCCAGCGCGGCGCGAAGCTCATCACGCCAGCGGCGCAGCTCTTCTTCTTTCCTGCCCAGCAGCGGACGGATCAGGCTCTGGAAAGCCTGCGCCAGCGTGGCGTACGGAATGTCGCGCTTGTACTGGTCGAATTTTCCCGAGGCGAACAAGCCGCGTGGCGGCACCAGTGGCTTGTGCAATTCATTGACCACGGCGGACTTGCCGATGCCCGAATAGCCGGACACCAGTACCAGCTCCGGCCGCCCGCCGGCGACGATGCGATCGAACGCGGTGAGCAAGGTGTCGATCTCGCGATCGCGGCCGTACAACCGCTCGGGAATCATCAGGCGGTCGGGCGTGTCGTCGACGCCGGGCGAGAGCTCGCCGATACGCCCCTCGGCCTCCCACTCGCGCAGGCAGCGTCGCAGGTCGCTCTCGACGCCGGCCGCCGTCTGGTAACGCTGTTCCACGGTCTTGGCCAGCAGCTTCATCGTGATGGCGGAAATCGCGCGCGGAATGTGGGGCAGCTTGTCGCTGGGAAACACCGGCTGCCGGGCAATGTGACAGTGAACCAGCTCCATCGGGTCCGAGGCGGTGAACGGCAGGCTGCCGGTCAACATTTCGTAGAACGTGACGCCGAGCGAATACAGGTCGGCGCGCGAGTCGATCGAGCGATTCACGCGCCCGGTCTGTTCGGGTGCCATGTAGGCCAACGTGCCCGCGATGAACTCCGGGGGCTCGGGCGCCTGGCGCTCGCGCGGCAAGCGGGAGGCAATGCCGAATCCGGTGAGCCACACCTGCGCGCTGGCGGGATCAACCAGGATGTTCGCGGGCTTGATGTCCTTGTGGATGAGTCCGCGACTGTGCAGCTGCCGCACCGCCGCCGATAGCGCCGCCGCGAGCCGCAAGAAACTGCCGAGTTCCATCGGCTGACCCACCAGCCGATCCAGTGGTTCACCGCCCGAATAGTCGACCACCAGCATGGTGCGTCCACCGTCGCGCACCAGCTCCAGCGGTCGCACCGCCCATTCGCGATCGAGCAGATCCTTCAGCGCGCACTCGCGCGTGAGGCGAGCGATGCTTTCGATGGTGGGGTGCGCCGCGCCGACATCGCCGGGCAGGAAGAAGTGGCGCTGAAGCGCATTTCCTTGGGTTGTTTGCCGGCAAAAAACCCGCTCAGGGTCTTGCCACAGCACTTCCAGGGCAGACGGGTCCATGTTTGATAATTCCAGGCAATGCCGGGATCAATGGCGCGCAACCGCGGAGCGAAGGCAGGCGATCAGCGCAGCTTCTTCGAGGGGCTTGCGAAGATAGCACTCCACGCCCTGGCTGAGCATGCGTTGTTGGTCGAGATCATCTGGATAGGCGGTGACCAGGATGGTCGGAATCCTGAGGCCGCTGCGCACCAGGTGTCCGTAAAGCTCCACCCCCGTCATGTCAGGCATGTGAATGTCCGCCACCAGGCAATGGGTCGCAGCCAGTCGTGGCGATGCCAGAAATTCCGCCGCGGAAGAGAATGGCGCGACGGCGTAGCCCATGGACTTTATCAACCTGCGCAAGGAATCACGAAACGACTGATCATCGTCGACAATCGAGATCAAAGAATCTTTGGGCACCGCCGCTCCACGATTGTGCAACGCGTCTTGTGGCAAGGATGACTCGGTCACAGGTTTGGAACCCTAAGCCTTGGTTTAGTCAGCCTGTCCAGGGCGAATTGTTAGGGCTAGGATGCCCGCAGGGAGATTCCGATGCGCTTCTCGACAGATCTGCAACCACAGGCGACGGCAGTGCCAGATTCAGAGGTTTGCGTGGTCGTCATCGATGACGATCCGGACTTCCTGGCTTCGTTGGGCCGGCTGCTTCGATCGGTGGGCCTGAACCCGCGGTTGTTCGGCAACCTCCCCGATTTCCTCGCCTTCGAGCGGCCCGACGCCCCGACCTGCCTGATTCTCGACGTCAGGCTCCCGGGACGCAGCGGACTCGACTTCCAGCGCGACCTGGCGGCTGCCAGCGTCACCCTGCCTATCGTGTTCATCACGGGCCATGGCGACATCCCGATGTCCGTGCAGGCCATGAAGGCCGGCGCGGTCGAGTTCCTGACCAAGCCGTTTCGCGATCAGGATCTGCTGGATGCGGTGAACATCGGTCTGCAACGCGATCGCGCGCGCCGCGCCAACGAAGAAGACCTGAAAGCGCTGCGCCAGCGGCTCGAGGTACTCACGCCGCGCGAGCGAGCGATTCTGCTCCACGTGGTGAGCGGCCGGCTCAACAAGCAGATCGCCGGAGACCTGGGCATCACCGAGACCACGGTGAAAGTGCATCGCAGCAACATGATGCGCAAGCTCAAGGCCACTTCCGTGGCAGAACTCTGCCGGATCGTGGACCGGCTGAACCTGGGCGCCGAGACCTCAGAGCCCTCCTGATCCCGACCGGATTTTCGGGATCCACGCCACGCCGAGCTGGAAGCCGACATCCGGCGTGTTGTTGATGTTCTGCACGTTCTCGGTGAAACCGAAAGTCACCAGCCAGTTCTCGAACCGGTGCCGCAGTCCCAGGCTGTACTCGTATTTCATGCCGAGCAGTTCGTCGAGATCGGTCTGCGCGTGTTTGTACACGCTGTTGCTGACGTAGGCCTGGACGTTCAGGTTGGTCTTCTCCGTCCACTTGAACTCGTAGCCCAGGATCACCGTGGGAATCAACTGGGAGTCCTGCGGCGCCGGCGTGCGGGCTCCGGCGTAATACACCGCCGCCAGGTTGCCGTAGAACGCATGGCGATTGCCCAGGCGCTGCAGCGATGCCTGCACGCCGTAATCCGTGCGGCCGGTGGATAGCAGCATGCGCTCCCCGGCTACCGGGATCTTGATCGCGCCCTCGAGCGTGAGCCGCCACCGCGGCGACAATTGCACGCCGGAATAGCGGACGCCGATGGTGGGATCCGTCAATCCGCCATCCGTGGGCTTCTCGTAGAACGCGGTGCGGACACTCTTGAGGTCGTACATCAGCACGGTCTGGTTGCGGGCCGCCGCCGGCCGCCCGAACGTGCTGAAACCGAAACTGTCGTGGAACTTTTCGATGGTGCTGTCGAGAAAGCCGTCCTGGTACGAGATCGCGCTGATGATTCCATACAGCGCCCAGTTCTCGGCCACCTTGTAATGCACGGTGAAGTCGACGGTGGCCGCCTCGAGGTCGAGTAGATAGTTCTCGCCGGGCAGATCGACGATGGCCTGCATGTCGGCCGGCCCCAGTTTGTGCCTGCCGTTGGGTTCCTGGCCGATCAGGTACTTTTCCACTTCCGGGCTCAGTGCCCAGGTGTTCTGATAGCCAACCTCGGTCTCGATCGCCCAGCTACCTGGCTCGATCGAGACGGCGTGTGCCGGACGCATGTCCAGGCGCAGTCCACCGAAGGGCGACAAGTCGCGCGAACGCAGCAGCCCGTAGAAGGTGCCCTCCTGCGCCGCCGCGGCCGCGACATGGACCAGGCAATACAGCGAAGCAATGAACATGGAGTGAGTACGTGTCACGACGGCCTCCCGCGCCAGGACTGGTTCACCGGGATCTGATCACGGCTTTCGCCGGGCCTCCATGAACCGAAGGTATGACCCGGCGATACCTTGGTGCAATCGCCCGGTGACGACGCCCGCCATGAGAATGCCGCATCCCGTCCTAACCACCTTGAATGATCCTGTGAAACTTGGACGCTTGGCGTACTGACTCCGGGCCCCGGTTCTCGTGGGGGAGGGACGTCGACTCGGAGTGCAACTGCGACGTCGATGCACCAAAAATGTACCAGCTGATCCGCCAGCGGCCGCCAATCGAATCGCGAACCTTCGAGATCGAATTCCTCGATCCAGGGTCCGAAGTCTTCGTCTTCACTTTCGGATGAGCCTCTCGAATGCGTAGACTCCCACGCATGATCCACATCCTGAAAAACGAAAACGGTGAACCATGAAAAAACTCGTGACGATCCTGGCGCTGACCTTGGCGTCGCTGGCGGCGCAGGCCGCACCCGTGAAGAACATCGTGCTGGTCCACGGCGCCTTCGCGGACGGCTCCAGCTGGAGCAAGGTGATCACGCTGCTTCAGGCCAAGGGCTACAAGGTGACGGCGGTGCAGAATCCGCTGACCTCGTTTGCCGATGACGTGGCTGCCACCAAGCGCGCTCTCGCGCAGCAGGATGGCCCGGCGATCCTCGTCGGTCACTCCTGGGGCGGTTTCGTCATCACCGAGGCGGGCTCGGATCCCAAGGTGGCGGGACTCGTATACGTCGCGGCTTTCGGCCCGGACGTCGGCGAAACGGTGCCTTCGCTCGGCAAGGACTATCCGCCCCCGCCCACCTTCGCCGCACCCATCGTCGACGCAACGGGATACATGTCGCTGCCCGAAGACGCGGTGGTCAAGCACTTTGCCTCCGACCTGCCGCCGGCGGAAGCGCGCCTGGTCTATGCAACTCAGGGCGCGACCAACACCTCGGTATTCGCCGCCACGGTGACCGCGCCGGCCTGGAAAACAAAGCCCTCGTGGTACATCGTGTCAAAGCTCGACGGTGCCATCGATCCCAACGAGGAGCGCTTCTTCGCGAAGCGCATGAAGGCCAAGACCACCGAGCTGAACGCCAGCCACGTGCCCATGCTGTCCCAGCCCAAGGAAGTCACGGCCGTCATCATCGACGCGGCCACGCACGCCGTGCCGTAAAGACGGGCGCGGGCGGCGGACCCTGACGCCGCCGCCCGCGCTTCCAGCGACGCCTCACAACTGCGTAGACTCCTGCGCATGATCCTGTTCCAGTCGTTGCTCATCCTGCTGGTCTGCGCCGTGCTGCTCGCGGCGCTGGCGCGCCGTCTCAACCTGCCCTACCCGTCGTTCCTCGCGCTCGGCGGTACCGCGCTGGCCTTCGTGCCCAATGCGCCGTCGTTCAGCCTCGACCCGCACCTGACGCTGGCCCTGTTCGTGGCTCCGGCGTTGCTCGACGCCGCCTTCGATACCTCGTGGCGTGACCTCAAGCGCTACTGGATCCCGGTGATGTCGCTGGTGTTCATCGCCGTGGGCCTGACTATCGCGGCCGTGGCCTGGGTGGTGCACTACATGATGCCGGACATGTCCTGGGCCGCTTGCGTTGCGATCGGCGCCATCGTCGCGCCGCCGGACGCGGTCGCGGCGTCGGCGGTGATGCGACGGCTGAACATCCCGCACCGCGTGCAGGTGATCATCGAGGGCGAAAGCCTGCTCAACGACGCCACCGCGCTGCTCACCTATCGAGTGGCCGTGGCGGTGACGCTGGGTGGCACCTTCAGCGGCTCGGGCACGGTGCTGCTGTCGCTGGCCATGATCGCCGGCGGCTTGCTCGGTTTCGCGCTGGCGCACATTTCAATCCGCGTCATCGAACGCTTCTGCGATGTGCCCAGCGCGATCGTGCTGCAATTCGCCACCACGTTTGGCGTGTGGATACTGGCCGAGGCGCTGCAGCTGTCGCCCATCGTGACCATCGTGGCGTATGCGATCACGGCCGCGCGCATCTCGCCGGAGCGCACGCCCGCGCGCGTGCGTATTCCCTCCTATGCCGTCTGGGAGACGGTGGTGTTCGTGCTCAACGTGCTGGCCTTCGTGCTCATCGGCCTGCAGCTACGCCCGATCTTCGAATCGTTGATGCCCGACGAGCGCAATCACTACCTGCAGATCGCGGGCGCTGTGCTGGGCACGACCATCTTCGTCCGCGTCGCGTGGGTCATGCTCTACAACCGGGTGGCCTACTGGAAATTCCGGCTGTTCGGCGGTGGCCATTGGCCGGGGCAGATGGTGCCTTCCATCGCCGGCAGCGCCGTAGTGGGATGGGCCGGCATGCGCGGCATCGTCACGCTGGCCACGGCCTATGCGTTGCCGCTGGAATTTCCGCACCGCGACCTCGCCTTGCTATGCGCGTTCTGCGTGGTGGTCGGGACGCTGGTGGTGCAGGGAATGACGCTGCGACCGCTGATCCTGGCGCTGCGTCTCTCGAACGACGGCACGGTGGAGCGCGAAGTGCGCGTGGCGCAGGACGTACTCGCGCTGGTGGCCCTGGAGATTCTCGAGGTCGACGAATCCGACATCGCTCGCGCGCTGAGGGATGAATTCATCACCACCGAAGTGACGGAGGCCGACGCACCGCATTCCACGGCGCGCGAGGCGCGCAATCGGCTGCGCGCGCGCATCCTCGATGCGCAGCGGCGTGCGCTGGTCAAGCTGCGCGACACCTCCGAGATCGGTGACGACGCGTTCCACAACCTCGAGGAATTCCTCGACCGTTCCGAGATCAACGTCAGGTAGCTGGTTCGGTCGCCTGCTCGTAAGTACCGACCAGCTCGCCCGCCGCGAGCACGTGGCCGCTCATGGCGTCGAGCACCGCATCGCGTTCGGCGCCCGGCGGCACGTCGAGCTCGCTGTCGAGCGCGAACACCTGGAAGTGGTAGTGATGCGGGGGATCGCCAACGGGAGGACGCGGCCCGAAATAGCCGATGTTGCCCTTGCTGGTCTTGCCCTGAAGCAATCGAGCGGGCTGCGTGAGCAGATCCTGATCCTCCAGTCCTTCGGGCAGCGAGGTGCGGTCAGCCGGAATGTTGTAGGCCACCCAGTGCACGAAGGGCTGGATGCTCTTGGCGTCCGGATCTTCGAGTATCAACGCATAGGACTTCGCGCCTTCGACGCGATCCCACCAGATCTCGGGCGAGACGCCCTCGCCATACTCGGACTGCACCTTGGCGATGGTGCCGTGGATCGCGGGCGACGTGACGCTGAGGGTGTGCTTCGCCTCGCGGCCCGCGCGCTGCAGAGCCAGGGGTTGGTTTTCCATGTGAATCTCCTTTGGACCCTCCATTGAGAACCTCCGATCGACGACGCGATGTAGGACGCATCAAGCGATACATGCACGCGATCGTCGACAGCGTTGCGCCAGCGCCCGCGCGACCATGCTCCATGCCACACACCAGCCCCCTGGAGGCAGCATGGCCAGTCGATACGGCAAGAAGGCCCAGAGCAAGGTCAAGCGCGCGATGCACGAGCGTAAAGCCGGCACCTTGCGCAGCGGCAGCTCCGGCAAGAAGGTGACCAGCCGCAAGCAGGCGATCGCGATTGGACTGTCCGAGGCGCGACGCGCGGGCGGCAAGGTTCCCTCGCGTTCGAGCAGCAGCCGCTCACGCAGCCGGAAGAAGAAGTAGTCAGGGACATCCCTTCAATCGAATCCGCGCCCGGGCCAATGAGCGCCGGCCCTCTGGCCCGTGCGGACACGGGCCAGAGGGCCGTCCGAATTTACTCAGTGCAGCGGTCCGCGACCCATGCCCGGCCGTAACACCACCTTGGTGTACTCGTTCTGCTTTTCCTTGAAGTTCTTGTAGCCCAGCGCCGCGTCCTCGAGATCCAGGTGGTGGCTGATCAGGAACGTCGTGTCGATCTTGCCGTCGAGGATCATCTGCAGCAGCTCGGGCATGAACTTCTGCACGTGCGTCTGCCCGCTCTTGATCGTCAATCCCTTTTCCATCAGCGCGCCCAGTGGAAACTTGTCCGCGATGCCGCCGTACACGCCCGGAATGGAGACCCGGCCGCCCTTGCGCGTAGCCAGGATGACCTGGCGCAACGCGTGGATGCGTTCGGTGGCCATGAAGGTCTTCACCTTCACATGGTCCAGGATGTTGTCGGGCGTCATGCCGTGGCTTTCCATGCCCACCGCATCGATGCAGGCATCCGGCCCGATGCCGCCGGTCATCTCCGCCAGCGCCTCGCGCACGCGCACCTGTTCGAAGTCGATGATCTCGGCGCCCAGCTGCCGCGCGAGCTCGAGCCGGTGCGGGTGATGGTCGATGGCGATCACGCGGTGCGCGCCCAACAACAGCGCGCTCTGGATCGAAAACAAGCCGACCGGGCCGCAGCCCCACACCGCGACCACGTCGCCGGGTTCGATGTCGCAATTCACCGCGGCCATCCAGCCCGTGGGCAGGATGTCCGAGAGGAACAGCACCTGGTCGTCCTCGATGCCGTCGGGAACCACGAGCGGCCCCACGTCGGAGTACGGCACGCGGACGTATTCCGCCTGGCCGCCCGAGTAACCGCCGGTGAGATGCGAATAGCCGAAGGCCGCGGCCATGGGATAGCCGTAGGCGATCTCGCTGGCATCCGTGGTCTCCGCGGGGTTCGAATTGTCGCAGGCCGAGAATTGCTGCTTCTTGCAGAAGAAGCAGTCGCCGCAGGCGATCACGAAGGGCACGACCACGCGTTGCCCCACTTTCAGCTTCTTGTTCGAGTCACCGACTTCGACCACTTCGCCCATGAATTCGTGGCCGAGGATATCGCCGCCCTTCATGCCGGGGATGGTGTGGTCGTAGAGATGCAGGTCGGAACCGCAGATGGCGGTCGAAGTGATGCGGATGACGGCATCACGCGGGTTGATGATCTGTGGGTCGGGAACGGTCTCGACCCGAACGTCGTGTTTTCCTTGCCAGGTGAGCGCGCGCATGGTCAGGCCTCCTCGATTTCGGCGTTGAGCGACATCGCCGCGGTAGGTAGCTCGCCGGTTTCCATGAGCTGCTTGAAGCGCCGCAATTCCTGCCGCGCCTGGATCTTCGGCTCGCGCCGGAAGATCTTCGCGAAGGCCTTGCCGAGCTTGCCGGCGGGCGGCTCGTAAGTCACGGTCACGGTCACCACGGTTCCGCGGCCATTGGCCGAGTCCCGGAATTCCACGCGGCCGCTGTTGCGCACGCTGGCATCCTCCGTGGAGCGCCAGGCAATCAGTTCGCCGGGCAGGTCCTCGGTGATCTCCGAGTCCCATTCGAGCTGGGTCGTCGCCGGGCCGCGTACCACCCAGTGGGAGCGGCCGCCTTCGAGCACGGTCACGCTCTCGATGTTCTCCATGAAAAGCGGCAGGTTGCGGACATCGCGCCAGAACTCGTAGAGCTCCTGTCGCGGGCGGTTGATGCTGACGGTACGGCCGACGAGTTCGTCGCCATCGCCGTCGACGTCGACATCCAGCCCGGCGGCGCGCGCATCGGGATTGTTAGCGGACGAGAGTGGCGCATCGCCACCGCGAGTCTGGGTTATGCGTTCTGCCATGATGAATTCCTTGGGTGGTTAGTTGCGCGCCGTGCCGGGTTCGGCCATCTTGCGATGCTGCTCGGCGAGCATGGTGTCGGGCATGAGATTCGCGAGCGCGGCGCGCAGCTTGTTGGAGAGTCCGGCAACGACTCCTGCCTCGCCCTTCTCCATGGCGTCGAAGCCCGTCTTCGCGACGTCGGCGGGGTCGGCCTTGTCGTCGTCGCTGCCCACCTTGGTGTCCAGCATGTCGGCGCGCGCGAAGAAATCCGTGTCGGTGGCACCGGGCATCAGGCAGGTCACCGAGACGCCGGTGTCCTTGAGCTCGTTGCGCAGCGCGTACGAAAACGAATCGATGAAAGCCTTGGTGCCGTTGTAGACGGCCTGAAAAGTGCCGGGCATGTAGCCGGCGATTGAGCCGGTGATCAGGATCTTGCCCGCCCGTTGCCGGCTCATCTGTTGCGCCACGCGCTGGACCAGGTCGATCGTGCCGGTGATGTTGGTGTCGATCACGTGCCGGACCTCTGCGAAATCCTGGTCGAGGAAAGCCCGGCCGAGGCCATGACCCGCGTTCGCGAGCAGCGCGTCGACGCGGCGTCCGGCCACGTGCGCATACAACGACTCGACACCTTCGCGTGTGGCCAGGTCCACCTGGATGCCGATGACCGAGACATCCTCGGCGCGCAGCTCGACGACGGTCTCGTCGAGCGAACGATCCGCGGCGATCAACAGGTCATATCCGCGCCGCGCGGCTTCACGCGCCAGCTCCAGGCCGATGCCGGAGGAAGCACCGGTCACGATGGCGAATGGACGAGAGGTATTCATGGGCGATCCTTGCCTGAGTGGGAAATGGGAGTTGGACAGCCTGCGCGCCGCGCCCCGGTCACCCCCATCGGCGCATCCCCGCGGCGACCGTGGGAGCGACCTTACGCTCACCGGCATGGATGGCCGCGCGGTGTTTCCCCGCCACGATGTCGCGGCGTTGTTGTTTTATGGATGGCGCGGCGACACTCTTGCCTGCACATACCACCCATCAGTCGTATCCGCACACATGCTGAATGCCTGGATCGCCGACGCCATCATGGCGTTTCATTTCCTGTTCATCGCGTTCGCGTTGCTGGGTTCGTTCCTGGTGCTGTGGAGGCGGTGGATTCTCTGGCTGCACCTGCCCGCGCTCGCCTGGGGCGTGTGGATAGAGGCCAGCGGGCGCATCTGCCCGCTCACGCCGCTCGAGAATCACTTTCGCGATCTCGCCGGGCAAACTACCTACGGCGAGGGATTCATCACGCACTACCTCGGGCCCATCATCTATCCCGCGAGCCTCACGCGCGGCACGCAGTTCATGATCATGGGGATCCTGATCGCGGTGAATCTCGCGGGCTACGCGCTGGTGCTGCGCCGGCGCCGGCTCGACAGCCAGCTCACTGCGGCGTCAACGACCAGGTCACCGTGAGCGTGCCGCCCTCGATGCCCTCACCGTCGATCTTGTAACTCTGCGTGCCGGAGCTCTGCAGCGTGTCCCCTTTCAGCGGCACGGTGATCTGCTTGGCGTTGGTCAGGATGGGCTTGGCGAAGCTCTTGCCGCCCCGGGTGTCGTCGTCGGGGATGGTGGTGATGACGCGGGTCTCGACCGGCAGTGGCGTCACCGGCAACGGCAGCATCAGCACCAGGTCCTTCTTCAGGCTATCCACTTCGAACAGCGAGGCGCCCGCGGCCGAGCGGCCATCGGCCACGCCCGGGATCGG
>Ga0070665_100002645_pt1 | contig 19487 bp, 13 predicted proteins | sample KBSS13metaG_FD_65862 | JGI IMG/M metagenome (GOLD analysis project Ga0070665, IMG submission 65862) | Switchgrass rhizosphere microbial communities from Kellogg Biological Station, Michigan, USA - KBS S1-3 metaG | ecosystem: Host-associated > Plants > Roots > Rhizosphere > Soil ...
CGGCTCACGATTTTCCCGGCGTCGTGCCCGAGCTGGTTCAACAGACTCGTCGCTTCGTCGCGCAGCTGGGTCAGGTTCTTGACGATCGCCTGGCGCTGACCGAGCCACCCCTCAGCCTTCGTACGCGCGTGACCCAACATCTTGCCCAGGTCTTCAGCGAACTCTTCGATCTGGTGCCCGGTGGCTGCCAGCGTGCGTCGTGTCTTAGCCATGTGGTCTCCGATGGGAAGCGCGAATAATGTCGGTCGCGAACGATGATCGTTGAACAGAATAACCCGAATCCGGCGACCGGGGCGGCGAGGCAGCGGCCGGCACACGGCGCACTGCGCGCGCGTGCTGAGAGAAGGCGATCATGATGAGGCCGTTTTCGGGAGCTCGTCTTTACGCGTTGCCGGTCGCGGGCTTCGAGGATCCCGTGGCGAACATCTTGCCGAGGGTCGTTGCGGCGGGCACCAGCGCCGGCACGTAGCCGATCCACGCATCGAGCAGTTGCTGCTGCGTCAGGAAGAGAACGGCGGCTGCCACGACCGCGAAGGAGCCGATCGAGCTCGCGTAGCTGATCCAGGGTAGCTCGACGCCTTCGCGTTCCCACGTCCTCAGATCGTCGGGCGACACGGCCTGCAACACGAAGCGGCGGAAGGTTTCGTTCATCAGCCGGAAGGTCGGCGCGCGGTGGACCAGGCCGCTCGCCAGTAGCCGTTCGATAACAGGTCCGTTGGCGGGGTTCACGACGTCCTCTTGCGCCAGCTGCTGAAGCGCCAGCTTCTCCTCGCGCGAGCAGGTCGCCCACAGCGTGTGGTAGTACGGTTCGGCCGCGATCCCGATCTCGGCCAGCAGATCTTCGGCGCTGAGCGGGACGTCGGTCAGCGACTCCCGGAATACGTCTGCGCCGATCGTCAGGAGCCTGGGCGACATGGAGCACTCGCGCAGGATCATCGAGCGGTGGATCCAATTACCCTGATGGCGCTGCTCGACAGAGGGTGCCGGCAGGAGGTCGACGTCCGCGACGGTCGCCAGTCCGACGGCCTCTTTCCGGAACGACTGCAGCACCGCGCCCCAGCGATCTCGCAGGCTCGCGGCGGGTTCGGCCGGCGGACCAACCAGCAGCCGGTTGCCGCCGGCGCGATTCGCTCTCGGCACCGTGAACCCATGCCGGTCGCAGAGGTCCAGCAGGAACATCGGCATCACGCCGTATCCGAGAAGCAACGCGAGCACTGCCGCGGCGGCGAGCGCTGCCAGCCAGTACGAGCCGCCCGCGCGGATCCTCGGCAGACGCGACGTGATCACGCCGTCGCTCATCGACAGTCCCACACGATCGCCGGCCTCCAACCGCCAGCGCGATTCAGCAGAACGTGTCGCCAGCAACGCCTCCCGCAGGTCTACCGCTTCCTCGTTGAACGAAAAATGTGTCCAGTCCAGGACGTGGTCGAGCCAGCCCGCCTCGAGCAACTCGCTGGTGGCTCCGCGTGGCGTGGTCGTCGTCTCGAAGAACGGCGCGTCGGCGACGTCGTATCCCTCGCGGGTCCGCTTTTGAAGAAACGCCGCGGTGTTCCTGCACGGTTCGGTCTCCTTGCCGCAGAGACCGAGCTTCTGCGTCTCCCTCTGAATCCGATCCCGCCGCGCGCTGCGTTCCTCGGCCAGGTGGAGTTGACCGCTGCGCACGAGCACGTTGGTCTCGAGCGTGAAGGCGGCCTGGAAGCAGGCCATCGCGGGGACGGCCGCCGCGATGAACAGGAATGAGAGCCGCGCCAGGAAGAAGTCCCGCTGCCACGTCGGGCGGCTCGCGCGGGAACCGCCGCGGCGCGACACCAGCACGAACGTGGTCACGATCCCGATCGCCGCCAGCGCGATCGCGCCGGCCAGGACGGCGGCAGGGCTCATTCTGCTGACGACCGCGATGAACACGGCGCTGAGTCCGAGGTTGAGCTTGGCGGTGGTTTGATAGACGTCCCCCTTGTGGTGATCCGGCCAGAACCATTTCTTCGCATGATCCGGCATCCAGAGAACCGCCAGGCCCCACGCCGCCGCAAGCATCAGGCAGTAGAGCAGGAACATCGCTGCGGTCATGATCAAGGCTTCGAGATTGACGGTATCGAGGACCTCGACCGGTTCGAATACCACGAGCGACCACTTCGGATCGCGCGTGACGGACGCGCCTGCCGCGCCAGTGGAAGTCAGATCGATCGGCGTAGCGTAGAGCCGTTGCCTGCTGCCAAGATACTGCGTCGTGAGCGGCAAGCTCTGGCGGCCCTGAATCGCGACGCGGAGGGTGGCATTGCCCTGCGTCTCGTCGAAGAAGTTCTCGTTGAGGCTTCGGCCTGAATCCGAGTGGTACATCACCTGGCCGCTGGCATCGATCACCGCGAATCGCATGCGTCTCGGCAACACCGGCTTTCTGAACGTGAGTGGGGCCGTCGAGGCCAGCGAGACGCCGGTCAGCTTCTGCTTGTCGTTGCCGAGCGCCTCCCACAGGACGGTGAGCGGGTTGCCGGTATTGGGCGACCGGATCACGTCGAGTCCGACGGCAATCGGCGCTGGTCCGCCCTGGCTGAACAGGTTGGCGCGCTCGAGCGCGTCGAAATACGAGACCTTGGCACTGCGCAGGTTGATGAACGGCGTGATGCCTTTCGAAGTGCTCCATTTGACCCGCTGCCAGCCGGCCGCGTCGCTCCACGACACTTGATCGAAGTAGGGGTACTCGATCGCACGCCCGGCGAGCAGGCTGGGCTCGCAGACCCACGCCGGCGTGCAGACCGGCTGTCCGTGGTCGCCCAGCGCGACCAAGGCCTTCGGCGGCAGTTCTTGCTTCGAACGGTCGCGCTCCGCGCGAAAGACCTCCAACTGACGAAGAGCCGCGGTCGTTTCATCCCGGAAGTGCCGGGTCAAGGTATCGGCCACACCCCGAAGCTGGGCGTCGGCCTGGCCTTCGAACCAATACTTGAAGTAGCAGGCATCGAACGCCACGACGGTGATGACGCCGGTGAGCAGAAACGTGCTGACCGCGACCCAGGTGCCGTCGCTCCAATGAAAGCGTTCGCGAGGCTTCAGCACGTGCACCTTCAAGATCGGTACGCCAAGGCAGACGGCCATCAGTGCGACGACGAACATCAGCCAGTAGTCGGGAGGGATGGCGAGCGATTCGGACCCGAAGCGGTCGGTGCGCACGAGGCCACACAGCGTCCACTCTTCGAGCTGGACCGTCGACGCGTCGCTCATCAGCGAGAGGGCGACCGGCTGGGCGTAGAACTTGTACGCCACCTCGCCAATCGCGACGTTGGCGACCTTGCCGGAATTCCTCACGACCTCGTACGTCGTCTTCTGCGCCTGAGCCGTGGATGACACCGAGGCCGAGAAGTCCAGGTGATCGACATGCTCCAGACGGAATCCGCTGGACGAGTACTGCGTGATGGTGCGGCCGGCGCGGTTCACGAGGACCAGCGCCTCGAATTCTTTTCGCGCCCGCAGGTATGGCCTGACGACCTGCTCGATGTTGATCTTGGCTTCGATCTTCGGCTCGTTCTTGTGTTGGTCGCCGTCGTGCCGGTATCCGAGGTACAGGTAGTTGGTGCCCTCGTCGCGTTGGACCTGGACGCGGGGTGGGTCGCCCGGGTGTTCCACAACCGATCCGTCGATCGTGACGCCCTCGACCTCGGTCAAGAAGAGATGGACGAAGTTTGAAAAGTCGCCGTCATTCGCCTTGGCGTCCTTGGCGTGCTGGCGGCCGGTTGACCACCAGAAGGCAATCGCGTTGTCGAGCCCCTGATCGAAGTTGTCCACCTTCGACGAGATCTGGACGGCGATGGTCCGCAGGATACGGGCGTTCCGCTCGTTGAGGTACTGCTGCTGGCCGGGAATCCAGAAGAGCCGGTACCACATGATCGCGGCCACGAGTACGGCCGCGACCGTGAGTGGAATCAGGACGACTCGAAGCTGGACGCCACGAACGGTCATAACTCACCTCAGGCGAATCCGTTCGATCCTCGACTCGCGGCAAGAGGTCGAGCGTGCGATCCTTTCTCTTGTAGACGAGTGCGACGAGCGGATTTCCCGGACTTCAGGTAGTTTTGCCAGTCGTGTCGCGAGGCGGCGAGGTTGGGCGTCGGTTTTCGGCTGAGTTTAGGCCGGGCTTGCTGCCGATTCAGGCGGAGAAGGGATGGGTGACCGCGAACGTGGTCCGCGGCTCGGTCGTCAACCCTGCGAAGGAGCCCGATGGCTCACCGGATCGGCGTGCGAGCTGCCCGAGGCGTTCACTCCGTGTTGGGATCGGGACCCCGTTCGATCGACGCGTAGATCTCGCCGTCGCGCTCGCACCGAACGACGAGGCGGATCGGCGAGCGGCTCGTGGCCGGCGCGACGTCCATCACAATGGTGATCGAGTCCTGTCCCTTACGAACTTCCGGCGGCTTGCCAGGCTTCACTCTCTTAGAATAGTGCAAGAACGTCGCCTGAAGAGGTGAGAAGGTCCCGGGGAGCGCGCCCTGGCACCCAGCTCGCCAGTACGGCACTGCGTTTCTCACCTAGGCAATCGGTCGCCAGTTAGTGAACCGCCGACGGCCAGGCCGGAGGGCCTGGCGGCGCATTGTATACTCGCGCGCACCATGCCTCTGGATGGAGTCGTGACGGGGCGTGTCGCCGCCCTGTACGACATTCATGGCAACCTCCCGGCGCTCGAGGCGGTCCTGCGCGACGTTCGCGCCGCCGGTGTCGAGCGAATCGTCGTCGGCGGCGACGTGCTCCCAGGTCCGATGCCGAGCGAATCGCTCGGGTCCCTCCTGGACCTCGACATTCCCGTCCAGTTCATCCAGGGCAACGGCGACCGGGAGGTGATCGCACCGACCGGCACTCTCCCGGAGGCCTACCTCGAGACGATGCGCTGGAATGCCGGGCAGTTGAGCGCCGAAAACGTCCGGCAGATTGCGGGCTGGCCGTCGACCGCGCGCGTGCGGGTTGGCGGTATCGGGGAGGTGCTGTTCTGTCACGCGACCCCGCGCAACGACCTGGAAATCTTTACCCGTCTGACGCCAGACGAGCCGCTGCTGCCGATCTTCGGGGGCCTCGGCGTGCCGCTGGCGGTCTGCGGCCACACGCACATGCAGTTCGATCGCACCATCGGCACGGTCCGCGTGATCAATGCCGGCAGCGTGGGGATGCCGTTTGGAGAACCTGGCGCCTACTGGCTGCTGCTCGGGCCGGGCGTCGAGCTCCGCCGCACACCGTACGATCTGGAGGCTGCGGCGGAGCGCATCCGTGCGACGAAGTGTCCGACGGCCGAGGAGTTCGCCGCGCGTAACGTCCTGCAGCCGCCGTCGGAGCAGGACATCCTCGCCGCATTCACCAACGTCGGATTGAAGTGACGATTGCGATTGTCGCGGCCGTCGTCGTGCTCGCGCTTCTCGTGCTGATCGCCAGGCTCGCCATCCTCGGGCTGCGCAAGTTCGTGCGCTCCGTGTGGCCGCACTCATGAGGGTTAGGTGCAGTGCGGACCTTCAGGTCCCCCGTGTCGGGCAGGCCTGAAGGCCTGCACTACTAGCGCCCAGCGCCCAGCCCCTAGTCCCCAGCGTGTAGCGCCCGGCCACTAGTATCGCGGGACCGCCGGATCGACCAACTGCGACCACGCGTCGATGCCACCGCGCAGGTTGAACAGGTTCTCGAATCCCAGCCCCTGGCAGTACTCCGCTGCCGACTGACTGCGGATACCGTGATGGCATTGGAACACCAGCGGCGTGCTGCGATCGAGCGTCAGCAGGTAATCGTGATACGCCTGGTCGAGCAGACGCGATCCGTCAATCGCGGCGATGTCGCGCTCCCACTGATTGCGCACGTCGACGAACTCGAACGGCGCGCCGTTGTCGATCATCGCCTTGAGCTCCGTCGCCGATAGCTGCTGAATCATGCCTCGCTCGCGGTCAGCGCGTTGATGTCGCGCGTCTCGAGGATCGGTTTGGGCGCTCCGTGGCGGGCGATCTGCAACACGCCGCGCCCCAGGCGCTCGGTCGTCGTCACGAACTGCGGAAAGGCTTTGTACAGCACCGGCCAGAGCGGACGCGTCAGCGTGTAGCCGGCGCGGTAGAGCGGAGTCCTGGACGTAATCCCGTGCAGCGGGATGATCCCGGCGGGGCGGATGACGGCGACCGTCTTGAACGGCAGCTTGAGCAACGCGTTCTCGGTCTCGCCGCGAACGCGCGCCCACATGATGCGCCCGCGCTCGCTGCTGTCCGCGCCCGCGCCCGAGACATAGACGAAGGTCATCCCGGGGTTCAGGCGCACGAGCGTGCGCGCTGCGGCGAGCGTGATGTCGAAGGTCACCCGGCGATAGTTCGCTTCCGTCATGCCGGCTGACGCAACGCCGAGGCAGAAGAAGCACGCGTCGTATCCCGACAACTCGGCCTCGATCGGCGCGAGGTCGACGAGGTCCGGCCGCACGATTTCCCTCAATTTGGCGTCGGCCTTTCCGGTGGCGCTCCGGCCAACCGAAAGGACGGCCCGGACATCGGATGCGAGCAGGCATTCCCGCAGCACGCCTTGCCCGACCATGCCGGAGGCGCCGAACAGGATGACGTTCACCCTCGGATTCTAGCGTGCGTTGTAGGCGAGATACAGGAAGACGGCCACGATGAAGAGCAGGACGACGCGCGCGACGCTCATCAGGCTGGTGCGGGCGACGTGTCGAGTGCCCTTCGGCTTGATGCCGGTGACGGCCGCGATCGCTGTGACGACAACCGCAAGGACGAGCCAGGTCAGCCAGGTCATGACCCGTGTATTACAAAACGCGCGCCGTTGTGACGAAACTGTGGTTGAGCCGGATCAGGAGAGCAGCGGGTCGACCGGCCGCCGCTTCGCCAGAAGGCTTCGCGTCAGCGTCACGACCTCGTCGATCCACATCGGCTTGAAGCAGACCTCGGCCTCGAGCCCGTGCAGTTCTGACAACGCGGGATCGTCGATACACGAGTCGCCGGTGATGATGGCGACCGGAGTATGGCGGTGGGCGGTCTGGGCGCGCAGGCGATACAGGAAGCCGACGCCGTTCACGAACGGCATTCTCAGGTCGAGCAGGATCGCGTCGGGCGGCGTTTCCACCGCCTCCTGGAGCCCGATCAGCGGGGAGGCGGCGGTGCGGACCTCGTAGCCCTCGAGCGAGAGCGCCTTGGCGAATGTCTGCAGCACCGTCTCATCGTCGTCGACGATGAGGATGCGGGCCGGTGTAGTCATCTACTGGTTCCCCGGGCGGCGATGAGCAGATTCTCGAGCTCTTGTTCGCGCATCAGCGCCGCCGCTGGCGTTTCGAAATATTCGACGATGACGCCGTTAGCGTGGTGCACGGTCAGCCGAAACGGACCGTTGGATTCCACCGCCGTCAACTCCCATCGTACCATCTCGGGCCCAGCCATGAAGAAATTGATCACGAGAGGGGCTTCGCAAGCCCAATGCCGCGCCGATCTACGCGAAATTGCACCATTTCGCCCATAAGCCGTGTGCCGAAATGATACAAGAGCGGCAGCATAGTAACCGTTGGGAGGTCTGCCGGGACCGTCTCAGAGACCGCGTCTCAGAGACCGCGTCTCAGAGACCGCGCACGCCGGGCGTGCTAGAACGTGAACCTGAACATGACCTGCGTCAAGCGCATGAAGCCTGACTGGCTGTTGATCTGTCCGAAGGTCGATGAGCCCTTTGTCACCGCAATGCTGTTGGTCTGCACGCGGTTGAACAGGTTGATGACCTCGAACTTGAGCTGAGCTGACTTCCCGCCGCCGATCGCGAAATTTTTCGAGACCGACAGGTCCGTGTTGATGTTGCGCGGCGTCCTGACGTCGGTCTCCAGACGCGGCGCGTTGCCGAACGTCTGGGCGGCGGCCACCGTGTACGCGGCGTCGTTGATCCAGGTCGCGGTCGGATGGTCGGCCGACGCGAGCCGGCCCGCCAGGTCGCCGGTCGTGCCGATGTCGACGCCCGGCACGATGTTCGGACGCTGCCCGTTGCCCAGCAGGCCGAGGTTGTCGCTCTGGGCGAGGCCGATCGGGAAGCCGCTCTGGAAATTGAAAACCGCCGATGCGGTCCAATCAGCAGCCAGCCAGCGGGCAGCGGTGCTCCTGGTCGCGGGCGACGGCAGCTGCCAGATCGGCGCGATGATGATGCGGTGCGGCACGTCGAGGATACCGGTCTGGTATTCCGCCAGCGGGTTGAAGCACGCGGCGTTGTTCGTCGTCGTGCAGGCCGGGTAGGACGCGATGTAGTTGTAGTTGTTGAGCGGCGCGCCGACGCCGTTGTTCGAGAAGAAGTTCGACTCGCCGATCTGGTTGTCCTTCAGCACGCTGTAGGTGTAGCTGACCCGGCCGCCCAGCCCGCCCTTCCTCGGCCGCTTGGTCCATTCGGCGACGAAGGCGTTGTAGCGGTTCACGCCTTCAGAGACCTGCCGATCCTGAACGTTCAGGAACTGTGGAAACGGCCGCAGCGACTGCGCCCGGCTCCAGGTCGCCTGTGTCGCGAGCCCGCCGGCGGCGGGATTGCCGAAGTAGGGATTGGGGATCTGCGCGCTGAGCTGCGCCGAGGTCAGCGACAGGAATCTCGGATCGACCTGGTTGATGTTGACGACGGTGTCCACGGTTCCGCCGAGAGGAAGGTGGTCGCCGCGCGCGCCGATGTAGCTGAAGGTCACGGCCATGGCGCCCGGCAGCTCGCGCTGGAGGTCGACCGAATACTGCTGCACTCGCGGCGCCGTCCGATTCTGATCCACGTAGCTGATGGTCGTGCCGACGCCGCTCAACGCCCCGGCCGCGCTCCCGGTCACCGGTGCGAGGCCATTCGGAAACGGGTTGCTGAGCGAGACCGTCGGCGTGCCGGCGGTCTGCGGGCTCACCGTGTTGTTGGTGAATCCGATCTGTCCATAGTTGCTCGTCGAGTTGCTCGGCACCGGGTAGTTCCACGGCGCCCAGTACAGGCCGTAGCCGCCGCGCACCACCGTCTTGGCATCGATCGAGTAGACCGCGCCGACGCGCGGCGACCACTTGGCCTTCGGCGGATTGCCCTGCTCGGTCTTGTTGCCGTTGACGCCGGCGTACATCAGGCCACCGGTCACGGTTCGCGCCGGCGTACCGGCGACCGGATCGGCCGGGATGACCACGGTCGAGAGCGCGCTGGTGGCCGTGGTGTCGAACCCGACCGTGAAGTTGTTGTTCGCCTCGCGCATGCCGTCCTCGTGCTCGACCCGGAGGCCGTAGTTCAGCGTGAACTTCGAGCTGACGCGCCAGTCGTCCTGCCAGTAGCCGCCGAAGTAGTTGGTGTAGATGTCGAGCGGCGTGGTCAGCGTCATCGTGCTCTGGCGCGCGGAGTCGGCGGTCGGAAACCCGAGCAGGAAGCTGGCGATCGAGTTTCCCTCGGTGGTGCTGTTGTTGTTCAGGCCGGTCGATGAGGTGAACTCCTTGTCGAATTGGAGCGTGCCGGAGCCCGAACCGGGAGCCAGCAGGTTGACGCCGATCTTGCGGTAGTCGGCGCCCATCTTGAATGTGTGCGTGCCGACGAACTTCGAGTAGCTGCCGTTCACGCCCGACGAGTTGTAGGTGCGGTAGGACGGCTGGATGGCGCCGAAGCTGCTGTAGCCGCCGTTGAGCGTCCCGTTGGGAAACTTCGGCGCGCCGGTCTGCGCCACCTGCGCGTTGAACGTCGGCGAGAACCCCAGCGACGCCGGATCGAAGTCGACGGTCATCGTGCTGTTGTCGACGAACTTGGTGTAGCCGAACCGCAGCGCCAGCACCGAGGTGTCGCTCAGGATCCAGGTGTTGTTGAGCGCGAGGATTTGCGGCCGGCGCTTCAGCAGGTAGTCGTTGGGATCGGCGAAGCGATTGGCGCCGTTCAACCCGGGCTCGAAGTAGTCCGAGCACGGTTCGTTGGTGCGATTGTAGAGATAGAAGCCGGTCAGCGAGACCTTGTCGGTGAACTTGTGCTCGACCTTGCCGGTGTACTCCTGCTGGAAGTAGTCGATGATCTGCGCCGTCGCCGTGTAGTTCGAGGCGCCGTTGTCGACGTTGACCTGCGGCAGCGGGAGGTACTTGAGGATGTTGGCCGCCACGGGATTGATCCGGCTCTGCGGGATGACGTTGCCTGGAAACGGCAGATGCGTCAGCGGGTCGTAGATGGTGACCCGCTGGCCGGACGTGTTGGTCAGCGCCGAGAAATCGCCGGTGCGCTCGGCCGCGGTCGGAAACATCGTCGTGATGTTGCGCGTCGAGAGGTCGTGGTAGTTCTCGCTCGCGAACCAGAAGAACGTGCGGTCCTTCACGATCGGGCCGCCGAAGCCGCCGCCGGGGAGGTAGTAGACCGTGTCCGGCTTGGCGTTCTTCGGATCGCCGTTGGACTCGAACGCTTTCTGGCTGAAATAGTTGTTCGCCGCACCCCAGACCGGCCGCGTCTGAAAGAAGGCCGTGCCGTGAAAATTGTTCGTGCCGGACTTCAGCGTCGTGTTGAACACGCCGCCGCCGGTGCGCCCCATCTCCGCGTCGTAAGTGTGCACCTGCACTTTCACATCGTCGAGTGCCTCGATCGTCGGGTTCGCCACGGCGCGGTTGTTGATGTCGGTGATCGGCACGCCGTCGAGGGTGTAGTTGTTGCCGCGGCGGGTGCCGCCGCCGAGCGACAGCAGCGAGGCATTGGTTTGATCCTGCTGGCGGTTGAACTGGCCGTCGCCCGACTGGATCACCGTCGGAATCGAGACACCGACCAGGAAGGCGGCGCGGCCCGGCGCCGGCAGCGTCTGCAACGCTTCGCTGTCGAGCACCGTGCCCTGCGACGCGTTGGCGGTTTCAATCAGCGGCGCCGACCCGGTCACCGTGACGCTCTCGGTGATCGCGCCGATCTCCATGGAGAGGTCGAGGGTCAGGAACTGCTGGGTGCCGATGCGGATGGCGCCGCGGTCGACCGTCTTGTAGCCTTGCAGCGCCGCCTTGACGGCGTAGTTGCCGGGGTCGACGTTGGCGAAGACGTACTCGCCGCGCTCGTTGGTCACCGTCGAGCGCTTGATGTTCGTCTGCTCGTTGGTCAGCGTGATCTCGACGCCCGGAACGACGCCGCCGGCGTCCTTGATGGCGCCGCGCAACCCTCCCTGGAACGACTGAGCCGACGCGCCTCTTGCGAATGCCAGCAGCAACACCCCGAGTGCGACACCAATCCGAAATCTCATCCTGCGCCTCCGCGTGTGGTCGTGCAGTTCGTGCAAGGTGGAAACGTCGACGGGCAGGGCAAGTCGCGGACCAACCCGCGAGAGCGCGCGGCGCGCTGAATTGCGAATGTTTTTCAGGATCTGCCGCGGATTATGGTCGCTTTGTAACCGACAGCGACGTAGGACGCTCGATGCGAAGCGACAGGAATGTCTGACGTCGATGCTCAGACGACGGCGAGGCTGCAGCGCGCGGTTGATGCGACGCGATTGTCGGACGAAAATGTCGTATTCGCCGGCGCCGCCGACACTGGTGTACCTTCTCGCCGGACCTAGCTGAGGCTACACTGGCCGAGCCACGCACGCTGTGTCTTCCGCCCATTCCTCTTCACCGCTCTGGCTCGTCACCAACGAGCCGCACGTCAACGAGCTGGTGAGCTATCTCGACGCGATGCGCCGCCGAGTCGAGGCGTCGCCCAACGAAACCCATCGCTTCGAATTCAGCCGCTCGCGGCTGGCCGAAGTCCGCACCGCGTTCGCCCGGATGATCCGGCACGGCGAGGAGCAGCTGCACAAGGTCTGCGAACTGTTGTGCGAGACGTTCCTCGATTCCACCTACACCCTCCAGAGCGTGGTCATCGGCGAGGTGGAGACGACCAAGGAGCGCTTCACGCTGGTCAAGAGCATCTCGCCGGGCGATCTGTATTCGCAGACCGACCTCGACCTCGGCACCCGCCAGTTGCGGCGTCTGCGCTACCACGACGGCGGCGCGTGGAGCCGCGCCAGCCTCGTCGCCAACGTCGTGGAGTACCAGCCGGCGGGGATGAACGAGTGGGGCATTCACAAAGTCATCAGCCGGATCAAGGCCGAGGAGCAGATCTGGAACAAGGTGGTCGACTCGATCTTCGGCTTCGATCAGCTGGTCAATGCGGACAAGCAGCTGCGGCACCTGGGCGGGTTCGTGAAGGACGTCTTCGGGGTGAAGGCGGTCGTTGGCGATCCCGAGGCGGTGCGCGCGCTGCACGAGGCGCTGCTGAAGCTGCAGTGGCCCTCCGCGGTGCTGGAGAAATTCGGCATCCCGCCGCTGGATCGCACTTCTCGCCTCGAGTTCATCGAGGTCAAGGACTACATGGCCGAGATCGGCCGGAAGGAGACCGGCTGGGAGGCGATCAAGTCGGTGTTCCAGTGGTGGGACAGCACGATCGAAGTGCAGGTGCAGCCGCTGTGGAACTACCACCAGGAGCGCGAATATCTCACGCGGGAGAGCCACGCCGGGTTCAAGGAGCGGCGTGAAATGCTGCGCAACCAGGTCGCCGCCGCGATCCCGCTCTTCGGCTTCTACCGCGACCTGCTCCGCTGGCTGTTCCTGTCGCCTGACGAGCCCGCCCCGACCTTCGAAGCGGTCGAAATCGTCGTCCGGGACTGAAGGGACTGTTCGCGGATTTGGAACCGCAAGGGCCCGTTGGAACCGCTGCGGCGAACCATCGTGGCCATCCGCGGATTCCAGGATTGCGCGGATTAAACGGAGAGCGACGTCCGGCGCCGGACGTCGTCCCCTCACGGTGGCTCGCGGTTGAGCGAGCGGGCTGCGTGTTCAATCCCAGAATCCGCGTAATCCGCGGATAAAAAACGGGATCCGGCGGCGCCGCTGGCGGGCCAAGCTGTATTACACTCGGCGCCATGATGCGCCTTTTCCGAGTGTTCAGCGTCGCGTCGTTGGTCTGTTGCGCTGCGGGCGTGGTCATCGGGCAGTCGGGCGCCACCAACGGCGAATGGCGAAGCTACGGCGGCGATCTGGGCCATACGCGCTACTCGCCGCTCGATCAGGTCAACGCCACGAACTTCAGCAAGCTGGAAGTCGCCTGGCGGTTCAAGACCGACAGTCTGGGCCCGCGTCCGGAGTTTCAGCTCGAGGGGACGCCGTTGATGGTGGGCGGCCTGGTCTACGCGACAGCGGGGACCCGGCGAGCCGTCGTTGCGCTCGACGCGGCCACCGGCGAGCTGCGATGGATGCACAGCGAGGTCGAGGGCGCGCGCGGCGCGAATGCCCCGAGGCAGTTTTCCGGGCGCGGCCTCGCGTACTGGACCGACGGCCGCGAGGCGCGGATCCTCTACGTCACGCCCGGCTACCGCCTCGTCGCGCTCGACGCCAAGACGGGCGCGATCGTCAACGGGTTCGGCGTCAACGGCATTGTCGATCTCAAGAAAGACGACGACCAGGAGATCGATCTGATCACCGGCGAGGTCGGACTGCACTCCACGCCGATGGTCGCCAAGGATGTCGTCATCGTCGGCGCGGCGCACCGCTCGGGCGGCGTTCCGCGCGGGCGGTCGAACGTCAAGGGGTACGTCCGCGGGTTCGATGTGCGGACCGGTAAACGCCTCTGGATCTTCCACACGATTCCGTCGCCTGGCGAATTCGGCAACGACACCTGGGAGAAAGACTCGTGGACCTACACGGGAAACGCCGGCGTCTGGGCGCAAATCTCGGTCGACGAGGAGCTCGGCCTCGCCTATCTGCCTGTTGAACTGCCCACCGGCGACTACTACGGCGGCCATCGTCCCGGGAACGGCCTGTTCGGCGAGAGCCTCGTCGCGGTCGATCTCCAGACCGGCAAGCGCAAGTGGCACTTTCAGTTCGTGCACCATGGGCTGTGGGACATGGACCTGCCGTGCGCGCCGATCCTGGCGGATATCGTGGTGAACGGCCGGACCGTGAAGGCCGTGGCGCAGCCGACCAAGCAGGCGTGGCTGTACGTGTTCGATCGAGTCACCGGTCAGCCGATCTGGCCGATTGAAGAGCGGCCGGTGGCGAAGGGCGACGTGCCCAACGAGTGGTACGCGCCGACGCAGCCGTTCGTCACGAAGCCGCCGGCCTACGATCGCCAGGGCGTGTCGATCGACGATCTGATCGACTTCACGCCGGAGCTGCGCGCCGAGGCGGTCGCGCAGGTCGCCAAGTACAAGATCGGTCCGATGTTCACGCCGCCGACCGTCAGCAAGGTCGAAGGCCCGCTGGGGACGCTGGTCCTGCCGTCGGCGACGGGCGGCACCAATTGGCCGGGCGGTTCTTACGATCCTGAGACGCACACCGTCTATCTCTATTCACAAACCAACGTCAGCCCGCTCGGCCTGGTGCCGCCGCCCGACGTGAAGATCTCGGACATGTTTTTCGTGCAAGGCTCCGCGACGGCCGGCGTGCGCAACACCGGTGGTTCGGGCGCCGGCGCAGGGGCAGACGCGGCGCCGGCACCAGCTCCAGCCGCGGCCGCGGAGGGCGGAGGAGCCGGCGTCACGGTACGCGGGCTGCCGCTCATCAAGCCGCCGTACGGACGGATCACCGCGATCGATCTCGACAAAGGCACGATCAAGTGGCAGATCGCCCACGGCGAAACGCTCGACAACGTGAAGAACAACCCGGCGCTCAAGGGCGTGACGATCCCCCGGACGGGGCAGGCCGGCATCATCGGCACGCTGACGACGAAGTCGCTGGTGATTGCCGGCGAGAGCCGGGTGACGACCACGTCGGCCGGCATGCGCGGCGCGATGCTGCGCGCCTACGACAAGGCCGACGGCAAGGAGGTCGGCGCGGTGTACCTCCCGGCGCCGCAGAGCGGCTCGCCGATGACCTATCAGGTCAACGGCAAACAGTACATCGTAGTGGCGGTCAGCGGCGGCAACTACAGCGGCGAGTACATCGCGTTCAAACTGCCCGGTTAAGGTCCGGCTAAAGCCGGACACGACCGGAACACGGTGGCGTTCGATTTCGGCGGCGTTCGGCGACGCTGTTCGGTAGTGTCCGCCTTCAGGCGGACCATGCGTCGGTAGTGTCCGGCTTCAGCCGGACCGTTGGAGGTCACATGAAACGCGCTGTTCTCGCGTTCCTCATCGTCGGCGCCCTCGCTCCCGCGGCCTTCGCGCAACAACCGGCGCCCGTCACGTTCAGCAAGGATGTCGCGCCCATCCTGCAGAAGGCGTGTCAGAACTGCCATCGTCCCGGTGCGATCGCGCCGATGTCGTTGATGACCTACCAGGACGCGCGCCCATGGGCGCGGTCGATCAAGCAGAAGGTGTCGTCGAGGGAGATGCCGCCGTGGTACATCGACCGACACGTCGGCATCAACAAGTTCAAGGATGATCCCTCGCTGACCGACGCCGAGATCGGCATCATCACGCGCTGGGTGGATCAGGGTGCGCCCGCCGGCAATGCCGCAGACATGCCGGTGGCGCGCGTCTTCAGCGACGTCGACAAGTGGCACATCGGCAAGCCAGACATGATCGTGACGCTGCCCAAGCCGTACGAGCTGCGCGCCAACGGGCCCGACGAGTTCTATGACGCCGATGTCGATCCCGGCTTCACCGAAGACATGTACATCGCGGCAGTGGAGACCAAGCCGGAGCCGTACAGCTTCAAGGTGGTCCACCACGCCACCGCGAACATGATCGAGGATGAGGACGCCGATCCGGTCGGCTTCTTCTTCAACGAGTACGCGCTCGGCAAGAACGGCGACATCTTTCCGGAAGGATCGGGACGCTTGATCAAGGCCGGGTCCAAGATTCATTTCAACCTGCACCTGCATCCGAGCGGCGAACGATCGTTGGTGAACCTGTCGATCGGCTTCAAGCTGTATCCGAAAGGGCAGGTCCCGAAGCACGTCGCCTTCACCCAGCACATGGGCGACAACTCGGACCTCGACATCCCGCCGGGTCAGGTGGTGCGCACCGACGGCTATTTCCGCCTGCCGCGCGCGGCGGTGCTCTCGGCGTTTCAGCCCCATATGCACAACCGCGGCAAGGCGATGTGCATGGAGGCGATTTATCCCGACATCCGCGCCGACTCCGCGCGTCCCGGTCCGGCGCGCACGGAAACGATCAACTGCGTCAGCAACTATCAGTTCGGCTGGCACATCACCTATCCGTACGCAGACGAGGTCGCGCCGATTCTGCCCGCCGGCACGATCATCCACGTCACCTCGTGGCACGACAACACCGCCGCGAACAAGTACAACCCGAACCCGCGCAACTGGGTCGGCTACGGCCAGCGGACGATCGACGAGATGAGCTTCGCCTGGGTGAGCCTGTTCTACATCGACGAGGCGGAGTACCAGGAACGGATGAAGGCGCGCAACGCCAAGACCCATGAATAGGGTGCGTTCGCCCTGGCGCGTCTCCCGATTCGGCGCGACAGGCGTCTTCGCGGCGCTCTTGCTCGTCGCGCAACTCCCGACCGAGCTTCCGTCCACCAAGTTTTCGAGCGGGCAGGACGTCCAGCCGTACTTCGAAGGGTGGATTAGGAACGCCGACGGGACCTTCGACCTGGTGTTCGGCTATTTCAATCGCAACTGGCAGGAGGAGCTCGCCATTTCGGCGGGCCCCGACAACTCAGTCGAGCCCGGCGGCGCCGATCGCGGCCAGCCGACTTATTTTCTGCCGCGGCGCCAGGGATGGATTTATCGCGTCCGTGTGCCGCGTGACTTCGGCAAGCAGGTCGTGACCTGGACGATCACCGCCAACGGCAAGACCCAGAAGGCGTACGGCGAGTTGCTGCCGGTGGAAGAGATCACCGAGCGCATCATCATGACGCGCGGCAACCTCAATCCCGGCGACGACGATCCCAACAAGCCGCCGGCGATCGCGATTGCGCCGGTCGCGCGCCCCTCCCTCAAAGTGCCGCTCGACCTCAAGGCAGAGGTGACTGACGACGGGCTACCCAAGCCACGGCCGGTGGTGGCGCCCAAGGCGGCCACGCCGGGAGACGCGACCGCGATTCAGGCGCAGGCCAACTCGTCAGCCGTCGCCCGCCCCCGCGGCCTGACGGTGTCCTGGATGCAGCTCCGCGGGCCGGCGAAGATCACCTTTGAGCCGTCAGGCGTGACCGCGGTGGCCGGGGGCAAGGCCGAGGTTGCGGCGCGGTTCAGCGCGCCGGGGATCTATCTGGTGCGGGCGACCGCGAATGACGGTGCGTTATCCACGAAAGCGGATCTGACGATCACCGTGCCCGAGTGAGGGGTGAAAACCCACGCGCCCTGGAGTCGCGGCCGCAACGGTCGAGCCGGGGCACAGGATTTGCTCTAACTCAAGCGCCCGCGCTAACGCGGCCAAAAGCGATGTGAACGCCTCTCCAGGCTCGTCGGGGCGTATCTTTTCCGGACGTTCATGCCACGGATCCTGATCGTCGACGACTCGCCGACTATCCGCAAGATGGTCCGTGCCTCCTTGCGGGCGCTGGAGTCGTTTGACTTCGTCGAGGCCGCCAACGGCCTCGAAGCGATCGAGCAAATCGCCCTTGGGCCGGTGGCCCTCATGATTCTCGACCTCAATATGCCCGATATGCACGGAGTGGACGTGCTCAAGTTCATCCGCCGGCATCCGAGCTCCCGGGAGGTCCCGGTCGTGGTGCTGACCACCCGAAGCGACGACTCGAGCCGGGAGGCCGCACTTGCGGCCGGCGCGACGCAGTACATCACCAAGCCGTTTGTCCCGAATGTCCTCCTGGCCGCAGCTCAAGAGCTCCTGGGGGGAGCGTCATTGTGACCCAAGACGGCTCGCGCGACGACCTGTCGTTCCCAGATTTTCTGGACGACTACTTCGCGGAGTGCGATGAGCACTTCACCGGCGTACGCCGGCTGCTCCTGGCGCTCGAGGGCTCGGTCGGGCGCGCCGACATCAATCGTCCAGCGCTCGACGAGCTGTTCCGACACTTTCACTCGCTGAAGGGCATTTCCGGGATGGTGGAGCTGCGCCAGGCCGAGGATCTGGCCCATCGCCTCGAGGACTACCTGCGCGTGCTGCGTCAGGGCGACTCGATCCTGACCACCGAGGGCATGGACGCGCTGTTTGCCGGCGCGCTGATGCTGGAGCAGGTGGTGAGCATCCGGCGAACCGGCGGCACCTTCCCAGTGGTCGCTCCCTTGGCGGCGCGGATCGCGCAGCTCGTCGACTCTGCCGCTGCGGGCGGCGGAGCTCGGACGTCCGACACCGTTACGCGGGCGCCGGCCGGCGCGAGATGGTTGTGTACCTTCGTGCCGTCGGCGGACCTGGTCGCGCGCGGCATTCGCGTCGACACCGTCCGCGCGCGGTTGTCGGCCGCCGGCGAGATTCTGGACGCGGTTCCGCGGGTCACCGAGGACGGAGCGATTGCGTTCGACTTCGTGGTCGCCGCCGCGCTCCACGAGGCGACCGCCGCGGCGTGGCGGACCGACGGCATCGAGGTCGCGCCGATTGCGGACGAAGAGCCGGCGCCGGTCGTCGAGCCGGCGATCGAGCCGACTGATTCGGAAGCGGCAGCGGCAGGCACGGCGGGGCCGTCGCATTTCGTGCGGGTCGATCTCGCGCGCCTCGACGACCTGATGCGCAACGTCGGCGACCTGGTGATCAGCCGCGCGCGTCTGACCGACACGCTGACCCGCGTCGAAGGACACATCCCCGCCGGCGACTGGCGCGCCATTCAGGAGAACGCGATTGCCATCGACCGCCAGCTGCGCACGCTGCGCGAGGGCATCATGCGCGTCCGGCTGGTGCCGGTCGGCGAGATCTTCCGGCGGATGCCGTTCGTGGTGCGCGATCTGGCGCGCGAGACAGGCAAGCGGGTGCGCATGGAGCTGCAGGGCCAGAGCACCGAGATCGACAAGTTCCTGATCGAGCGGATGATGGATCCCGTGCTGCACCTGGTGCGGAACGCGGTCAGCCACGGCATCGAGACCGTCGAAGAACGCCTCGCCGCGGGCAAGCGCCCAGAAGGCACGATCGTCCTGTCCGCGGCCACCGCGGGCGACATCGTCCGGATCGACATCTCCGACGACGGCCGGGGCGTCGACCCTGATGCCGTCATCGCGCGCGCCCGCGCGGCCGGGCTGCCGGTCCCGCCGGGCAGCGCGGACGCCGCGACCCTGCTGGACCTGTTGTGCGCGCCGGGATTCTCCACGAGAGACGAATCGGACCGCGCCAGCGGCCGCGGCGTCGGCATGAGCGTGGTGCAATCCGCGGTGGCCCAGCTGTCGGGCACGCTGCGGCTCGAGACCGAGAAAGGCACCGGCACGCGCTTCGTGATCGAGTTGCCGGTCACCCTGGCGATCACCGACGCGCTGATCGCCACGGTCGGCGCGGAAACCTTTGCCGTACCGCAGGGCGCCGTCCGCGAGGTCATCGAGGTGCCGGTCGAGACGCTGCTGCAGGTCGAGCGCAATGAGGTGATGTCGTATCGCGGCGCGGCGCTGCCGGTCGTCCGGCTCTCCCGGCTGTTCGGGCTTCCGGAGACCACGCGCGACCGGCTGCACCTCTTCGTCGTCGGCAGCGGTGGCGGAGCGGTCGGGATCGCGGTGGATCGCATCATCGGCCAGCG
>Ga0070665_100002648_pt1 | contig 19472 bp, 17 predicted proteins | sample KBSS13metaG_FD_65862 | JGI IMG/M metagenome (GOLD analysis project Ga0070665, IMG submission 65862) | Switchgrass rhizosphere microbial communities from Kellogg Biological Station, Michigan, USA - KBS S1-3 metaG | ecosystem: Host-associated > Plants > Roots > Rhizosphere > Soil ...
GTTACAAGGGCATGCTCCTCTCCGTCAGGAAGAGCGGGGCGCGGACGACGTTTGGCGCCAACTACGCGCTCTCGCACTGTTACGGATCGCCGGATGGGTTCGGCGGCTCTACGACCAACGTCTCGAGCGGTTACAACAAGCCGGACGATCCCCATTTCGACGATGGCAACTGCACCTCCGATCGTCTCCAGAACTTCACGATGACCGGCAGCACCATGTCGGGCCACTATCAGGGCTGGAAGTCGATCGGGTCCGACTGGCAGCTCGTTGGCAGCTTCCGGGCCCTGACCGGACCGTGGCTGACGATCACCACGGGCGCCGATGTGGCGCTCAACGGCCAGGCGGCCACGCAGCGCGCGAACCAGGTGTCGGACGACTACTACGCCAACCAGGCGGTGAATCCGACCACGAACGCGATCTCGTTCCTCAACCCGGCGGCCTTTTCGCGGCCGGCGGCCGGCACGCTGGGGACCATGCAGCGCAACCTGGTCCGCGGGCCGGACAGCAAAAACCTGGACCTGGCGTTGACGCGGGCGTTCAAGTTCGCGAGCAGCCGGTACATCGAAGTTCGAGTCGAGGCGTTCAACGCCTTCAACTGGTTCGAGTGGGGCAACCCGAACACGGCCATCAACGCCGCGACCTTCGGTCAGATTACGTCGACCTCGGTCACGGTCCCGCCGCGCGTCATGCAACTCGCGTTAAAGTATGTTTTCTAGGGGCTAGGGGCTAGGGGCTAGGGGCCAGGGAAACGCCTATGACACGCAGACACACTGCGATCGCGATCACGCTGAGCCTGCTGGCGACGCTCGTCGCCAGCCGGACGATCTTCGCGCAGATGGACTTTGCGGGCGACTGGGCGCCCGTGCAGGACGAAGACAACACCGGCAACCCGTACGTCGGCGAGTTCCTGGGCATCCCGATGAGCAAGGCGGGGTCGCTGCGCGCGCAGGCCTGGAACGCGTCCCTGTACACGCTGCCGGAGTGGCAGTGCCGCCCGCACGGGGCGATGTACATCTCGCGCGGGCCGTCGCAGGTCCGGATCTGGAAAGAGATCGACCCGAACTCGAGGACGATCACCGCGTACCACGCCGAGTGGCTGCGTTCGGTTGACAATCCGTACTACATGGATGGCCGGTCGAGGCCGCCGGCGCTCGCGCCCCACTCGTGGGGCGGGTTCTCCACGGCGGAGTTCGTCGGCGACACGCTACGCATCCTGACGACGCACCTCAAGGAAGACTACTACCGGCGCAACGGCGTGCCGAGCAGCGACGAGGCGACGCTGACGCAGTACTGGATCCGGCGCGGCGACATCCTCACCTGGGTGACGATTGCGTACGATCCGCTGTACCTCGCTGAACCCATGATCCGGAGCAGCGAGTACCGGTGGGCGCCGAACCAGCAGATTCCGCCGTACCCCTGCACGCCGGTGGAGGAGATCGATCGGCCGAACGGGGTCGTGCCGCATCACCTGCCGGGCACCAACCCGTTCCTCAAGGAGTTCGGCGAGAAGTTCCGGCTGCCGACTGACGTGACGCTCGGTGGCCCATCCACCATGTATCCGGAAGCCGCCCGCAAGCTCGAACGCCAGATGAACGGAGTGAAGTAGTGGGATCACGAGCACGATCTCTTTGGAAAAGTCTTGGCTCGGTGTGCTCCGCGTGCTCTGTGTTGTACGTCGTGGTATCCGCGTCCCTGTCGGCCCAGCAGGCGCCGCTCGAGGCGATCCCGGTTCGCGGCCACATCTTTCTGATCGGCGGCGCCGGCGCCAACGTCACGGTCTCTGCGGGCCCGGATGGGGTGCTCCTGGTCGACAGCGGGTCGGCCCAGAACGCCGACCGCGTGCTGGCCGCCATCAAGGCGCTGCAGGCGCGCCTGCAGCAGGCCCTGCCCGCGGCGCCACGCTCGGGCGCCGAGACAACGGTCGCGACGAACCTCGAACCGTTCTACCGCACGCTGACGCCGCCCAAGCCCATTCGCTACATCGCCAACACGAGCGCGCTGCCGGATCACACCGGCGGCAACGAGAAGCTGGCGCTGGCGGGCAAGACGTTCACCGGGGGCAACGTCACGGGCGAAATCGGCGGCGAAGGGGAGTCGGCCGCGATCCTCGCGCACGAAAACGTCCTGTCGCGCCTGGGCGACGCCAAGGTGCCGGCCAAGGGCCTGCCGACCGACACGTACTTCGGCGCCAACTTGAAGCTCGCGTACTTTTTCAACGGCGAAGGTGTCACCCTGCTGCGGATCCCCGCCGCCGCGACCGACGGCGACAGCGTGGTGCATTTCCGCGGTTCCGATGTCATCGCGACCGGCGAGCTGTTCGACTACACGCACTTCCCGTTCATCGACATGGCCAAAGGTGGCAGCATCCAGGGCGTGCTCGCGGGCCTCAACCGGATGGTGGAGATGGCCCAGCCCGAATTCCGCTCCGAGGGCGGCACGCTCTTCATCCCCGCGCATGGCCGTGTCGGCGACATCGCCGACATGACGTACTACCGCGACATGACGACCATCATCCGCGACCGCATCCAGGATCTGATGAAGAAAGGACGCACGCTCGAGCAGATCAAGGCGGCGCGTCCGACGGAAGACTGGGACGGCCGGCTCGGCCAGGACAAGTCGTGGACGCCGGACATGTTCGTCGAGGCGGTCTACAAGGGCCTGCAGAACCCCAAAAAGTAGAAAGCAGCGCAGGCCTCGAGGCCTGCCGTGGTGGAGAACAGTGAAATCAGCGCTCGCGGTTGTCCTGACGGTTTCTCTCCTGTGTCCCGTGCTCGCGTACGCGCAGCGCGGCCGCGGCGGCGCGCCGGCCGGCCCGCCGCAGACAGCCCGCCAGGCGGCGCCCATCGATCTGACGGGCTACTGGGTGTCGCAAATCGTCGACGAATGGCGCTTCCGCGTCACGCCCCAGAAAGGCGACATCGTCTACCTTCCGCTGAACGCCCAGGCGCGTCAGATCGCCAACGCGTGGGATCCGGACAAGGACCAGGCTGACGGCAATGCGTGCAAGGCGTACGGCGCGGTCGGCGTCATGCAGCGGCCGGGCCGGCTGCACATCACGTGGGACGGTGATCAGGCGCTGAAAATCGAAACCGACGCCGGCACGCAGACGCGCACACTGCGGTTCGGGCCCGCGCCCGCGCAGGCCGGCGAGGCCTCATGGCAGGGATACTCGGCGGCGGTGTGGCAGGTGAACGGGCGCCCGTTGATCGACACCGGCGGCACGGGCTTCGTGCCGATCAACCGCGTGCAGGGCGCAACCCGCGGCGGACAGCTCAAGGTCACGACGACCAGCATGAAGCCCGGATACCTGAGGAAGAACGGCGTCCCTTACAGCGACAAGGCCGTGCTCACCGAGTACTTCACGCTGCTGGCCGGGCAGCAGAACGATTCGTACATCGCGGTCACCGCGATGCTCGACGACCCGACCTATCTCACAGGCCAGTTCATCAGGACGTACACGTTCAAGAAGGTCCCCGATCAAACAGGCTGGGATCCGACACCCTGCTGGACCAAGTAGGTCCCGTAGTAGTGCAGGCCTTCAGGCCTGCCGTGAAAGCCGCTGCCCGCTGAAGACGGTCACCGGCGACCCATCGGCCAGATACGCGGAAGCCGGAGTCGAGTTCAGGCAATCGACGAACTGGTGGCCGTAAAGCGCGGCTGCGTCGCAGTCGAGCCGCGCATCGGCGCTGGCCCAGACCCGCCAGGGCCTGTGCTCGACACGGTACTCCCGCGTCGCGCCGTCCCGGCCGCGCGTGTATCCCCAGTAGTGTTCGGCGATGAACTCTTCCTGGCTTCCGGCCTCGAGCGCGTGTGCGTCGCCCTGCACGCGCAGATCGATCCGGTTCTCGCGGCCCTTGAACCTCCATGCGTACGTGACGCGCGCGGGTTGACCGCCGTTGCCGCTCGCGAGCTCGATGTCGTGGGTCATCGGTACGGCCAGGTATGGTTCCCCATAGACGGTGCGTGCCGTGAAGGCGATTGCCGCGCGTGGCACGAGTTCGCGGACGAAGACGACCGCGCGGCGCCAGCCCTCGGGCGCGCGGCGCCGAACGTAGAACCGCAGGTTGACTTCCTCGAAGGTGCGGTGAAATGGAATCGGGATCCCGAGCACGCGCGTGTCGAGAAAGAGGAACCCTACGACGCTGACGAACGTCCGGCCCCGCCAGTCGTCCAGTTCCGTGCCGGCGGGCACGAGCGGCTGCAGGATCGCCGGGTCGATCAGGTAATTCAGCAGCGCGAGGTAGCGCCAGTCCGCAGTCAGGAATGGCCGTGGCGGCAGGTCGCGCGAGGTGCTCATTCGGCCCCGTGCGTCGTGTTTACTTCTTGCCCAGGTTCTGCCCGAGGTAATCGGCGAGGGTCTCGACCTGCTTCTCGTCGACCATCGCGCCGTACTCTTTCATCGTCACGATGACGTCCCGCCACTGGGCTCGTGTGTAGAACCCGCGCAGCTTCGTGACTTCGGTCAGGTCGTGGCAGGTCGTGCACGAGTTGAGGAGGATGGTCTTGCCGTCTCCGTCAGGGAGGTCGTCCTTTTGCCCCGCGGCGCCCGTCATCGCGGGCGCGAACAGCATGACGCCCGCGAGCGCTCCCGCGGCCAGCGCCGGCCAGCGCACTACCGCCGTACCATCGTGATGTTCCGCTTCGGGGAGCGGCCCACCTTGATGCGCGTGACTTCCTTTCGCGCGGCGACGTCGATGGCGACCACGGAGTCGGTGTTCTCCGTCGCGATGTACAGCAGCTTGCTGTCCGGGGTGAACGTCACCCAGTCGGGCCGCCCGCCCAGATCGACGGGATTCGGAAGCAGCTTCAAGTCGGGCAGCGAGTAGGTGTACACGCGCGCGTTGGGCCGGCTCGTGACCCAGAGCGTCTTGCCGTCCGGCGCGACGCCGATTCCATGGGACGGAGACGCGTTGAACGGCCCCTTGTCCACCTTGTCGGCCGGGATGTCGTTCGGTAGCTCGATCCGGCCCGTTTCCTTCCGCTGCGCGAAGTCGACGATCGCGAAGCCGTGGAAATCGGACAGCTGGACGAAGATCCGTTTCGTCGACCCGTCCGCGTTCGTCTCGAACGCCAGCGGACGAACGCCTTCGTTGAAGAGCGTCCACACGGTCTCTTCCGTCGTGCGGTCGATCACGGTCATCAACTTGCCGGCGATGGAGCCGGCGACGAGGTACTTGCCGTCGGGCGTTACGTACACGTTGTGGATGCCGCCCCTCGTCGGGATGCTCTTCACGCGTTCGAGCGACACCGTGTCGATGACATCCACGGCGCCCGGCGACGACACGATGCCGACGTAGACGCGGCGGCCGTCCGGGCTGATGGAGATGTTATTGGGCCGGCCCGACAGCGGAATCTTCTTCGTCAGCTGGAGCGTCGCGCCGTCCACGACGTGGAGCGTCTGCTCGGCCTCGCTGCTGAAGTAGAGGCGGCTGCCGTCGGGCGACGCCGCGGCGCCGTGGTTGATCGGGACGCCTTTGACTTCCGCGACGACGTGGTTCGTCGCGGGATCGATCAGCGAGATGGTGTCGCCCTGCGAATTGGTCTGCACGATGCGGACCTGGGCGACGGCTGCCGGCGCGAAGAGCGCCAGCAGCACGCCTGTGGTGAGCAGGCGCTGGAGCGAAGTCGTCGGCATTACCGGCTTACTGGCCCTGACCCTGCTTTTCGAAGGTATCGCCGCTGGCGTTGAATGCCGGGACCGCCGCGCCACTGGTCTTGTCGGCGATCGCGAGCGTCGGACCGAACTCGCCGCGCGGCAGCGTGCTGACGCCCGAGCGCAGGAAGGCCTTCGCGACGTCGATGTCCCGATCGAACAGGACGCCGATGAAACAGTTGCTCATCTCGTCCCAGTTCTGGGGACCCCAGACGACTTTCTTCGAAGGATCCGGGTTGAACCGGTTGGCCGGAGAGTTGTCGAAGTGCGTGATGAAGCGGATCTTCGCGCCCTTCGGCAACACGACGGGCTCGGCGTACTGGTAGCCCATCTGCCACTCGAAGTTGAAGCCGCCCTTGAGCACCGTCTTGGACACGCCGTCCGGCGTGATGACGCGCATCTCGAAGTCCTTGCCTCGCAGGTGCATGTGCGGCTGCGCGTAGACCAGACGCCCGGGCGCGCCCATCGTCACTTCGCTGACCACTTCGGCGTTGCCGTCGGCCGGCGGGATGGCGAGGTTGCTCGCCGTCGGGCCGGCGTGGAAGTAGTAGCGCTTCTTCGGGGGCTCCTTCGCGAGCACGAGGCCGAGCTTCGATACATCCGACGCCACTTTCCCGACCGCCGTGTAGTGCATTTCGTACACGAGATCCGAACCCTTCGGCACGAACTTCGCGGCGCCTTCCTGGTCGAATCGCTGCGGGCCGAGGCCCGGGTTGAACTTGCCGAGGATGTCGTTGCCCTCCTCCGGCGAGTTGCGCCCGATGATGTCGCGCTGCGTCTCGTTTTCGTACGCCTCGCCGGGCACGGCGTCCTTCATCCACGTCGATCCCGCGGGGCGCACCCAGACTTTGCCGTGATGGAGCACAGCCGCGTTGCCGGGCCGCATTTCGGCGGCGACGATCCACATGTCTTCCTTGAAGTTCGTCTTGACGACGATGTACTTGTAGTTGATGGTGCCGGTCGCCGGCAGCTCGAACGGCTTGGGCATCTCGACCACGACGTCGGGCTTGATGTTCCAGCCGTCCTCGAAGTGCCGCGGAGGCGGCGCGTCTTTCGGATTGCCCGCCGGTGCGCCCGCATCGGCCCACGCCGCGAGCACTGCGATTTCATTGGCGGTCAGCCTGCGCTCGTTCGAGAACACGCCGACCTCTGGATCGGCAAACCACGGCGGCATCTGCTTGTCCGCGGTCTTGGCCTTGATCGCCTTCGCCCACGGACGTGCCTGCTCGTAGGAGATGAGGGACATCGGCGCGACCTCGCCGGGGCGATGGCAGGTCTGGCAGTTGGACTGCAGGATCGGGAGGACGTCTTTGTAGTAAGTGGGCCCGCTCTGACCGGTGAGGGACGCGGCCCCGACCACCGCCATCAGGCAACCGGCTGCAACTGCCAGGGACGTTCTCATTACCAGCCTCCTCAAAGCGCGTCCGGCAGGCCTGAAGGCCTGCACTACTTCCGTGTAAGTATAATTCCACTCCGGAGGAATCCCGTGCGCTTTCGTGTGATGGCCGCTGCCGCCGTCGTCGCCCTGCTCGCCGCTGCACTTGGGGCCCAGAAAACGGCCGACGGTGACTGGCCCATGTATGGCCGGGACCTGGCCGGGACCAAGTTTTCGCCCCTGAAACAGGTCACGGCCGAGAACGCCTCGAGGCTGCAGCCCGCCTGGAACCTGACGCTGGTCGAGCGGCCGGCGGCCGTCCCCGGGCAAGGCCGCGGGCGGGGCACCGGCGGGCCGGAGATTCTTTCCAACCCGGAGGTCACGCCGATCGTGGTGAACGGCGTGATGTACCTGCTCGCCGCCGGCAACCAGATCATGGCGCTCGACGCGGCGACGGGGAAGGAAATCTGGCGATTCGCGATCCCGGACGGGGATTCGACCGGACGCGGGCTGGCGTACTGGCCGGGAGATCGGAACAACCCCGAGCGCGTGATGTTCACGGCGAGCGCACCGAAAGGCAAACCGGGCGGCGCGCGGCTGGTGGCGCTCGACGCGGCGACCGGCAAGCCATCGGAAGGGTTCGGCGCCAACGGGATTGCCGACATCGGCGTGCCGTGGAACGGCGTGCCGCTCGTCTTCAAGAACGTCATCGCGCTTGGCGCCACGGTTGGCGAAGTGCCGGACGGTCCGGCCGGCGACACGCGGGCGTTCGACGCGCGAACCGGGAAGAAGCTCTGGGAATTCCACACCGTGCCCCGGCCAGGAGAGCCCGGTCACGAGACGTGGTCGAACGACGGCTGGAAGAGCCGCTCCGGCGTGAACATCTGGGGCTGGTACATGACGGTGGACGAGCAGCGCGGCATCCTCTATATGCCGATCGCGGGGCCGGCCGCCAATTACTGGGGCGGCGATCGTCCCGGCAGCAATCTGTACGCGAACTCGATGGTGGCCGTGGATGCCGAGACGGGCAAGTACAAGTGGCACTTCCAGACCGTGCATCACGACCTGTGGGACTCGGACATGCCGTCGCCGCCGACACTGGTGGACATCCGGCAGAACGGGCGGACGATCCCGGCGCTCGCCTCGGTGGGCAAGACGGGCTACATGTTCATCCTCGATCGGGTGACTGGCAAGCCGATCTTCGGCGTCGAGGAGCGGCCCGTGCCGAAGGGCAACGTCCCGGGCGAGTGGTATTCGCCGACGCAGCCGTTCCCCGTGAAGCCGCCGCCGCTCACGCGCGTCGAATTCAAGAAGGAAGACATGGTGACGGCCGACGATACGTCGGCCGATCATGTGAAGGCGTGCCAGGAGCTCTGGGACAAGAGCGGCGGCTTCTATAACGCCGGGCCGTTCACGCCGTTCGGCTTTCACGAAGAGGGCGCGCCGCCGCAATCGACGATTCAATTCCCGGGAGGCACAGGTGGCGTGAACTGGGGCGGTCCGGCCGCGGATCCGTCGAGCGGGCTCGTGTTCGTCAACGCGCACGACACGTCGCTTGTCGGGTGGATTGAGAAAGTCCGGCCCGGCCAGAACTACGGCCGCGGCACCGAAGGCTCGAAGCAGCTGTACGACCGCGGCAGCGTGAACGGCGCCGGCCCGTACTTCACCTTCAGCGCGCCGATGAAAGACGACACGGGGCGCGTGGTCGCGAACCTGCCGTGCCAGCGTCCGCCGTGGGCGCGGCTCGTCGCCGTCAACGCCAACACCGGCGACATCGCGTGGCAGGTACCGCTCGGCATCACCGAAGCGCTGCCGGAAGGCAAGCGCAACACGGGCGGCAGCGGCAGCGCGGGGCCGATCGTGACCGCCGGCGGCGTGGTGATCGTCGGGGCGACGAACGATCGCAGGCTCCGCGCGTTCGACTCGAAGACCGGCCGGGAACTCTGGGCCGCGCCGCTGCCTGGCGTCGGCAATGCGAATCCGATCACCTACACCGGCAAGAACGGCAAGCAGTACGTCGCGATCATCGCGACCGACTCGCTGCAGGTATTCAGTCTTCCGTAGCGTCCGGCTTAAGCCGGACGTCCAGCTGAAGCTGGACGCTACGACAGAGCCAGATCACGAGGGTTATGAGGCCGACACCCATCCTGGTCGTTTTCGTCGCTGGTATGCTGGGGGTGTCTCTCGCCGCGCAACGCGGCGGGCGCGGAGCCGGTGCTGAATTTGCCGGGCCTCCGCAGGGGCCCAACGCGATTCCCATCGTGGAGAGCATAGGGTGCCTGGCGGACGGACCCAACAACACGTGGACGCTCTCGAGCGCCACGGAACCCGCGAAGTCCACGCCGGGATTTTCGAAGGCCGAGGACGTGAAGGCCGCTGAAGGCAAGCCGCTCGGCTCGCAGCAGATTCGGCTGGTCGGCCTGCTCGAGATGCACCCGGAAGATCACAAGGGCCACAAGGTCCTCGCGAAAGGCCTGCTCATCAAGGATGCTGCGGGGCAGCGTCTCAACATCACGTCACTGACGACGGTGAGCCCAACATGCGCGAAGTAGCCGCCGCGATTCTCGCCCTTGTCCTCTGTGCCGCGCCGGCGCTGGCGCAGCACTCCGGCGCGCCTTCCGGCACGCCGAAGAAGGACTGCCTGAGCGACGCCGAACGCGAGCTGATCGCCAGGCTGAAGGCCCTGAACAGGCCGACGACCGAGAAGGATCCGCCGCCGCCGTTCAACCCGGACTACTTCGTCGGCACGTGGACGATGGAGTACGACGGACCCGAGTCGCCGCTGGCGCCCGAGGGCGCGCACAGCGGGACCCTGACGGTGAAGCACGTGGACGGTTGCTTCTACGAAGGCGAGCTCGACGCGAAAGGACCTGGCGGCGCGTACAAGACGAAGATCCAGATCATGTACGACCCGGTGGCCAAGTACCTGACGTGGGTCGAGACCGACAGCCGCGGCTACACGCTCTTCAAGCCCGGCACGATCGGCGCGGACTCCGGCGGCTACTTCACGCACTATTTCGAAACACAGGGCTTCAAGGCCGGCGGGCAGGACATTCACCTGAAGGGCAGCACGTTTCTCGCGTCGCCCTCGAACTTCCGGATCCGGCGTTCGATTTCGACGGCGGGCGAGCCGTACATGAACCTCGGCGAGATGTGGTTCCGCAAGAAGGGAACGGTATGACGAAGATGACGCGCGCGTGCATGCTGGCGGTCGCTGCGATGGCGGCGGCGAGTGCCGCCCGGGCACAGACGGCTCCGACGTTTTCGAAGGACGTCGCCCCGATTCTCTACAGCAACTGCGTCGTCTGTCACCGCCCGGGCGAGGTGGCGCCGATGTCGCTCATCACGTATCAGAACGTGCGGCCGTGGGCGCGCGCCATCAAGAACAAGGTGGTCGGCCGCGAGATGCCGCCGTGGGGCGCGAGCCCTGCGAGCATGAAGCTGGCCAACGATCGCAGCCTGTCGCAAAAGGACATCGATACGATCGTGAAGTGGGCCGATTCCGGAGCCCCACAGGGCGACGACAAGGACTTGCCGGCGGTTCCCACGTTCCCTGCCGGCGGCTGGGCCTTCGGCGAGCCTGACGCCGTGGTCGATCTGCCGATCGAAGTGCAGGTGCCGCCGACCGGCGAGTACCCGCAGCTGTCCTACTTCGTGAAGTCGCCGTTTCCGACCGACGTATGGATCCAGAAGATGCAGGTGCGCACGAACAACCCGGCCATCGTGCACCATGCGACGCTCTTCATCCGGACGCTGCCCGAAGGCACGGTCATCAAGGACGGACGCCCGGTGCTGAAGGATGAAGGAACATCACAGGCCAACTCCGAGGGCGGCATCAACACGGGCCTGCCGCCGGGCAGCGGTCCCGGCATCCGGCTCGTCTCATACGTTCCCGGCCGCGGATGGGAAGCGTACGCCGACGGCGTCGCGCGGCGCCTCCCGAAAGGCGCCTACATCGAGATGAACATGCACTACCAGCCGTCCGGCAAGCCGGAGAAGGAGCGCGCGCAGTTCGGCATCTGGTTCTCGAAGGTCCCGGTCGAGCACGAAATGCAGAACGTGTCGACGCTGGATCGTGGCACGACGATGGTGGACAACAAGCCCCTGCCGAACGACCGCATTCCGAACATCCCCCCGGGCGTGGACAACTGGAAGATCACGAACTTCAAGGTGTTCCCGGAGCCGGCGACGCTCTACGCGATGTCCCCGCACATGCATTTGCGCGGGAAGGACATGAAGTTCATCCTGACGTATCCGGATGGCCGCGAGGAGCTGGTGCTCGACGTGCCGAAGTACGACTTCAACTGGCAGCTGTACTACGAGCTCGCCACGCCGCTGAAGATCCCGGCGGGCAGCAAGCTGACCGCCATCGCCCACTACGACAACTCGTCGAAGAACAAGTGGAACCCGGCGCCGGACCGCGAGGTGTACTGGTCCGAGCAGAGCTGGGACGAGATGTACAACCCGCAGATCCGGTGGACGTGGGACCTGCAGGAGCCGACGAAGAACTAGGCTGACGGATCGGATGTAGTGCAGGCCTTGAGGCCTGCCAGATCGCGGGGCTGAAGCCCCGCACTACTCCTGATCCTACGCTCGCTGTGTCTCTGTGGCCGCGTACGTCGTCGTAGTCGCAGCATCGGGATCGAGTGGTCGGACGAGCGACAGCGAGCCGAACGCGACCACCGCAAGCGCGCCGGCGGCGTAGAACGCGTAGCGGTAGTCGCCAAACGCGTCGAACACCCGCCCTCCGATCATCGGCCCGAACACGCCCGCCGCTCCCCACGCGGTGAAGAGCACGCCGTAGTTCATCCCCAGGTTCCGCGTGCCGTAGAGATCGGCGGTCGCTGACGCGAACACCGACAGCTGCGTGCCGTAGCACCAGTAGACGCACGCCACCAGCACGAAGAACAGCAGCGGCTCCTGGCGCCAGACAAAGAGCGCCGGCATGGCCACGGCCGACGCCAGCACCATCGTGCGCAACGTCGTCACACGGCCGAGCGCGTCGGACAGCCAGCCCGACAGGATGCGGCCGCCCGCGTTTCCCGCGGCGGTGACCGGCAGCGCCAGCGTCGCGACCGCCGCGCCAAGGCCGGCGCTGCGCGCGAAGGGCACGAGCTGGCTGATCGTCATCTGGCCGGCTGTCGCGCCGAGCGCGTACGCGATCCAGAGACCGTAGAACTGCGGCGTGCGGAGCATCTCGGCGGTGGTGTAGTCGCGCCGCCGCGTCGAGCCGGCGGGCGGCGTCCAGCCGGCCGGCTGGTATCCGTCCGGCGGATTCTCGAGCAGCCACGCGCCGACCAGGCCCATCACGAGGAACACCGCGCCGAGCAGGCGGAATGTCGGTCGCCAGCCGACCGAGGTGATCAGGCTGGTCGCGATCGGGCCGATGATCGCCGAGCCGGCGCCGTAGCCGCCGACCATCAGCCCGACGACGAGCCCGCGTCGATCGGGAAACCACTTCGACGCGACCGGCGTGGGCGTCGCGTAGCCGAAGCCGTTCCCGGCGCCGACGACCAGTCCGAACGCGGCGTAGAGAAACCACAGCGACGTCGTGAAGCTGGCGGCGAAAAACCCCGCCGACACCAGGACGGCTCCAGCCAATGCGCACGGGCGCGGGCCGCGGCGGTCCTGGATTCGTCCGGCAAGCACGAACGTGCTCGCGAAGACCACGACGGCGATGGTGTAGATCCAGGACGTCTGGCTGCGCGTCCAGCCGAATTCCTGCTCGAGCGGCAGGACGAACACGCTCCAGGCATAGAGCGAGCCCAGCGCCAGGTTCATCGAGACGCCGCCCACGACGACACGCCAGCGATTCATGCGGGTGACCTCATGTCACGTACGGGCCACAGAGGCACAGGGATCACAGAGGTTCTCTTTCAAGAAGAAGACTCTCTGTGCCCGCTAGTTCTTCAGGACCTTGACCACGAAGTAGTTCACCGACTTCGGCACTTCCTTGAACCAGTGCGGTGTGCCGGCCTGGACGACGATGACGTCGCCCTTGGTCAGGTGCTGGGTCGTGCCGCCCTGGATGTCGGTGCCGAGGTGCTGATCGGGGCGGGTGACTTTGCCGCCGACCATCGTGCCGCCGCTGACGAACGTGGCTTCGCCCTCGATGATGTAGAGCACGTCGGTTTCCTTGTCGTGCACCTCGACCTGGCCGGGCCCCGTGCGGTGTGATCCGGAGACGGTGACGTTGGGGGCCGTCATCAGCGAACTGCCCTTGGCGATCGCCGCGGCGACTTTTTCGTGATCCAGATAGGTGACGTTGGGTGTTTGCGCCGACACAGGAAGTGTGAGCGCGGTCGTGAAGAGGGCGGCGGTCAACAGGAGCATTTTCATGTCGTTCCTTTCAATCAGGCAGCGGTACGCAGCGCCATTCTTACCACAGACTGGGTGGTGATGCCGTTGAACATTCGCGCCGACGATGCTACCGTCGTCGTCTGATCGGTATGGCGCCGCGCGATCTCACGGAACGTGTTGAGGTGCTCGAGGTGAAGGTGGCGGCCCTGGAGGGGCTCCCGGAGAGGGTGTCCGCTGTCGAGTCGCAGATTGTGCAACTCCGCGACGAGATGCATAGTGAATTTTCTACCGTCCACGAGGAGATGCGCGGCCTTGGCGGCACGCTTCGCGCGGAGATACGCGAGCAAGGCGGCACGCTTCGCGCGGAGATACGCGAGCAAGGCGACACGCTTCGCGCGGAGATGCGCGAGCAAGGCGACACGCTTCGCGCGGAGATGCGCGAGCAGGGCGACACGCTTCGCGCGGAGATGCGAGAGCAAGGCGACACGCTTCGCGGGGAGATACACAACCTCGGCGCGACGCTTCGGCAGGAGATGCGGGCAGGCCAGGAAGATCTTGGCCGGGAGATGCGCGGCCTCGAAAACACCCTCAGAATCGAGATGCGGACGCTGAACGAAGAGACGAAGAATCAGATGCGGGTCTTGCACGAGGACGTCGTCGACCGCATTTCGAGGATCAGTGAAGGCGCGCCCCGGTCGCGCCGGCGCCGGAAATAGCCTGTTCCGACCCCGGCTAAGGCAGCGCGAAGACCACGAGCGCCTCGGATCCCTCAGGCATGGGATCGTCGAGGGCGCTGGCCCCCGAGGCCGTGATCGCGACGTACTGCTTGCCGCTTCGGCCTTGAAACGTCATTGGCACGGCGTGCGCGCTCATCGCCAGCCGCGCCGCCCACAGTTCCCTGCCGGTCTTCGCGTCGAATGCGCGGAACCGTTTGTCGTTCGTCGCGCCGATGAAGACGAGCCCGCCGGCTGTGGTCATCGGCCCGCCGAGGTTCAGCCGGCCGGTGTTCTTCTTGCCTTCGGGCAGTTCGTCCGTGACGCCAAGGGGAACCTTCCAGGCGATGTCGCCCGTCTTCACGTTGACGGCGATGAGATTGCCCCATGGCGGCCGCTGGCACAACCAGCCCTTTTCGCCACCCATGATGTTGCCGCTGCCGGTCCGCGCGTTCGCCTCGGCCCACTGGAATCGCGAGGTCTGACCGACGATGCTGTTGCGCCGGAAAGGGACGCGGGCGCCATCGGGGCTCTTCTCGACCCAGCCGATGCTGGCCTCGTCGTTCGTGTTGACGAACACGTAGCCCAGGCCGGGGTCTGCTGCCGTGCCTCCCCAGTTGGCGCCGCCGATGGATCCCGGGAAGAGAATCGTCGAACGAGCCGGCGCGCCCGCTTCGCGGTACACGTACGGCGTGAACGGGCCGTCGTTGTAGAACCCGCCGCTGCGCTCCATCAGCGAACGGCAGAACGCCGCGTGTTCGGCCGTGGTGTCCGATTCGGTGACGACGTCGTCGGGCGTGAAGCCGACGCGCGCGAGTGGCGGTGGCTTGACCGGAATCGGCTGCGTGGGGGAGCTCTCTTCGTGCGGAACGTCGCTCCCGGGCACATGCCGCTCGTCCATCCCGAACACCGGCTTGCCGGTGACGCGGTTGAGGATGTACATGTAGCCGGTCTTGCTCGTCTGCGCGAGCACCGGCACGACCTGTCCGCCGATCGTGACGTCGAGCAACGACGGCGGCGACGGCAGATCGTAGTCCCAGAGATCGTGGTGCACCGTCTGGAAGTGCCACTTCAGCTTGCCTGTCGCCGCGTCGAGCGCGAGGAGCGAGTTGCCGTAGAGATTGTCGCCCGGGCGATCCGCGCCCCAGTAGTCGCTCGGCCCCGGAGCTTCGACGGCGACGTAAAGGATGCCGCGCGCCTGATCCAGCGTCTGCGAGAACGCCCAGCTGTACGTGTTGGGCCGATCCTTCCAGCTGTCGTTTTTCCACGAGCTGCTCGCGGCCTCGCCGGCCTTCGGCACGGAGTGAAAGTCCCACACCTTCGCGCCTGTCCGGGCGTCGAATGCGCGAACGCCGCCGGGCGATCCGTTCGTCCCGACGATCAGCAGGTCCCTGAACAGCGTCGGCGCCGAGTTGTACGGCGCGACCATGTCGATCTCGCCGTCCTTGCCGAAGGCAGTCGCGAGCTTGCCCGTCGCGGCGTGGAGGGCGATGAGCCGCCGCTCCGAGGTGAAAAAGATCCGTGGCGGGGCCGTGGCGTCTCCCGGCCAGTAGGTCACGCCGCGCCGGGAAGGCGCGCCGTTCTTGAGCGGGTAACGCCACGTCTCCTTGCCGGTATCCGGTTCGAGCGCCACGACCCGGTCGGAGCCGGCGACGTAGAGCACACCGCCGACGGCGATGGGTGTGAACTCGGATCCGCCGGAGATTGTGCCGGCCGTTCGATCCCTGCCCAGCTTGTAGGACCAGGCCTGCGCCAGCGTGCCGACGTTGCGCGTGTTGATCTGCGTAAGGGGTGAGTGCCTCGTGCCCGCGAGGTCGTAGTTGTACATCGGCCAGTCGCCGCTGACGGCCTTCTTCTGCGCGATCGCGACGACGGCGGCCAGCGTGAGCGCGATCGAGCCGGCAGCAATGACTAGATCTCTTCGCGCCATAACCCCAGGGCCTTCTGTGCGGGACGATCGGAAAAGCTGAACAGCACAGATTCCTCGGCTGCCTGGTGCGCGACCGGATGCCAGGAGGGCGCGACGAAGATGTCGCGTTTGCCCCAGGAGAAGGTGCGATCGCCGATCGTGCTCGAACCGCTGCCTTCGGCGACGCAGAAGACGGTGGCGTCGGTCGACCGGTAGGGCAGGCCCGCGAAACCTTTCGGCAGCAGCTGCAGGAACGCGCCGATGGTTGGCAGCGGGTAGCCTCCAGTCGCCGGGTTCGTGTACTGCATCTTCACGCCGTGGCGCGGATCCGGGGGACCGCTCTTCGCCATCTGGTCGAGCGCGCCGCGGCTTCGCGAGTAGGAATACGCCACCATCGGCGCCGACGGACGGGGCGCCTTGTACTCGAGCGGCAGCATTCCCGAACCGTACCGGGCGAGCGCGTCGCCTTCCTGCCGCGCGACCGGCTGCGACTTGTCGGGATAGCGCTCGGCGAAGCTCGTGTCGAAGAAGTTCGTGATCGGGATGTCCAGGCCGTCGAGCCAGACGACAGGATCGCTGCCGAGGTTCCCGTGGTCGTGGTACGTCCACGACGGGGTGAGGATGAAGTCCCCCGGCTTCATCGTCACGCGCTCGCCGTCGACCGCGGTGTAGGCGCCTTCGCCTTCGAGGACGAACCGGAGCGCGGAGGTCGCGTGGCGGTGGCTGTGGGCGACTTCGCCCGGCAGGATCAACTGGAGACCGGCGTACAGGCTTTGCGTCACCCGCGAACCGCCGCTGAACCCGGGGTTTTCGAGGATGAGCACCCGCCGTTCGGCTTCTTCGGCCGTGATGAGCGAGCCCGCCTCCATCATGAACGGCCGCACATCGTCGTAGTGCCAGAGCGTTGGCACGCACGCCGTCCGCGGATCGGTCCGCACCAGATCGCCGAGGACTTCCCAGAGCGGCGCCGCATTCTGCGCCTTCAGGCGGTCGTAGAACGCCCGGCGCTCGACCGAGGCTTCCTTTTTGCTGTAGAAGGTCGTTGAATCCATAGGTTCAGTCTGCTTTCATCGGCGACGTTGCCGGTTCGTGGCGACGGTTTGCTACGAAGGCGCGAAGAAAACCACGGTCGTGTTTTTGCCACAGAGTCACGGAGACACAGAGGCGATTCGACGCGGTCGGCCGGCTTAGCCTGAGGCCGCCGCTTTGCGGCGCCGCGTCGAATGGTCTCCGTGACTCAATGTCTCCCTGGCCATATCTTCTTCGTGAGCCTTCGTGCCCTTCGTGTCTTCGTGGTTGACGATGTTGTCGCCCAGCTACGCTGCCCTGACTTTTACGGTCATCGATCCGATGCGCTCGATCGTCGCGACGATGGTGTCGCCCGGCTCGATCGGGCTGACGCCTTCGGGAGTGCCGGTGAAGAAGACATCGCCCGGATGCAGCGTGAAGAAAGACGATGCCAGCTCGATCAGCTCCCGCACGCCGAGAATCATGTTCCGCGTGTTGGAATCCTGGCGCGCCTGCCCGTTGACGGACAGATGCAGATCGAGCGCGTTGGGCTCGGGCACTTCGTCCGCCGTCACCAGGCACGGGCCCAGGATCGCGTACGTATCGGCCGACTTCCTCAGGCTTCGCTCCTCGGGACCCCGAATGGTGATGTCGAGCCCGATGGAGTATCCGGCCACGTAATCGAGCGCACGATCCTTGGTGACGTTGCGGGCGGTCTTCCCGATGATGAACGCCAGCTCGATCTCGTGATCGTTGCGCCGGTCGAGCTTGCGCAGCGCGATGCCCTCGCCCGGGCCGGCCAGCGCGCTCGTGGCCTTCAGGAACAGGCCGGCCTTGTGAATGGTGTTGATCGGGTTCTGGTGGTGCAGACCCTCGTCTCCGCGGACCTCGTCCAGGTGCTTCTGGTAATTCACCGGCGCCGCGACGACCTTGCCGGGGTTGGCGACCGGGGACAGCAGGGTCACGGCCGAGAGGGGAACGGCCGGCGCTGACGGAAGCAGCGTGCGAATGCGCTCGGCAACGGCCGGCAGGTTCGTGATCAGCGGATCGCAGGTCGGCAGCGGATACCGGTAGACCGGGAGCACGTCGAGCGCCGGGGTCACGTCCCTGAGGCTGTCGCCCTCGGCGACGCCCAGCCGGCCACTATCGAAGCGACAAAGACGCATATAATAAGGACCTTTGCCCGAGTAAGAACGACAGTTATACATCAAGACGTCGGGGCCATCATCACAGGGGAGCACATGAGCGCAGTCGTGGCAGAACAGAACCTTGAGGCAGCACTGCAGAAGGCCGGGAACCCCGTGGACATGCTGCGGAACTCGCAAATTGGCCCGTATGCGTTCCCCGTGGTCCCGTCCGAATTTACGAACTGGCGAGACGAGCAGGCATCGTGGCGTACCACCTGCGCGCTCTTCGATCAGTCGCACCACATGACCGACCTCTACATCGAGGGGCCGGACGCGCTCAAGGTGCTCTCCGACCTCGGCGTCAACAGCTTCGCCACCTTCAAGGTGAATCAAGCCAAGCAGTTCGTCGCCTGTAACTACGACGGCTACGTCATCGGCGACGCGATCCTGTTCTACCTCGAGCCCAACAAGCTCAGCCTCGTCGGCCGGCCCTCGTCGCTCAACTGGGTCCAATACCACATCGAAAGCGGCAAGTACAAGGCGACCGCCGAACGTGACGAGCGCTCGTTCGTCAACAAGGGCACACGCCGGTTCTTCCGCTATCAGGTGCAGGGCCCGCATGCGCTGAAAGTGATGGAGAAGGTCCTCGGCAAGCCGGCCCCGGACATCAAGTTCTTCAACATGAGCGTCATCTCCATCGCCGGGCACGACGTGCACGCGTTGCGTCACGGCATGGTGGGACAACCGGGCTGGGAGATCTTCGGCCGGTGGGAACACGGCGAAGCCGTCCGCGATGCCATCCTGCAGGCGGGCCAGGAATTCGGGATCCGCCGTGTGGGCGCGCGAACCTACCCGACCAGCTGCCTCGAATCCGGCTGGATCCCGTCGCCGCTTCCGGCGGTCTATACGGGGAAGGACATGCAGGCGTACCGGGAGTGGCTGAGCAGCAAGAGCTACGAGGCCATGGCGTCGCTCGGCGGAAGCTTCTACTCGAAGGACATTCGCGACTACTACCTGACGCCCTACGACCTGGGATACGGGCCGTTCGTGAAGTTCGACCACGAGTTCATCGGCCGGCAGGCGCTCGAAAAGATGGCCGGCAACCAGCGGCGCAAGAAGGTGACGCTGGTCTGGAACGGGGAGGACGTCGCCCGGGTCTTCGGCTCGTTGTTCAACGACGGCACGATCACGAAATACATCGACTTGCCCCTGGCCAACTACGCGACGCTGCCGTACGACAAGGTCCTCAAGGGCGGTCAGACAATCGGTGTCTCCACGTACACCGGCTACACGTACAATGAGCGCGCGATCGTGTCGCTGGCCGTGGTCAACGTCGAAGACAGCGAGCCGGGCACGCAGGTGTCGGTGGTCTGGGGCGAGGAAGGCG
>Ga0070665_100002649_pt1 | contig 19471 bp, 18 predicted proteins | sample KBSS13metaG_FD_65862 | JGI IMG/M metagenome (GOLD analysis project Ga0070665, IMG submission 65862) | Switchgrass rhizosphere microbial communities from Kellogg Biological Station, Michigan, USA - KBS S1-3 metaG | ecosystem: Host-associated > Plants > Roots > Rhizosphere > Soil ...
CCAGCTTGGCGGCGACGCGCGTGTGGGTCGTCTTCATAGACGCCGCCAAGGGCGGCAACCCCATCGCATCCCAATTGACATCGTCCGCCCTTGAATCCTGGAACTTTGGGATTCAGAGGATCCTGACCCCAACGATGTGGCAGATCATCTTTGGCGCAGCGCCTCTCGAAACGCTTGGATCACGTTTGGCGATATTCATCATTCCGGCTACTGCGTTGCTGCTGCCGCGGCTTCGCGCTCACGTCTACGCAGGATTCTTGCTCTATTTGGCCCCATTCTTTATCTTCACGAACCTGCACTACATCCATAACTACTACCACTACGCCAACGCCCTATTCCTGCTCTATGCAGTAGCAGCCGGCGTTTGGGCGCTCAGCCGCGCCGATCTCGATTGGCCGCGCATGTCCGGCGGTCAGGCCCGCGCCGCCGCTCTCGCTTTGCTGACGATCGTAGTGGTGGGCGAAGTCGCGACCTTGCAGTCGAGGTTCATGCCCGCGTTCCGGCCTGCGCGCGACAAAGCCGAGTTGATCGAGCTTGCCAACTGGCTGTCGCATGAGACGGCGCCTGACGAAGCGATCTTCATCATCGGCTACGACTGGTCCTCGGCCCTGCCGTACTATGCGGATCGACGCTCGGTGATGTTCCCCGCGCCTTACGCGGATGCGTCGCTTAGGCATTCACCAACCGACCTCGCCCTATGGACGGGCGGCCGCCCGGTCGGGGCCGTGGTGGATTGCGGCGGCCAGGCCGACGCGCGCCTCAGCACGTGGATGCGCCCTCTTGAAACGCGCTACGCAACCTCGACCATCGTCACGGGCTGCCGCGTCTACCATTGAGGACGCCCCGCAGACGGCGCGACGCCGCAGCTCTCACCCCTTCAGTTGCGGCGAAAGGCGGATATGCAGTTCCTTCAGCTGCCGCTCGGCGACTGCGGAAGGCGCCTTCATCAGCAGGTCCTCGCCCTGCTGGTTCAGCGGGAAGGCGATGACTTCGCGGATCGCCGTCTCGCCAGCCAGCAGCATGACGATGCGGTCGATGCCGGGCGCCAGGCCGCCGTGCGGTGGCGCGCCGTGGCGGAAGGCGTTGAGCATGCCGCCGAACTGGTCCTCCACCACCTCCGGCCCGTAGCCGGCGGTCGCGAACGCCTTCAGCATCACGTCAGGGCGATGGTTCCGGATTGCGCCGGAACACAGCTCATAGCCGTTGCAGACGATGTCGTACTGGTAAGCCAGGATCTCCAGCGGATCCTTCGTCTCCAGCGCCTCCATCTCGCCCTGCGGCATCGAGAAGGGGTTGTGCGAGAAGTCGACCCGCTTCTCCTCCTCGTTCCACTCGAACATCGGGAAGTCGACGATCCAGGCGAACTCGAAGCGGTCCTCGTCGACCAGCTTGAGATCGGTCCCGACCTTGGTCCGCGCGGCGCCGGCGAACTTGTAGAAGACCTTCGGGTCGCCGGCGACGAAGAAGGCCGCGTCGCCCTGCCCCACGCCCAGCTGGCGCATGACCGCGTCGGTCTTCTCCGGGCCCAGGTTCTTTGCGATCGGGCCGCCCCAACCGCTCTGGTCCTCGCTCCAGAAGATGTAGCCCAGGCCCGGCTGGCCCTCGCCCTGCGCCCAGCTGTTCATCCGGTCACAGAAGGCGCGCGACCCGCCCTTGGGCGCGGGCACGCCCCACACCGCATTGCCGGCGTTCTCCAGGATCCGCGCAAAAAGGCCGAAGCCGCCGCCGCGGAAGGGCTCGGAGACGTCCTGCATCTGGATCGGGTTGCGCAGGTCGGGCTTGTCGGAGCCGTATTTGGCGATCGCCTCGCGATAAGCAATCCGCGGGAACGGATAGGGCGTGACGGGCTTGCCCTGGCCGAACTCGGTGAAGACGCCGTGCATCACCGGCTCGATGGCGGCGAACACGTCCTCCTGGGTGACGAAGCTCATCTCGACGTCGAGCTGGTAGAACTCCAGGCTGCGGTCCGCGCGCAGGTCCTCGTCACGGAAGCAAGGCGCGATCTGGAAGTAGCGGTCGAAGCCCGCGACCATCAAGAGCTGCTTGAACTGCTGCGGCGCCTGCGGGAGCGCGTAGAACTTGCCCGCATGCAGCCTGGACGGCACCAGGAAGTCGCGCGCGCCCTCCGGCGAGGAGGCGGTCAGGATCGGGGTCTGATACTCGAGGAAGCCCTGGTCGATCATCCGGTTGCGGATCGACTGGATCACCTTGGAGCGCAGCACGATGTTGCGATGCAGGGTCTCGCGCCGCAGGTCGAGAAAGCGGTTCTTGAGCCGGATCTCTTCCGGATATTCGGGCTCCCCGAAGACGGGCAACGGCAGCTCGGCGGATTCGGAGATCACCACCACCTCGGCGACGCGAATCTCGACCTCGCCTGTCGGCAGGTTGGGGTTCACCGTGTCGGGGCTTCGGGCGACAACCTCGCCGTCCACGCGGATCACGCTCTCGGCGCGCAGATGCTCGACGAGCGCGAAGCCCGGCGTCGCCGGGCTGACCACCAGCTGGGTCAGTCCATAGTGGTCGCGCATGTCGATGAAGATCAGGCCGCCGTGGTCGCGCTTGCGATGAATCCAGCCGGACAGACGAACCGTCTTGCCGGTGTCGGCGGCGCGAAGCTCGCCGCAGGTGTGCGTGCGATAGGCGTGCATTCTCTTTGGAAGTTCGGCTGATTTACGAGCCGCGGAAGGGCGCATGGGCGCCCTCAAATGTCAAGGCGAGCGGGGCGGCGCCTAGACCCTTCCCGGATCGGGTTGAGTCAACCCGATCCGGATTAGAAGGGTCGATTGAAATATTCGGAGCGCGTCGGGCCGGCGAAACCGGCATCCACTTTCGCCTGACGCGCTCCTGGACCGGCGCGCCCCGCCGTGCAGGGGTCAGTCCACCAGCTTACGATAGAGATGCCAGGAGCTGTGGCCGAGCCAAGGCACCACAAAGATGAGGCCCGCGAGCGCCGGCAACGAGCCCAGCGCGAGCGATACGGCGACGATCAGACCCCAGGCGAGCATCGCCCCCGGATTCTTCGCCACCGCGCGCAGCGAGGTGCGGACCGCGGTCGTAACGCCCACGTCGCGGTCGAGCAGCAGCGGGAAAGACACCACGCTGATGACGAAGGTGACGGCGGCGAAGACCGCGCCCACCGCCATGCCGGCGATGATCATCGTCCAGCCGGCGCCGGTGGTGAAGACCGACTCCACGAAGGCGCTGAGCGACTGGGGCGGCTCCGGCCCGAGGGTGGCGGCGTAGATGCCCCAGGCGGCGCCCAGCCACGCCAAGAAGATCAGGCCGAGAATCGCGCCCAAGCCGAGAATCGAGCTGACCGCGGGCGAATGCAGCACCTCGAAGGGGGTCGACCAGGAGACCTCCTCTCCGGCCTCGAGCCTGCGGCTCACCGCGTAGAGACCGACCGCGGCCAGCGGTCCGAGGATGGCGAAGCCGGAAATCAGCGGAAACACCAGCGGCAGGAAGTTCAAGCTGAAAGCCAGCCTGGCCAGGACGAGGCCCGCGATCGGATAGACGAGCGCGATGAAGACCACGTCCGTGCGGGAGACGCCCAGATCGTGCAGGCCTTCCCGCAGCGCCGCGCGGATCTGCGCCATGCCGATCCGGCCGATGTCGGGCGCGGCGGCCAAGTGACGCTGCGCCGGCGTGGTCCAGGCGCGGCGGATGTCCGTCGCGGCCATGCTGATGCGCTCAATGACGTACTCGAAGGGATTCTCGACGTGGTTTTGAGCCGGCATGCTCTTCCTCCCGAGCCTTTGGCGTGTTCGGGGGCGGTCCAGGCGCCGGCCAACAGGTGTTCAGCCGACGACGGCCACAACCCTTGTACGCGCTAAACTAGCACGACTTGGCTTTGGGTTCATCCGGAGTCGGACGGAACTTTTTCGGCGGCTCTAACCGCGGCTGAAGTCCATCATCGACTTGACGTCCGGCGCGCCTGCGCCGCCCTCGCTGATCGCGCCGCACCAGGAGAAGCTGCGGCTGTCCGGCTCCGCCTCGGCCGCCATGCCGGCGTCGTGCAGCTTGGTGGCGAGATCCTGGCCGTCGAGGAAGACGTGGGATATCGCCCGATTGTAGGCGTCGGTCTTGCCGGTCGGTTCGACGCGGACGTCGATCGCATCCTTGATCATCTCGCGCACGATGGCGGTCGCCTGTTTGGCGGCCAGGCCCTCGGCCCAGCAGCGGGCGTCCGGCACCGGCTGCGGCGTGACCGCTCCCGCCAGGCGGACGTGCTTGCCGTCGATCACGAAGACATCGGCGTTCAGCACCCTGACCCGGTCGCCGAAGGCCGGCTCACGCGGCGGATTGAACGGGGGGTCCGCCTGGCGCTTGCAGGCCGCCAAGCCGGCCGCGAGCGCCAGGACGAGCATCACGCCCGCCGTCGCCCTGAGGAGCCTCACACTGCCCTCCCGCCTACTTTGGCCGGAACCGCTTGCTGGCGGGGAAGCCCTTGGGCGCGAGCTTGCCCGCACCCGCGCGGCGACCCAGCCATTCGCGCCATTCCGGCCAGGTCCGCGTACGCCCGTCCGAGGTCGTCCAGGCCGCGCCTTCCTCGCCCTTGAACACCAGCACGTCGCGCAGCCCCCCTTCGCGGTAAGCCTGCAGCTTCACGCCCTTGCCACGCGGCATCTCCGGCAGCTCGTCGACGGGGAAGATCAGGATCTTGCCGTTGTCGCCGATCACCGCCAGGTGGTCGCCGTCCAGCAGCAACGAGGCCGCTGCGCCCTTGGTCCCGGCGTTGAGCACCTGCTTGCCGGCGCGACGGAAGGCGATGGCCTCGTCCTCCGGCAGGACGAAGCCGTAGCCCTCCTTCGAGGCCAGCAGGCGCTTGGCGCCCGGCCGATGCACGAAGACGTCGATCAGGTCGACCTTGTCGTCGAGGTCGATCATCAGCCGGATCGGCTCGCCGTGGCCGCGCGCGCCCGGCAACTTGTCGCAGCCCAGGGTGAAGAAGCGCCCGTCGGAGGCGAAGACCAGCAGCTTGTCCGTGGTCTCCGCCGGCACCAGGAAGGCCAGCTTGTCGCCCTCCTTGAACTTCAGCTCGGAGGGATCCTCGACCTTGCCCTTGGCGGCGCGGATCCAGCCCTTTTCCGACAGGATCACGGTGATCGGCTCGCGCACAATCATCGCCTCGATGGCGGCCTCGGCGTCGACCTGGGGCGCCTCGGCGAACTGCGAGCGGCGCCGGTTGAGCTCGCCCAGCTCCGCCTTCACATGCTTCAGCCCCTCGCCCACCAGCTTCCACTGCGCCGCGTCGGAGCCCAGCATGCCCAGGATGCCGTCGCGCTCCTCGGAGAGCTCGGCATGCTCCCGGCGGATCTCCATCTCCTCCAGCTTGGCGAGTTGCCGAAGCCTCGTGTTGAGGATGGCGTCGGCCTGGATCTCGCTGAGCCTGAAGGCCTCGATCAGCTTCGCCTTCGGCTCTTCCTCGTAACGGACGATGCGGATCACCTCGTCCAGATTGAGGTAGGCGATCATCAGACCGTCGAGGATGTGCAGCCTGGCCTCGATCTTCGCCAGACGGTGGCGCGCCCGGCGCACCAGCACCTCGCGCCGGTGGTCGAGGAAGGCTCGAAGAACGCCCTTCAGCCCCATCACGCCGGGCGTGCCGCGCGCGTCGAGGACGTTGATGTTGACCGAGAAGCGGGTCTCGAGGGCGGAGAGCTTGAACAGGCTCTCCATCAGCACTTCCGGCTCGACGTTGCGGTTCTTGGGCTCCAGCACCAGCCGCACGTCCTCGGCGGACTCGTCGCGCACGTCTCCCAGCAGCGGCGCCTTCTTGGTCTCGATCAGCTCGGCCAATTGCTCGACCAGGTCGGCCTTCTTCACCTGGTAGGGAATCTGGGTGACGACGATCTGATAGACGCCCCGGCCGAGATCCTCCTTCGTCCAGTCGGCGCGCAGGCGAACGCCGCCGCGGCCGGTCTCGTAGGTGTCCAGCAGCGAGGCGTGCGGCTCGACGATCACCCCGCCGGTCGGGAAGTCCGGCCCGCGCACGTGGGTCATCAGCGCCTCGGTGGAGGCGTCCGGCCGGTCCAGCAGGAGCAGGCATGCGTCGATCAGCTCGCCCGCGTTGTGCGGCGGGATCGAGGTGGCCATGCCGACGGCGATGCCCGTGGTTCCGTTCGCCAGCAGGTTCGGGAAGCCGACCGGCAGCACGACCGGCTCTTCGTCCTGGCCGTCATAGGTCGGCTTGAAGTCGACGGCGTCCTCGTCGATGCCGTCCAGCAGGAGCATGGCCGCCGCAGTCAGCCGCGCCTCGGTGTAGCGCATGGCCGCGGCGTTATCGCCGTCGATGTTGCCGAAGTTCCCCTGCCCGTCCGCCAGCGGATAGCGCTGGGCGAAGTGCTGCGCCATGCGCACCAGGGTGTCGTAGATCGAGGCGTCGCCGTGCGGGTGATAGCCGCCCATCACCTCGCCTACGACCTTGGCGCACTTGCGCGGCGCGGCCTCTGGGTTCAGCCGCATCTCGCGCATGGCGTAGAGCACGCGCCGCTGGACCGGCTTCAGCCCGTCGCGCACGTCCGGCAAGGCGCGGTCGGTGATGACGCTCAGCGCATAGGCCAGGTAGCGCCGTGAGAGCGCTTCCGACAGCGGCTCGTCGATGATGCGGTCGCCTTCACCGTCAGACGGCGGGGGGGTGTGGAGGGTCATGAGGATGTTCTAGCAAGGCGCCGGATTCGGAGCGACCCTGCGGGGCGCGGCAGATGGCCTGAAGCCTGGCTCGCTCAGAACGGCAGCGCCTCGAGGTCGGGTTCGCGCCAATCTCGGCGGGCTTCCACGCTGAAGAGCGCGCCATGCCGGACTGGACGATGGAGCTGGGCGACTTGTCGAGTCCGGTGCGGCGAAAACTCTTGCCGAGCGGCTAACCAATCTCGTTCGCCCAAGCTTAGGCCTAACCGGCTTTGATGCCGCCAGCTGTCGATCGACGCAGGGGCGACATGTTCATCCAGAACTTCCGTGCGAGCGCACAAAGCGCTCTGATTTCAGCGATCATGGCCGTTTCCGCCTTCGCCCTGGTGATCGGGCCGGACCCCGTGCGCTACGCCGCCGTCGCCGCCCTGCTGGTGCTGCTGCCCGTCGCCCTGCTGGCGATCCGCATGGGCACGGTCGCGCCGCCGCCGGCCGATCCCGCGAGCCTGACGCGCCTGGAGCTTTCGTCCGCACCGAAGGTGGATCAGATCCTGATCGCCGCGGCCTGGCTCGGCCTGGCCGGCGCGTGCGTCACGGGCCTGGCCGCGCTGGAGCGATTCGCCGTCCCGGGCGTCTCGCTGCGCATCGCCGGCTTCGCGGGCGCGGCGCTCACCACGCTCGCGGCCACGCCGGTGATCGCGGCCCTGGTGCGGCCGATGCCGATCGCCGAGCTGGGGCCGGTAGGCCTGCGCCTGTCGCCAACCCGCCTGATCCGCTGGAAGGACATGGACGCCGCTCGCTGCCTGACGCTCGGGCCCAACAGGCTCTCCCTGGTGCTGAAGCCCTCGCCCCGCGATCCCGGCGGTCCGCCCCAGAAGGTCAAGGTGCTGCTGGCGCCGGTGATGGAGCCGTGGATGGGCCCCGCCGCCAGCGCCATCATCGCCCGCAACCTCAAGGCGGCGGAGACCAGCCAGCTCGAGCAGCCGGCCGCCAAGCCGAAGGCGCGGAAGCGCCCGCGCCCTCTGGCCCAGATCGAGGACAAGCGCTTCCAGGCGGAGCTGCCTTAAAGCCTGCCGGCCTCGGCCAACCGGTCGATGAGCCAGAGCCGCGCCGGCGGGAGCGGCCGGTTCATCGGATTGAAGACGAAGGCTTCCAGGAAATGGGCGGTGAGCGTCAGGCCGGCGCCGACGTCGCCCGGCCCAAGCCCCGCCTGGGCGCCCAGCATGAAGGGGGGCAGCCTCAGCATCCGGTCCTTGTAAGGCTCGCCCGCCTCGCGGCTCACCGCCCGCCCGGTTCTGGGGCTGACGTAGATCAGGTTGTCGACGGCGCCGGTGGCGGCGCATCTGGAGAGGTCCAGGCCGAATCCCAGGTCCTGCAGCAGGCCCGCCTCGAAGCGGACAAAGACCGCGGGCCAGATGTCCGGAGAGGTCAGCGACCGGGTCAGGGCCTCGAACGCGAGATAGGCCCCGGGATGCGGTTCACGCTCCGGCAGGGCGCCGGCCGCGACCGCGGCGGCCGCAGCCAGGCCGGCCAGCGCCAGGCGGTCGTCGAACAGGGCCGAGGGCCCCTCGCCCACCGCCTCGAGGCTGGCGGACCCGAGTTGGTCGGCGACGCGCGCCCTAAATCTCGCCAGCACAGGCGCGCCCGGCTGCAGGAGCGGCTTAAGCTTGCGCGAGCCGCCGCCGGCGACGTGGGCCGCGTATTTGCCGTGCCGGGCGGTCAGGAGTTCGACGATCGCCCCAGCCTCGCCATGCGGCCGGGCGCTCAACACGAAGGCCTCGTCCTCGAACTCCATGTCTGCCCAACTACGATCCCAGTCGAAAGGCGGCCTATTCCGCCGCCGCGGTGAACTCCGGACGGGGCAGGCGGAACAGCCGCGCCGCGTTGCGGCCGAGGATGTCGGCCTTGTCGTCCTCGGAGATGTCGATCCCGTCAAACAGGTGCGCGATCACGTCCCGCGTGCAGCCGAAGGTGCCTTCGTGGTGCGGATAGTCGGCGCCCCACATCAGCGGCTTGGGCGTGGTGACCGAGCGGGCCATGATGCAGGCGCGGTCGTACTGGAAGGAGCAAGCCACCTGCCGGGCGATGATCTCGCGCGGCGTGAGCGAGAGCTTCGGCCGGACGAACATCGCGTGGGTGTCGTAGACCTCGTCCATCCGCTCGGCGAGCGCCGCCAGCCAGCTGGCGCCGGACTCGATGCAGGCGACCTTCGCGCCGGGGAAGCGATCGAGCACGCCGCCGGCCACCATGTGCATGACCGAGTGCATCCCGTCGCACATCTGGATCGTGTAGTTGATCACGGCGCCGCCAGGCCCCTTCTGGCCGCGCACGTCCTCCCGCCCGGTGCCGGTGTGCAGCACCAGCACCATGCCCGCCTGCTGGGCGGCCTCGAACACCGGGTCCCAAGCCTCGTCGTTGTACAGCGGCAGGCCGGAGTTGGTCTCGATCAGGCTGGGCAGCATGGCCGAGGTGAAGCCTATCCCCGCCAGGCGCTTGATCTCGGCGACCGTGTTTTTGAAATCGCGCACCGGCAGGATGCCGCAGCGCACGAAGATCTCGGTGTGGTCCTTGAAGAAGTCGGCGTGCCAGTCGTTGTACAGCCGGGCGGAAGCCAGCTCGGCGTCCGGGTCGTCCAGCAGGTAGATGAACAACCCCTGGCTCGGAAACACGATCTCCGCGTCGATGCCTTCCTCTTGCATGTCGATCAGGCGGCCCGGGATCTCGCGAACGCCGAGCCGGTTGGAGCGGCCGAACACCTCGCCCTTCTCGTCCAGCTTCGGCGGAGGCTTGTTGATGGCGCTCTTGCTCATGACCTTCGAGCCGGCCATGACGAAGCGGAAGCCGTCCTCCACCCGGACATGGATGCCCTGCGGCCGGAGGGCCGGGGGGAGGCCTTCCATGTAGAGTTCGGCTGGCTCGACGATATGTCCGTCGGCGCTGAAGACGAAGGGCTTGGTCATCTGGCGCTTCCTCTCGCTGCGGGGCGGCGCGTCGGCCGACTGACCCGCATTACGACTTGTGAACGGCATTATCCCCGCAAGCAGCGCACGGCGAAACCCTTGAAGGCGCCGACCGGTCAGGCGTCGTAGTCGAGGCCGAAGGCTCCGTAGAATTCCCGCTTGTCGGCCCAGCGTTCGTCGACCTGCACGTGCAGGAAGAGGTGCACCGGCCGGTCGAGAATAGCCGTCAGATCCTCGCGAGCCTTCTGGCCGATCCATTTCAGCGTCTGGCCGCCCTTGCCGAGGATGATCGGCCGCTGGCTCTCGCGTTCGACATAGATGGTCTGCTCGATGCGGGCCGAACCGTCCTGGCGCTCCTCGAACTTGGTGGTTTCCACCGCCGCCGCATAGGGCAGCTCCTCGTGGACCCGCAGGTAGAGCTTCTCGCGGGTGATCTCGGCCGCCAGCAGCCGCGCCGGAAGGTCGGCGGTCTGATCTTCGGGATAGAACCAGGGGTTTTTCGGCATGAGCGCCGCGAGCCTGGCCTTGAGGTCGGCGACGCCCGAACCGGTCTTCGCCGACACCATGAAGACCTCGGAATAGACGCCGGCGCCAAACAGCCGCTGGGAGAGCTCCAGCAAGTTCTCGCGCTTGACGGCATCGACCTTGTTCAGCGCCAAGATCGCCTGGCGCCCGGCGGCCTTGAGGCCCTCGACGATGGACTCGACGTCGACCGCCGCCCGCTTATCGGCCGCCTTGGCGCCGGGCTCGGCGGCGGCCACTTCGGCGGCGGCGTCGACCAGGTGGACGACCGCGTCGGCGTCCTCCGCCCCGCCCCAGGCCGCGCGCACCATGGCCCGGTCGAGCCGGCGCCTCGGCTGGAAGATGCCTGGGGTGTCGACCAATACGATCTGGGCCTCGCCCTCGAGCGCCACGCCGCGTACGGGAAAGCGGGTCGTCTGCACCTTCTGGGTGACGATCGAGACCTTGGCGCCCACGAGCCGGTTGGTAAGGGTCGACTTGCCTGCATTGGGCGCGCCGATGATCGCTGCGAATCCAGCCCGGGTCACGCCCTCGCCTCCTGCACTGGCTCCGGCCCCTCGCGCTTCAGGAGCATCGTCTGAGCCGCGGCCTTTTCCGCGTCCTGGCGCGAGCGGCCTTGCGCCTGCTCGGGCGGAAAGCCTTCGACCCGCACCTGCACGGTGAAGCAGGGCGCGTGATCGGGCCCCTCGCGGGCGACCACCTCGTAGGCCGGCAGCGGCAGCCCGCGTCCTTGCGCCCACTCCTGCAGCTGGGTCTTGGGATCCTTGTTGCGCGGCTCGCCCAGCTGCTCGAATTCCTCCTCCCAGAACTCGAGGAAGAAGGCGCGCGCGCACTCCAGCCCGCCGTCGATGTAGAGGGCCGCGATCAGCGCCTCGCAGGCGTCGCCCAGCACGGCGTCGGACCGGCGCGCCCCGACCTTGGTGGCGCTGGCCGAGAGCCGCATCGCTTCAGGCAGCCCTGCCCGTTTCGCTGCGCGCGCGCAGGCGTGATAGTTCACCAGGCTGGCCAGCAGGCGCGACATCTCCCCTTCCCGCGCGTCCGGATCGAGCGCCATGAGCCGCTCGGCCGCGCAGAGGTTCAGCACCCGGTCGCCGAGAAACTCCAAACGTTCGTTGTGCCGCACCGTGCGGGCCCCATCGCCGACGCTGGAGTGGGTCAGCGCCCGCTCCAGGAGGTCCCGGTCCTTGAAGACGTGGCCGATGCGCTGCTCCAGTTCGGCCACGGCGGCGGCGCGGGCGTTCATCGGCGCCTGATCATTGGAGGACATGGAAGAAGCGGCTCGGCCGGGCCTCGAACACCCAGGTCCAGGGCTTCAGGATCGAAGCCCCCGGATGCCAAGACAGCAGAATGATCTGCGCCTTGCCGACCAGGTTCTCCGCCGGGACGTATCCGACCCCGCCGGCTTCGGGCGCCACCCGGCTGTCGGAGGAATTGTCGCGGTTGTCGCCCATCATGAAGTAATGGCCTTCGGGCACCACGAAGACGTCGGTGTTGTCGAGCTCGCCATCCGTGCCGAAGTCGTTGGTCAAAAACGATCTGCCTCCCGGCAGGGTCTCCCGGTAGCTGGAGACGTCGCGGATGAAGCCGTAGCCGGAATCCTCCTTCGTCGTGCCGGCGAGCTCGCGCTTCACCTGCGCTCCGTTCAGGAACAGGAGGCCGTTCTTCATCTGGATGCGGTCGCCCGGCAGACCGATGATCCGCTTGACATAGTCGGTATGACCGTCACGCGGGAGCTTGAAGACGACGATGTCGCCGCGCTCCGGCCGCTTCTCGAGCAGCCGGCCGCTGAACAGCGGCGGGCTGAAGGGAATGGAGTGGCGCGAGTAGCCGTAGCTGTACTTGGAGACGATGATGTAGTCGCCCTGGTAGAGGTTGGGCTCCATCGAGGCCGAGGGAATGGTGAAGGGCTGGAACAGCAGGACGCGCAGCACCAGCGCGATGAGAAGCGCGTAGACCACGGTCTTGACGATCTCGACGACCTCGCCGACGGCGCCGGACTTCTCGGGGGTCTGTGCGGCCTGCACGTTCTCACTCATGGATGATCCCTGACGGCGTCCGGCGCGCCGGACCGGCTGTAGCTACGCGCTGCATATCGCCGGAGCAAGGCCGCGTCCCGTGAAGCGCACGTCATGCGGCGTCGCGACCCGCCTCCTCTCCTCCGAGCGCAGCGAGAGAGGGAGAGCGCTCATTCCGGCAAAGCCTCGATGATGACGAAGGCCTGGGCGTAGGGGTGATCATCGGTGAGGCTGACGTGAATCATCGCCTTGTGTCCGGCCGGCGTCAGCGCGTCCATCCGTTTGAGCGCGCCGCCGGTCAGCACCATCGTCGGCTTGCCGGACGGCAGGTTGGCGACCCCCATGTCGCGCCAGAAGACGCCGTGCTTTATGCCGGTGCCCAGCGCCTTGGCGCAGGCCTCCTTGGCGGCGAACCGCTTGGCGTAGCTGGCGGCGCGGTCGGCCTTGCGGTCCGAACGCGTGCGCTCGAGCTCGGTGAAGCAGCGGTGCGTGAACCGCTCGCCAAACCGCTCCAGGCTCTTCTCCACCCGGCGGATGTCCGACAGGTCCGAGCCCAGGCCGATGATCATGCGGCTCTCACGGCGCGCGACTCGTCCATCAGCGCCCGCATGCGCTGGATCGCGGGCCCCAGGCCGATGAAGATCGCCTCGCCGATCAGGAAGTGGCCGATGTTGAGCTCGATCACCTCGGGGATGGCGGCGATCGGCTTCACCGTCTCGTAGTCGATGCCGTGCCCGGCGTGGACCTCGAGACCCAGGCGCGCGGCCTCGCGGGCCGCAGCCTTCAACTGCTCCAGCAGGCGCGGCGCCTCGGCCGCGCGACGGCGCACCGCCTCGCAATAGGCGCCCGTGTGGAACTCCACCACCGCCGCGCCGGCGGCCTTGGCGGCGGCGACCTGGACCGGGTCGGCGTCGATGAAGCAGGAAACGCGGATCCCCGCGGCGGCCAGCCGGCGGACCACCGGGGCGATGCGATCCTGTCCGCCGGCGACGTCGAGGCCGCCTTCGGTGGTGACCTCCTCGCGCCGCTCCGGCACCAGGCAGGCTGCGTGCGGCCGGTGCGCCAGCGCGATCGCCTCCATCTCGGCGGTGACCGCCATCTCCAGATTGAGCGGCCGGCCGCGCTTGCGGGTGATGTCGGCGAGCGCGTCGATGTCGGTGTCGGAGATGTGCCGCCGATCCTCGCGAAGGTGGGCGGTGATGCCGTCGGCGCCCGCCGCCAGCGCCAGTTCCGCGGCGCGCACCGGGTCGGGATAGCTCTCGCCGCGGGCGTTCCGCACGGTGGCGACGTGGTCGATGTTGACGCCCAGGCGGAGCTTGGTCATTTGCCGAGCCGCCGGCTGCCGGGGTCCTCGGTGGGGATGGCGGCCAGCTCCGGCGGCAGTTGGTCGGCGGGATAAGCCGGCACATCCAGCCTCGCCAGGGCGACGAAGGGGGCGCCCGGATCGGCGCGGCCGCCGGAGCGGTCGACGATGCAGGCGGCGACCACCACGTTTCCGCCAGCCTTGCGGATCGCCTCGACGCACTCGCGGGAGGACAGGCCCGTGGTGACGATGTCCTCGACCATGGCGACGCGCGCGCCCTTCGGAATCTCGAACGCCCGCCGGAGCGTGAATTCGCCCCCTTCCCGCTCGACGTAGATCGAGGGCACGCCGAGGTGCCGCGCGGTCTCGTAGCCCGGAATGATGCCGCCGACCGCCGGCGAGACGCAGATGTCCACCGACCCAACGGCCTCGGTGATCTTCTCTGCCAGCGCCTTGCACAGGCGCTCGGTGCGATCGGCGTACTGGAAGACCAGGTTTTTCTGCAGGAAGACGCCCGAATGCAGGCCGGACGACAGGATGAAATGCCCCTCCCGCAACGCGCCCGCGCCGCGAAACTCATCGAGGACGTCTTCTGTGTTCATGGCTCGGGAGATAGTCCGAAAGCGCCGCATCCGAAAGCCCTCTCCAAGGGCGTCGGTCCATGAGCGTACTGCCCGGCGCCTCACGCCTTCGAGCGGTCGACCGTCTCCACGCTGGGGTTGGCGCGGAGGGCCGCGGCGATGTGGGTCAGGTGGCGGGCGTCGTTGACTTCCAGTTCGAATTCGACGTCGAAGAAGTCCGACTGGCGGTGATGCATCCTCAGGCCGACGATGTTGCCGCCGGATTCGCCGATGATGGTGCAGGCTTGGCCCAGCACGCCCGGCGCGTTGCGGATCGTCGCCGTCAGCCGCGCCCGGGCGATGGCGTTGCGCTCGGCCTCGGGCGTCCATTGCAGGTCGCGCCAGAGCTCCTCGCGCTCCTCGAAGCCTTCGAGCCGTTCGCAGTCGATGGCGTGCACCGTCACCCCGCGGCCGTCGCCTTCCAGAATGCCGACGATGCGGTCGCCCGGCACCGGCGAGCAGCACTCGCCGAAGTGGATGCTGATCCCAGGGGTCAGCCCGCCGCCGCGGACATAGAGGCGTGCGCTACGCCCGTCCTCGATGCGCCGCCGCGCCGAGGCCGCCTCGCGCTCGGCCGCCTTGAGGCCTGGAAAGATGGCGTCCAGCACCTGCGGCGGGGTGATCCGCCCGCGCCCGACGCTTTCGAAGAGGTCGTCCTCGCCGGCGACCGCGAATCGGTCGAGCGCCGGCCGCAGCGAGACCTCCTTCAACGACTTCCCCGCCGCGTCGAAGGCCTGGCTCACGGTCACGCGGCCCAGCTTGGTGAACTCCTCCTTCTCGGTGAGGCGGATGTGACGCCGGATCGCCGAACGCGCACGGCCGGTGACGGCGAGCGAGCGCCAGTCCGGGGGCACCACAGGCTTGCCGCCCCGGATCACCTCCACCACGTCGCCGTTCTGCAGCGTCGTGCGCAGCGGCTTCAGCTCGCCGTTGATCTTCACCCCGATCGTGGTGTCGCCGATGTCGGTGTGCACGGCGTAGGCGAAGTCGAGCGGCATGGCGCCGCTGGGCAGGCTGACCAGCTGTCCCTTGGGCGTAAAGACGAACACCTGGTCGAGGAACATCTCGAGCTTGGCGTGCTCGACCAGCTCCTCGGCGTCGCCGCCATGCTCCAGCACCTGGACGAGATGGCGCAGGTTGACCAGCGGGTCGCGACCGCCCGCCTCCTTCTGGGCCTCGGCGTCGAAGCCGTAGGACTGGTCCTTGTAGCGCCAGTGGGCGGCCACCCCCTCCTCGGCGACCCGGTCCATCGCCTCGGTGCGGATCTGCATCTCGATCCGCATGCCCTTGGGGCCGACCACCGTGGTGTGCAGCGAACGGTAGTTGTTGCGCTTGGGGGTGGAGATGAAGTCCTTGAACCGCTCGGGCACCGAGGGCCAGGCCCGGTGGATGACGCCCAGCGCGCGGTAGCAGTCGTCCTCGCTGTCGACGATCACCCGGAAGGCGTAGATGTCCGACAGCTGGGAGAAGCCGATCGACTTGCGCTGCAGCTTGCGCCAGATCGAGAAGGGATGCTTCTCGCGGCCGAACACGCGCGCGGGGATGCCCTCGGCCTCCAGCTTCGCGGCGATTTCGTGGGAGACCAGGGACACCGCCCCGCCCTGCTGGTGACGCAAGGTCTCCAGCCGGCGGTAGATGGCGTCGCGGGCCACCGGGTTGAGGTGGGCGAAGGCGAGTTCCTCGAGCTCGGTGCAGATGCGATGCACGCCGATGGAGCGGGCGAGCGGGGCGTAGATGTCCAGCGTCTCGCGCGCGATCCGCTCCCGCTTCGCCGGGCTCTTGATGTACTGCAGCGTGCGCATGTTGTGCAGCCGGTCGGCCAGCTTGACCAGCAGCACGCGGACGTCCCGGCTGATCGCCAGGATGAACTTCCTGAGATTCTCGGCCTGGCGCAGATGCTCGGAGGAAAGCTCCAGCTTGGAGAGCTTGGTGACGCCCTCGACCAGCTCGCCGACCTCCGCCCCGAACAGGTCGTCGATCTCCTTGCGGGTGACCGGCGTGTCCTCGATCACGTCATGCAGCAGAGCCGTGACGATGGTCGCGGTGTCGAGCCGGTAGTCGGTGAGGATGCCCGCCACCTCGATCGGGTGGGCGAAATAGGGATCACCCGAGGCGCGCGTCTGGGCCCCATGCATCCGCATGGCGTAGACGTAAGCGCGGTTGAGCAGCGCCTCGTCGGCGGTGGGATCGTAAGAGCGGACCTTCTCGATCAGCTCGAATTGTCTCAGGAAGCGAGGCCCCCGCGTATATGCGGGGGGCTGCGGCGACGAACTGGCGCCGTTGTTCGGCGGGGCGGCCGGGGTCGCCTCGGCAATAAGCGGGTCTGCGCCTTCCGGGCTCAGTACCGCTCCTCCTGACCGCCGTCGCGGTCGCTTTGCAGGGCGCGAACGAGTTCGAGCTCGCTCATCTGCATGTGCGTCGGATCCGCGAGCAGGGCCAGGGTCTCGGCCTCTTCCTCGGCCTCCGAGCGCTCGTCGACGCGCTGCAGGGTGCCGATCAGGGTTTCACGCAGGTCGTCGGCGTCGACGACGTCGTCAGCGATCTCGCGCAGGGCCACGACGGGATTCTTGTCGTTGTCGCGATCGACCAGGATCTGAGAGCCGGCGGAAATGCCGCGGGCGCGATGGGCCGCCAGCAGCACGAGGCTGAAGCGGTTGGGGACCTTTTCGATGCAATCTTCGACGGTGACGCGAGCCATGGAGTCCTCAGGCGGGAGATAGAACAGTGAAAAATAGAGACTCCGGCTGCTTTGTGCAACGCCGCAGGGGCGCGAAGATGCTCCACCGCGAAGCGGGGGAGCTGTCGGCGCAGCCGACTGAGGGGGCGTTCAGGCGGACGTCCAATGCGGGCGCCGTCGGTTATTTTGCGCCGAACGCCCCCTCCGTCTCCCGCCTGCGGCGGGGATCCACCTTCCCCCGCTGCCCGGTGGAGGAGCGGTCCCTCACACCGGTCCGGCGTCGCGGCCGACCGTCGCCGATCGCGCCAGCTCGGCGGCGGTGCGGCCGAGCGTGGGATGCTTCCAGGCGGGCGCGATCTGCGCGAGCGGCCCCATAACGAACAGGCGCTCGTGGGCGCGGGGGTGCGGCAACACGAGGTTCGGCCCCGCCCGGATCTCACGCCCGTAGGCGATCAGGTCCAGGTCGAGCGTACGCGGGGCGTTGCGCTCGACGCGGCGGCGATCGAAGGCCGCCTCCAGGTCCTGCAGGGCGGCGAGCGTCGCTTCCGGCCCGGACCGCGGGCGGACCAGGGCCACCCCGTTGCGGTATTCGGGGCCCACGGGATCGGGCCAGGCGGCCGAGCGCCACCAGCCGGAGCGCGCGAGCACCTCCAGCCCGACCGCCGGCAGGCGCGCGAGCGCCGCCTCCAGCAGCGCCTCAGACGTCGGATGGCCGCCCGCGAGGTTGCTTCCCAGCGCCACCACGACGACGGAGTCCAGGTCGAACGGGTCAGGGACGGGCGCGGCGGAAACGATGGCTCTTCCTTTCGAGGCCGCCGTACTACACCGGGGCGCGCGCCACCCGTGAGGACGAATCGCCGTGACCAGATTGGCCGGGACGAAGCTCGAAGCCGCCGCCTCCGCATACGGCCCGGAGCCCGCGGGCGACTGCCCGATCTGCCCGCGGCTGGTCGCCTACCGCGACGCCAACCGCGCGGCCCACCCTGATTGGTTCAACGGCCCGGCCCCCTCCTTCGGCGATCCCGCGGCCCGGCTGCTCGTGGCGGGCCTCGCGCCCGGCCGGCAGGGCGCGAACCGCACCGGTCGCCCGTTCACCGGCGACTACGCCGGCGTGCTGCTCTACGACACGCTTCTGAAGCTCGGCTTCGCGCGCGGCCGCTACGAAGCGCGCCCCGACGACGGACTGCAGCTCGTCGACTGCATGATCACCAACGCCGTGCGCTGCGCCCCGCCCGGCAACAAGCCCGAGACGATCGAGGAGGCCAACTGCCGCCCCTTCCTCGCCGCCCGCATCGCCGCCCTGCCCCGCCTCAAGGTGATCGTCACCCTGGGCGACGTCTCGCGCCGCAACGTCCTGCGCGCCCTGGGCCTGAAGGCGTCGGCCGGGATCGCCGGGCACGGCTCGGAGTTCCAGGCCGGCTCCTACGTGCTGCTCAACAGCTATCACTGCTCCCGCCTCAACACGAACACGGGCCGGCTTACGGCGGAGATGTTCGAGGCGGTGTTCGCCCGGGCGAAGCAGTTGATCGGCCCATAGATCCTCCTCTCGTAGGAGGTGGTCACCCCAAATCCTTCATCAGCCGCGCCTTGTCGCGCTGCCAGTCGCGTTCGGCGGCGGTGTCCCGCTTGTCGTGGAGCTTCTTGCCCTTGGCGAGCGCCAGCTCCACCTTCGCCATGCCCTTGTCGTTCCAGTAGAGCTTCGTGGGCACGATCGTTCGCCCCTCGCGCTGCACCGCGCCGATCAGCCGGTCGATCTCCTTGCGGTGGAGCAGCAGCTTCCTTGGCCTGCGCGGCTCGTGGTTGAACCGGTTGGCCTGGGCGTAGGGGGGGATGTCGGCGTTCACCAGCACGATCTCGTCGCCCTCCACCGCCGCATAGCTCTCGGCGATGTTGGCGCGGCCGTTGCGCAGCGACTTCACCTCCGAGCCGGTCAGCACGAGTCCGGCCTCGAACGTCTGCTCCAGGAAATAGTCGAATCGGGCGCGGCGGTTCTCCGCGATCAGCTTGCCGGCCATCTCACACCTAAAGGACGCCGGCGTCGGCCATCGCCGCCAACACTTCCGTCCGCGAGGCCTCCGAGGCGGCGACGAGCGGCAGGCGGACATCCTCGGCGCAGAGGCCGAGGCGGGCGAGCGCGAACTTGGTGGGCGCGGGCGAGGCGTCGGTGAACAGCGCCTTGTGCAGGCGGATGAGCCGGTCCTGGAGCTGAAGCGCCCCCTTCCAGTCGCCGCGCAGCGCCGCATCATAGAAGGCCGCGGTCTGTTCCGGCGCCACGTTGGCCGTCACCGAAATGCAGCCGTGGCCGCCATGGGCCAGGTAGCCCAGCGCGCTCGGGTCGTCGCCCGAGAGCATGACCCAGTCCTCGCCGCACATCACTCGCTGCGCGCTGGCGCGGCCAAGATCGCCGGTCGCGTCCTTGATCCCGACGATGTTCGGCAGCTTGGCGAGCTCGGCCAGGACGTCGTTGGCGATGTCGACGCCGGTGCGGGTGGGAACGTTGTAAACCAGCACCGGCAGCTGCACCGCGTCGTTGATCGCCGTGTAGTGGGCCAGCAGGCCGGCCTGGCTCGGCCGGTTGTAATAGGGCGTGACCACCAGGGCGGCGTCGGCGCCGACGGCCTTGGCGTGGCGCACCAGTTCGATGGCTTCTTCGGTGGAGTTGGAGCCGGCGCCCGCCACCACCGGCACGCGCCCCCGCGCAGTGCGGACGCACAGCTCGACGACCCGCCGATGCTCCTCATGCG
>Ga0070665_100002653_pt1 | contig 19458 bp, 16 predicted proteins | sample KBSS13metaG_FD_65862 | JGI IMG/M metagenome (GOLD analysis project Ga0070665, IMG submission 65862) | Switchgrass rhizosphere microbial communities from Kellogg Biological Station, Michigan, USA - KBS S1-3 metaG | ecosystem: Host-associated > Plants > Roots > Rhizosphere > Soil ...
CCCCCTGCGCCCAAGCCGGGGCCGACGGTCTCGTTCAAGACGATCCTGGGTGGTCTGGAGGCTCACATCACCGACCGCAGTGGAGTGTCGTCGCAGTGCACCTACGCGACGGACAACGTGAACCGCAGCTTCGCGTTGGCGGCCAACTCCTCGTACGACCTGAGGATCGTCCCGGCAGTTCCGCAGTTCCGGAACTGGACCGTCACGATCACCTGCGACAACGGCACAAGCACGACGGCGACGACGTACTTCTGATCCGGAGTTGCCCTTAACCCGATCCGCCCGGACCGTCACGAGACGGTCCGGGCGGTATCGGGTTTTCTGTTGTTGCCATCAACACCTTTGACGTTGCCGCTATGTCAAAGCCGAGAGTGGCAGCACGCGCGTCAATTACGCTCATGCCATGCCAGAAACGTCGTACGCTAGCTGCGGCGATCTCAGCCTGGCATATCAGGTGTTCGGCGACGGGCCGATCGAGCTCGTCGTCGGGGGATCCTTCGCCAGCCACATCGAGCTGTATTGGACGATGCCCGAATTCGTGGCCTTCTTCGAGCGGCTCTCCACGTTCTGTCGCATCCTCTTGTTCGATAAGGCCGGGGCGGGGCTGTCGGACCCGGTGCCGAAGGTTCGCACGCTCGATGATCGAGCGGCCGAGATCGAATCTGTGATGGACACCGTCGGCTTCGAAAAGGCGGTGCTTTTCGGGGCGAGTGAGGGCGGCCCGGCCTCCATCTTCTTCGCGGCAACACGACCGGAGCGAACCCGGGCATTGATTCTCACCGGCACCTCCGCGTGCTCATTCGCCGATGGCTGGGATGACTTGAACTGCGACCCGGGCGAAGTGCGGGCACGCCTCCTGCCCGAGCTGGGTGAGGACTACACGCCCTCGATGCAGCAACTCGTCCGCTGGCAGGATTGGTGCCGCGCCGCCGTCTCGACGTGGGGCAGTGGCGAGGCGGCCAAGGGCCTGCTGCCGTCGGTGCGCTCGATACGCCTGCTTGCAATGGTGGAGCGTATGAGCGCCAGCCCCGGGATGGCGCGCGCGGCAATGGAAGCGATGTTCCGGATGGATGTGCGCCCGATCCTGCCCACGATCAGCGTGCCGACCCTGATCATCCATGCCCGCGACGAGGTCGTTCCGGTGCAGTGCGGCCGTTACATCGCCGACCACATCCCCGGTGCGCGGATGCTCGAAGTCGAGGGCAGCGACCACGCGCCCTGGCTTGCCGATCCCGACAAGGTCCTGACCGAGGTCGAGGAGTTCCTCACCGGCAGCCATACCGCGCCGTCGCCGACACGCCGCGCCCTGCGCACCGTGTTGTTCACCGACATCGTCGGCTCCACGCAACGCGCCGCGGCCACCGGAGACGAACGGTGGCGTGCGGTGCTGCTCCGCTTTCGTGAGACGACGGCAGCGCTGACGCAACAATTCGGCGGCTCCGTGGTCGAGGCCACCGGCGACGAACACCTCATGACGTTCGACGGCCCGACCCATGCGATCTGCTGCGCCGAGGCGTTGCATGCTGACGCCGAAAGACTCGGTATCGAGATCCGCGCCGGCATTCACACGGGCGAGTGCGAACTGCTGGGTAACAAGATCGGCGGAATCGCAGTACACATCGCGGCGCGAATTCTCGAGCAGGCCGGCGCCGGGGAAATCCTGGTCTCCCGCACAGTCCGTGACCTGGTCGTTGGCTCGGGCACGGGCTTCGAGGACCGCGGCACTCTGGAGCTGCGTGGGGTGCCCGGCACCTGGAGGCTGCTGGCGGTCGATCGCAACGGGCCCCCAGTGGGATCAGCCGAGGCGGAACTGGTGTCAACTCCGACCCCCAGCGCTCGCAGCGCGATGCGCCGCTCAGATCGCGCCGTGGCCGCGATGGCCAGGCGGACACCATGGATCCTGCGGGGGATGTCTCGCCTGGCGCCGGCGTCCGGTCGCCGCCCAGCACCTACGACAGTCAGCGCGCTCGAACGTCAGACGTGAGCACCTAGATCACGCAGTGCGACGGGTCCACTCCGGGAAGCGGAATCAGGCCAATGCATTCCGGCGGATTGGGAGGCGGAGGCGTCGGCGGAATGTCGAGGGGCATGGGGTGAAACTCTCCGGTGCCCAAGTCGATCCAGCCGTACTGTCCTCCTGCTCCGCTGTACTCGTAGCAGGAATTCCAGGCGAAGTCCGGCCATGGCGCCGCAGCCGGTTTGGGGTCACCCGGGCACCAAGTGGGTCGTGCCTGAGCGGTGCCTGCCAGCCCCAAGCCGGCCAGACCCAAACCGCCGGCCATCAACGCGGCGGTTGTCAACGCAACGATTCCTCGTTTCAGGGTATGGGTGCCGTCCATGTGGGTGTCCTTCGTTTCAGGATTCGTGGTTCAAGTAGACAACGTCGGCGTTGATACCGATCCCAAAATCGCGGGCTTCGAGCGTTTCGCGCGTGCGTGGAATCCAGGAGCCAATTACGCATTTCCGCAGGTCGGAGTCCTTAGCTCCCGCCGCGGGGGCGCGGCGCGGCAATCGACGCGCCGGCCAACTATGTTGTTGGTGTGAAAGGCGTGTTCGTATCGATCGTCGTCGCGGCAGCCGCGTCGTTGGCGTTGGCAGGAACGGCAGGCGCCGATACCAACGACGACAACTACCTCGGTTTGATCAATGCCAGCGGATTGGGTTGTGGTCAAGGGCCTTTCGCCTGTCCGAACGGCGACAGCGACATGATTCAGATCGGCCGCGCGATCTGCAGGCAACTCACGCACGGGAATTCCTCACTGATGGTGTCCCAGCAGATCATGCGCCAGAAGCCCGGCGTGCAGCCCGAACTGGTGGTCCGCTTGGTCGCCGCCGCGAAGACTTCCTATTGCCCGACCTGAGGGCCATCTGACAGGCCAGGCCGCGCTAATCCAACCGCGTCTATCGCTTTGGCGCGCTTCGTCTCTCGCGAGTAACGCCTGCGACGATTGACCGCCGCGACCGCAGCGGCACCTTCACGATTGACCCAGTTGATCGAAGGCGACGCGCAGCGACGTGCTTGGGATTTTGACCAGCCCACCATAAGGCTGATCCATTTCGAGCATCATGAAGATCGGGCCAGCAAGTGTCAGCGCAGCTACGAGCAACGCAATTGTCACGCTGGCATTTCGAGGTGCATAGAGCCCGAAACTGGCGAAGATGATCGTTAGCCAGGCGACGACAACAATGAAGAATGCCCAAGGGAAGCGGCTGCCGATTTGTTCGATGGTCGTCCATCGCGACTCCGCTATTGCGTTGGTGATCTCCAGCGCATTGGACCGGAGCCACCGCTGTTGTTCCGTCTGCGGCGAAAGGGCAAAGAGCTCCCGCTGGACCATGACGATGCCTGCCCCGCTGCCGAGGGCAGTGAGCGACACCGCACCGTGTTCCTCCGGCCAGATCTGACTTATTCGTTCTGCAAGCAATTGCTTGAGCAGAGACCGGGTTTGAGCGGTCTCCGGCCCGTATTCGGCCAACGTCCGGTCCAGCATGATGAATTGCACTCCCGCACTGCGCAATTCACCTTCCTTCTCGCCGAGGGAGCTCATCGAGGAGCCGGTGAGGAGGCCGAGCACCACTGCCGATAGCGTTGCCAGCATGGCCATTACGATCCTGATAGCGTCGCGCGATTCATTGCTCACATGCTGATCGGGAAGGATTTTGCCGAGGAACATTCCGAATAGTGCGCCGCCGAATATGATCGCGAAGACAGCAACGCCGATCAAAATGTCCTTCATGGTCCACCCCAGTCTTGATCAGGTCGAATGCTACCTCGGGTCAGACATTCTCATTAGGTGAATGAGCGCGCGAACGGGAGCGATCGGGTGTCTGGCTTCCCCATTGCAGCAACATGTGTTCGGGTTACGCTCGGCCCATGTCGTCGCTACGCATTCGCTTACGCACAGACAGCAGCACCCACGTGCGAGGGTTTCGATGATCTCCGCACGGTCCCTTAGACGCTTCATGGCTGACTTCCGATGGGCTTTGCTCGGATTGGCCGCCATGATCGCGTTCGCGCTTGGCTGGCTGGGATACACGGAGTACCTGAACGAGTCATACATCGAGGGGGCAATCAAGCATCCCCCTCAGGCCACCGACATCGCCTACAACACCTTCAAGCTGTTCTTGATGGGGTCACCGGGTACGACCGGGCTGCCGGTCAAGATCGAGATCGCTCGAATTCTCGCGCCGGTGGTGTCCGGTTGGGCGGCACTGAGCGGGCTGGCCTTGCTCTTTCACGATCGGTTTCAACAGCTGCGCATCCCGCTGATGCGAGGTCATGTTGTTATCTGCGGGCTGGGCTATGTAGGCAGTCTGTTCGGGGACCACCTTCGAAAGGCCGGTCATCAGGTAGTCGTCGTCGAGATCGATCCCACGAATCCGCTCTTGAACGTGTGTCGCAGTTGGCGCAGCCCCGTCGTCGTCGGCGACGCACGGCTGGAACGCACGCTGCGTGAAGCCGGGATTCAGCGTGCAGCCCAGCTTCTTGCGGTGTGCCCAACCGATGCGGTGAACACCGAGATCGTCGCCGTGGCGCGACGACTTGCGACCGGCCGCCGAGGTAGTGCGCTGCGGTGCCTGGCTCGAATCGGTAATCCGGAGCTGTGCCGATTGTTGCGGGTTCAGGAGGCAAACTCCTCACATGGCGCCCCATCATCGTTGGATTTCTTCAACATTGACGAGATCAGCGCGCAGTTGTGCCTCGACGAATTCTCCTTCGAGGCCCACAACGGCAATCCGCACATCCTCGTCAGCCGCCTTGATGCATTGGGCATGTGGTTAGTGAAACACGCGGCTTGGCAATGGTTTACAGACCGGACGGCCGACGTGCCACTCTGGGTCACAGTGGTCGACGAAAAGGCCGCAGAGTGCGTCGCCGGGCTCCTCGACCAATATCCGGCGCTCGAATCGGTGTGTCGGTTCATTGAATCTTCGATGTCGGTCCGAGATCTGCACCGGCTCGACGACATTCGGGCCGAAGTTGAAGCGCCCCCGATAACCCGCGCCTATGTCAGCGCATTTCGTGACGAAGACGCGATCGAGGGGGCGCTCACCTTGCGCCACTACCTCGATTCGGCCGTCCCGATGGTTGTCGCGTTGTCACGTACGGATGGCGTGGCCCGTCTCATCACCGATGCGACCGCCAGCGGCGAGCTGACGAACGTAGAGGTGTTTCCGGAGTTGGAGCGCACGTGCACAGCCGAGCTTGTCGCCGGCGGGTCATTCGAGAGGATCGCGGTCGCCATCCACCGCCAGTGGAGCGCGGGACAACTCGCCGCCGGCAAGGAAGCCCCATCGTGGTCGGAGTTGGACGAATCGCGTAAGGAGTCCAACCGGGCTCAAGCCCGCGACATCCCGATCAAGCTGCGCAGCATCGGGTGCACCATCGCGCCGCTGCATGACATAGAAGCGCCAGCGTTCGAATTCACCGACGAGGAATTCGAGATGCTCGCGATCGCCGAGCACAAGCGTTGGGTAACCGAACGTTTGGAGTCAGGCTGGCGGCTGGGGCCAAGAGATATCGAGCGGAAGACCACACCGTATCTGATTCCGTTCGACGAGCTGCCGGATGACATCGCCGAGCTCGATCGCGACGCAGTGCGTCATATCCCAGACGCACTAGCCATGGTTGACCTGAAAGCAATCCGGTCCGCCACGGGCTCAGGCCGGGCGGCGCAGCCGACGCTCATCGGCGACGATCGGTAGCAGTATTCGGCGTCTTGCCGAGCTACTCGGGCTGGAGCGGCAGATCTGGGCACACCTTGATGTACTCGATGTCGGGTGACACCCACTCGTTCCACTGCTTGTGACTCATGTTCTCAGTCAACTTGTCGCACAACTCTTTTTGGCCTGCAACCGCTGGCCAGACCCGGACCGTATGGTCCGTGCTGCCCGAAACTATGCGCTGGCCATCGGGGCTGTACGCAATGCTGTTGACGTCGTCGGTATGCGCGGTCAACGCGTCACCGACCTGTTGGCCCGACTCGACGTTCCACAACCGGATGGTTTCGTCACGACTCGCGGAAGCCAGCGTGCGCCCGTCCGGGCTGAACGCCAGCCCAGCGACTGTGTCCTCGTGGCCGCTGAACGGTCGGCCGGTGTTCTCGAGCGAGTGCCCATCCAACAACTGGATGACACCGTCAGCACCTGCCGCGGCGATGCGTTGACCGTCTGGGCTGAAGGTCACCGCCCACACAATGGACTCGGCGTCTCCGATTGTGGATGCCTTCATCAACTGACCTGTGCTGGCGTCCCACAACCTCACTGTGCCGTTGTTGGCGGCCTCCAGGCCGCCCGAGACAAAGCGGCTTCCGTCGGGACTGAATGCGACGCTGTGCACTAATTCGCCGTGGATCCGCGGCTCACCCACGGGCTTGCCCGTATCGACATCCCATAACCGGACGGTGTTCCCACCTCCGACAACCACACGGCGTCCATCGGGACTAAACGCGATGCTGGTCAGTGGCCCCTGCCCGGTACGGATCGGTGCACCGACGGAAGTGCCGGTGTCTACGTCCCACATCCAGACGGCGCCATCGGCGCCAGCGGTAGCCAGGCGACGTCCATCCGGGCTGAAAGCGATGCTGGACAGCGGCTTCCCGCTGCCCACGAGTGGATTGCCGATCGGTTGACCATTGTCTGCGTTCCACAGGCGCGCGGTGCCGCCGTCACCGGCCGAAGCGATGCGACGTCCGTCGGGGCTCACCGCCACGCTCGACACCCCTCCGACATGGGCGATGAGCGGCCGACGAATGCCGACATCCCACAATCGGATCACCCCGTCCTGCGATCCCGACAGTAGGCGGGTTCCGTCCGGACTGAACGACAGAGTCCACACCGCGCTCTTGTGGCCCAGCATTGGGGCGCCGAGCAGCTGTCTGGTGTCGACATTCCACAGCCGCACCGCGCCATCGGCGCCGCCATCAGCAAGCCGGTGGCCGTCGGGGCTGAACGCCAGGCTGAGCACCTGAGTCCCGTGACCGCTCAGGGGCGCGCCGATCGGTTCGCCATTGTCGGCGTCCCAAAACTGCACATCCCCGTCGCTGGTCGACGAGGCGTACATGTGGCCATCGGGGTTGAACGCGACGTCGATCACGTCCTCACCTTGATCCTCATCAACCTTGTGCGCAGGACCGATCTGCTGGCCGGTCTTGACGTCCCACAAGCGCACCGTCGCATCGGAGCTGCCAGTGACGAGGCGACGTCCGTCGGGGCTGAATTCCACAGTATGGACCCGGGCGGGATGCTTCATCGGTTGGCCGATGGGTTGACCGGTGGTGGCATTCCAGAGCCGCACGGTGGTGTCGATGCTGCCGGACGCGATCATGAGTCCGTCGGGGCTGAACGCGACGGCCCATACCTCGTCTGTATGGCCTGCCATTGGGGCGCCGATCGGTTCTCCGGTGTCTGCGTTCCACAGTCGTACAGTGCGATCGTCACTTGCGGATGCGATCACGTGCCCATCCGGACTGAACGCCGCGTCGTTGACCCAGGCCGCGTGCCCGATCAAGTCCCGGCCCACCTGCCGGCCGGTCTCCGTGTCCCACAGGTGCAACCTTCCATCGACGCCTCCCGTGACGAAGCGACGACCTTGCGGGCTGAAAACGGCAGCAGGGCTGAAGGCGCCCCCGACGATCGCCCGCGAGGTGTCGATGATCTTCAGGGTGTTGAAGGTCCGGACTGCCACCGAATACAACTCTTGCTCAAAAGTGTTGGGAGAGAGCGCGTTCGCGGCGAGTAGCTGCTGCAAGGCCTTGGCATCGGTGCCCGGCCTGCTGCTGTCCAGTATCGCATTCGCCTCGGAGACCAGGCGCACGCTTGTCGCCTGACGGAACCGTTGTTGCGCCTGCCCGCGAGCACTCATCGCGAACACGAATCCACTTGCGGCGACCACCGCGACAACTGCAGTTACTGCCAGGACAGCGCGTAGGATCCGCGATCGCTTGCGCATGTCGCTCGCGTGCGCTTCGGCCTCCGCTTGCCGTTCCTGCGCATTGCGTAGTTCGGCATGCCGGCGTTCTTCCTCCGCGGCGACCCGTTCGTTCTCGCTTTGTCGAGAAGCGTCGAGGTATTCCCGGACAGGATTCATGCGCTGGGTGAAAGAAGATGAGCCGATGACCTTTTCGGCGTCAGCGAGGCGGGAACCTGCGAGAAGCCACGCCGGATTCTTATCGTTACTTCGCCACGCCGTGTCGGCACGCTCAACGTCGTCGGCGACCTGGAGTTCGTGCCGTTGCTCGCGAAGCCAGTCTGCCAACTCATCCCACTGGCGCAGCAAGCTTTCCAGGGCGACCTCGACCACAGTCTGGCCGTCGCGTTTGTCCTTTACCAACAGCCGCTTGACGACCAGCGCGTCGATCAGTTCCCTGCTGTGCTCGGGCAGGTCGTCGTAGCGGGCCATCCGACGCATCGGCTGGTCGTTCTCCGGGTTCACTGTGGCGAGCCATGGAATGAAAGCGGCTCGCAGACGGTCGAGTTGGTGGCGCCGTTGAGCGGGATCGGCGGCGAGAACCTCGTTGATCTCCGTCTCGACGACGCGGCGCATCCCACCCATCGCGTCGTACTGCTCGACCGTCAACTCGCCCGTCGAGCCGTAGTCGGCGTACAGCCGTGCCAGCGTCAACGACAACATCGGCAGTGTGTCGGCACCCTCGGCGGCGTCAACGAGAAGCCTCTCCACCAAGTCTGGTGAAATTGCGAGGCGGCGGCCCCCCTCGCTGGCACGAGCGGCCGGGCCAGTGATCACCTCCTTGAACTGAGTCGGCGGCATCGGCTTGAGGTCGTCGAAAACCCTTGTTTCCAGGCCGGCCAGTTCGGGATGGGTCTGCATGACTTCATACCGGTCGGTTCGGATCGTCGCCACCACGATCAGGCTTAACGGTTGGAGATCCGTTCTTGCCGTCAGCCGTCGGACGAGCGACATCAGTTGCGCCCCTTGGGCTCCGGCGTCTGCGGAGAACAGTTCCTCGGCTTGGTCCAAGGGCAATATCAACGTCGGAGGGTCCGGCTTTTCATCGCCGCGGACCGGATCCGGTAACCGATCCGCCGCCGCCTGCTGGGTTTCGAGCAGCAATTCGCGGAGCCGATCGATGTCGTCCGTGCAGGCGGTCTTGATCTCGCCGAGGCTTGGCGCCGATAAGCCAAACTTGTCTCGAGCGTGCCAGATGGCCGATGCCAGGCCGGTATCCCCTGTGAGCGCGTTGCGACCGGGCCGCACGATGCCCAAAAGGGTGAAACGACGATCCTCGCGGGCCAAACGCGGCAGTAAACCTGCGCGAAGAAACGACGACTTGCCTGTGCCAGAAGGACCCAATACAACGAACAACGACTTCGTCTCAGTCAGTCTCATGCCGCGGAGCTCATCCAGCCCGTGCACGATCGGGGCATCACGGCCGAAGAACACGGCCGCATCGACCTGTTCGAATGGCTCCCAGCCGCGATACGGAGCCCGGTCCACGTCCTCGGGCGGCGGCCACACGAACGAATGCGCGCTGATGCCGGTCCCGCGGATCGCATCCCGTAACCGGTACAAGCCGCTGGTCGCAAACATCACCGGTGGTCCGCCGCCCACATCGATCGACGTCATGTCGCTTTCGCCGAAGAGGTCGCACCGCTGCCACTCCGACGTCAAGTCATCTCCCGCGGAAGGCTCGAGGCGGGCGCACAGGATCTGCTTGTTCAGATTCTCCGCGACGCGGTATTCGGTCTTGCACTCATGAGACGCTTCCCAATTGCTCGACAGGAGGCAGACCACGGCCTCACATTTGGCGCTCGCCTGCTGCAGTCTGTCTTTCCATCGCTCTCCCGGTCGCAGCCCCACTTCCGGATCGATGTCGAGGAAGATGTCGGTCGCGAGCGGAGGTTCCTGGCCTACCAGCCAGCGTTTCAGGGCCAGCGCCTCGCGAGCGTCGAGACTGGAATGGCTGAGGAAGATTCGCGACATGTCATCTCTTAACGGCTTAGCTCGGAGGTTAAACCTCCATGTCTTGTCATTAAGTCGCTTTGCCGTAAGTCATCGGGAGCGTCGGTGTCGGACTACCCTCAATCGATGACGTCAGAGCCCCGACCCGGTGAGGCGATCGCGTCGGTTAAGACAGAGTCACACCACGGTTCGGTCGCCAACAAACTCAATTGGCTCCGCGCCGGGGTCTTGGGCGCCAACGACGGAATAGTCTCGACGGCCGGGATTGTCATCGGCGTCGCCGCGGCCACCGCCGAGCGGGGGCCGGTGCTCACCGCCGGCATCGCGGGGCTGGCGGCAGGCGCGCTGTCGATGGCGGTTGGCGAGTATGTATCCGTCAGCACGCAGCGCGACACCGAGCGGGCAATGCTTTACACGGAATCCCAAGAACTGGAACTGCAGCCCGATGCCGAACTGGACGAGTTGGCAGGCCTTTACGAGGCGAGGGGTCTGTCCCCGCAGACCGCACGCCAGGCTGCCATCGAGCTGACCGCTCACGATCCGCTTGCTGCGCATGCGGAGCTCGAGCTGCGAATCGATCCCGAGAACCTGACAAATCCGTGGCTTGCCGCGATTTCGTCCGCGGCCTCGTTCACCATCGGGGCACTGCTGCCACTAATCGCAATTCTTCTGCCGCCCTCCTCTGCGCGCATCGCGGTCACCGTCGCCGCGGTGTTGCTCGCCCTGGCGATCACCGGGTGGGTGGCCGCCCGGCTTGGCGGCGCGAAACCCCTGCGCCCGGTCCTGCGCGTGACTGCAGGTGGCGCGCTGGCCATGGCCATCACGTACGCCATCGGACATCTCGTCGGCGCAACGATCGGATGACGCCCGCCGTCTGCTCGCTGTCGTTCCTTGGCAGTGGGCCACAGCGACATACGACGTGGCGTCGCATTGCATTCGTGGTTCTGACGATCGTGCTCGGTGCGGGTTCGTCGGGTGTTTCTTCGCAGGCGATCGCTGACACCGGCGCAGCCGACACCTACATCGATCAGCTAGCCGAAGCCGCCGATACGCCCCGGTTGGCCTGGGCCGATTGCAATGACGGATTCCTTTGCGCGACAGCGGAAGTCCCGTTGGACTACCGCCGGCCACGCGATGAGCAGATTGAGCTGGCGGTCATCAAACTGCCCGCGACCGATCCACAACGCCGAATCGGAACGCTGTTCATCAATTTCGGGGGTCCCGGCCAGTCCGGCGTTGACCGGCTGCGGGGACGTGCCCGGTGGCCGTGGTTGTTCTCCGAGGAACTGCGAACGCGATTCGATCTCGTTTCGTGGGATCAGCGGGGAGTGGCGCGCAGCGCCGCGGTGCGCTGTTTTCCCGATGCAGCCCAACAGTGGCAGTTTCTGACACCCAGTCCAGGGCTGCCCATGGACGCCGAAGGAGAGCAGAAACTCTTTGCATGGTCAGAGGGCTTCGCCGACCGCTGCGAGCAGCAGGTGGGCCCGATTCTGGACCACGCTTCGACCGCCAGCACAGCACGCGATCTTGAGTTGTTACGCCGCGCCGTCGGTGACTCGACATTGACGTATCACGGCATCTCGTACGGCACACAACTGGGAGCGACCTACGCCAACCTTTTTCCGGGCCGCGTGCGCGCGATGGTGTTGGACGGATCGATCGACTTCGAAGGCAACACCAACGGTCACGGCTCAGAAGGAACCACGGTCCCGCTCAACACCCGGCAAGATATCGCTACCGGCACGGCCGCGGCGTTCGAGGAGTTCTTGCGGGACTGTTCGGCGGCCGGCCGGCGGTGCGCGTTCTCCGAAGGAGATCCCTGGGCGAAGTGGGCGGCGCTGTCCGAGCGTTCGCGCATGTCACCTGTTGTGGTCTATGGCCATGCGTGGACCTACCCGGAGATGGTTGTCGCGACACTGGCGAAACCCACCACTTACCCTCAGCTGGCCGAGCTTCTGCAACAGTTTTCCGCGACCGGCACCGCGGCGCCAGACCTCATCGACGCGATCACGGGCAGTGATCCGCCCCCAACCGATGTCGACGACACCTACCTGAGCAATCGCGAAGAAGCGTACGACGCGATCCAGTGCACTGACAGCACTGTGCCGAGCGACCTCGCCGCGTACAGCCGAGCAGCCCTAACGGCGGACGAGCTGTCCCCGGACTTCGGCCGCATCTCTGTCTTCGACGTGATGCCGTGCGCGTTTTGGCACGGTCATGACGCTGACAGCTACGCCGGCCCCTGGAACCGGCGTACCGCCGCGCCAATTCTGGTGTTGAACACACGCAACGATCCCGCCACTCCGCTGGCGGGCGCATATGCCGGGGCAGCCCAGTTGTACGACGCCAGAGTGGTGGTGACAGAGGGCTCAGGACACACCAGCATGTATGTCGCCAGCACCTGCGCAGAGCGCGTAAAGCGCGACTACCTGTTCTCCGGTCAACTGCCACCCGCAGGTACCGGCTGCAACCGGGACCAATCACCGTTCGATCAGGCGCCGCCGTCATAAAGACGGACGGAAGTTGTTGGTCGCGGGTATCGGTTTGGACGCCGAAGCGTCCCGATACAGCTATCAGATTGGGATGCCAAGTGTTCCCGATGGTGCGGCCGCGTGTCGTTATGGCTACATTGTGTCAACTGCGGTGAGCACGGCGCCGCGGCCCGAGGGACGGAGTGAGTCTTTGCGTGGCTCTTCCGCAGGCCCGTGTCCTCGCCCAATTCGGCCGGGCACGCCCCGCTTTGACATGCGATGCGTCGCCTCACCGCCCGGTTGGGATGTGATGCAGCGTTGCGATCGCAGAAGTAGCTGAATACGCGCACCTGACTGACGCGGACGTCGAGGCGATCGCGGTGTCGCTCGACGAGATCCGCAGCGACATCGAGGCGTCGCTCGGTACCGCCGATCGCGCCTACATCAAGCGCATGATCCGGTTTCAGCGTTGCCTGGAAGCTGCCGCCCGGCTGACAATCTTCGGCAGCCGTGGCAAGAGCGGATGGACGGTCGGCACCCTGGCGTTGCTCGCCTCCAAGTGCCTCGAGAACATGGAGCTCGGTCACAACATCATCCACGGTCAATGGGACTGGATGAACGACCCGGAGATCCACTCCAACACCTGGGAGTGGGACATGGTGGGCCCGTCGTCACAGTGGCGGTATTCCCACAACTATCGCCACCACGTCTTCGCCAATGTGGTCGGGATGGACGATGACCTCGGCTTTGGCGTCATACGCGTCAGTCGCGACCAGGAGTGGAAGCCCGGCTACCTGTGGGCTCCACTGCGGGCGGTCGGCCTGTCCATCGTCTTCGAATGGGGCATCGCGCTGCACAACCTGGCCGCCGAACAACGGGATCAGCCGACCGACCAGGCCAAGGCCGAACTCAAGCTGGCCATGCTCCGCAAGATGGGCCGGCAGGCCGGCAAGGATTACCTCTTCTACCCAGCGCTCAGCGGACGTCGGTTCCTCCGGACGTTCTTGGCTAATCTCGTCGCCGCCGGTTTTCGCAACGGGTGGGCCTACATCGTGATCGTCTGCGGGCACTTCGCAGACGGCGCCGAGAAATTCACCCCTGCCGCCTTGGAGAACGAGACGAAGCCGGAATGGTATCTGCGGCAGATGCTGGGGACCGCGAACTTCAACGCCGGCCCCATCCTCAGGCTCATGAGCGGAAACCTCTGCTACCAAATCGAGCACCACCTGTTCCCCGATCTGCCGAGCAACAGGTATCCAGAGATTGCGGCGCGAGTGCAGACAATCCTGGCCGAATACGACCTGCCCTACACGACCGGCCCGCTGATTCGCCAGTTCTGGCACACAGTGCGCACGATCTGCAAGCTCTCCCTGCCCGATCGGTTCCTGACGGCCACCTGTCATGACGCGCCGGAGACGGCCTCCGAGGAAAAGTTCAGGGCCGTGGCGATGCGCCCGCGGGTGCTCGGCGCGCACGTCGTCGGTACGCGAAGGTGTGGGTTGGAAACCGCGATCGCCGACCACGCTGGGCGGCGGACGAAGCGAGGCCGGGTTCGGCCGTTGCTGCGCACCGCCGCCATCGCGGCGCTTCGTTTCTTCTGATCAGTACTGCGGGGCTGACAACAGCGAAAAGAATTGGTGTGACGGATCATTTGCACCAGGGCTGCCCTCGTGTGTGCCGCGGGTAATCGGGTGGCTCAGATCGACTGACGACGGATCGTTCACGTGCGCCCAGTCGGTCACGATCGTCCGCTCGATGATCTTCCAGACGTCGTCGCGCTTTTCGTACTTGTCGAGATAGCGCCCACCGACGATGACATCGACGTCCCGATCCCCCGCACCGAAAGTGTGCGTCGCGATGGTGTAGATCTCGCCCTCGGCGCGGTTGCCGTCGATGGCGAAGTTCACGGTGGTGACATTGTGTTGCATCGACCGGATGTGCGGCGCGAGGCTTCAAGCGTCTTGAGAAACTCGTCAACCGACCCCGAGGAGATCTCGCCGTGGGCGTCCACCGCCTCCCGGTGGTAGAGCCGGCGCAGCGTCGCGAAGTCGCCGCGGTCGACCGCGCGGCAGTAGGTATGGACGAGCTTGCGCAGCGCAAACTCGTCGAGCATCTCCTGCAGCAGGGACTCAGACGCGGTCATCACGACAGTCAAGCAGCACAGCCGACCGACCCCATCGGCAGAATTAAACTTACTCAGCGGTAAGATCTGGCCGCATGGTCGGCGAATCCGGATCGTCCGGGAACGAAGCGGGATCTGGCATCGAGCCGCCTGTCGAACCACGGGTTCGGCGCGCGCTCGGACTGCTCGAGCGCTTCGCGCCCGCGCTCGGGTCGAGGTGGGCCGTCGAGTTGTGGTGCACGCCGCCGGCCGTTGACGCGAGCCTGCGCATGCCGCCCGGCGTGCCTGCGAGCGAGCCCGTCGAGGCAACCTGGGCCGGGCACCGGATCGCGGGGGAGTCCTGGGGCGACGGTCCTGTGGTCTATCTAGTGCACGGCTGGGGCGGATGCCGTGCGCATCTCGGCGTCTTCGTTAAGCCACTCGTCGAAGCGGGACACCGGGTCATCGCCTTCGATTTGCCCAGCCACAACGAGTCCGAACCGGGTGATCTCGCGCCGGGACGGACGACGATCGTCGAGTGCGCCGAAGCGGTGAGAGCGTTCGTGCGCGCGCACGGGCCTGCGCGCGCGATCGTGGGGCATTCCCTCGGCGCCAAGGCTGCGGCCCTCGCGGTGTCGCGCGGCGCTCAGGTCGAACGTCTGGTGTTTCTGGCGCCGATGGGCGACTTCGCTTGGTACCTGGACGTTTTCGCCGATCGCCATGGCTTCGGACCGCGGATCCTCAATGGTCTTCATCGCCGCCTCGACCGACGGATAGGTATGCCGTTGGTCGATACCGACATCAGCCGAGTGGCCGTGACTCTCGATGATCCGCCGCCTCTTCTGGTGGTCCACGACCCCGATGACCCCGACAGTCCCTTCGACATGAGTGAGAAACTCGTCGACGTCTGGCCCGGATCGAGGTTGGTGACCACCCGCGGACTGGGCCGCCTGGCGCACTACCGCATTCTGCGGCACCGCCCCGCGATCAACGCCGGTCTCGAATTCATCGGTCCTGCAACGCCTGACGGGGATGAAACCGCCACGGCGACAAACGACGGCGAACGGGTAACCCCGAGGAACTGAGCCCACCCGGCAGCGCTTCGTCGAGTCGTTCAGAATTTCGCCACGGCGCCGGCGTCGACCGGCAGCGCCGCTCCAGTGATGTACTGAGACTCGTCGGAGGCAAGGAAAAGGACGGCATTGCTGACCGCTCGGGCCTCGATTATGGGTTTCGGCAACATATGAAAGTGCCCGATCACCTGTGTCGCATCGGCCATGGTCGGCTCTGCGAGGTCCGGTCGCACGGTGCGACGGAAGTGGTCGTTGTCGAGCATCGGCGTCAGAATATTGCCGGGATGAATCGAGTTCACTCTGATCCACTGCGGCGCAAGCTCATTGGCGAGCGAGTGCATCAGGCCCACCACGGCGTGCTTGGCCGATGCATAGCCGGCCATGTAGCCGCCGCCCCGCAATCCGAGCATCGAGCTCACCAGGATGATCGACCCGCCGCGGCCGTCGGACATGTGTGGCAGAGCCACCTTGACCGTGTGCATGACGCCGGTCAGATTGATGTCGAGCGTTGTCTGCCAAGCGGACTCGTCGATCAACGCGGCGGGGGTGGGGTTGCCGCTGATCCCCGCGTTGGCGATGACCACATCCGGCCGGCCCAACTCCTCTACCCCCTGCTGTAGCGCGGCGCGCAGTCCGTCTAGATCCCTGACGTCGGCCTTCGCTGTGACGATGCGCCTGTCCAGCTTCTCGACCAAGGCCGCGGTCTCGTCGAGATCTGCCTCCGTCGGGCCGGGATATCCGGCGGCGTCGATGTCGTCGCACACGTCGACGGCAATGATGTCGGCGCCTTCCTCTGCGAGCCGGACCGCGTGCTCGCGACCCTGTCCGCGCGCCGCTCCGGTGATGAACGCGACCTTGCCGGCCACCCTGCCAACCGTGTTCGACATCGTTGCCTCTCGTGACGAAGGAATAGCCTCTATACCTTGCACGATTCCGCCGCAGGGTGGGTACCGTCACGTCGATGGAACTGATATCGCCGACCGATTCGATGTTCCTTATCGGTGAATCCCGTGAGCACCCGATGCACGTTGCGGGCCTGCAGCTGTTTGAACCGCCCGCGGACAGCGGTCCGGACTTTGTCCGCGACCTGCACCAGACGATCGTCAAGAACAAGGACTTTCAGCCGACGTTTCGAAAGCACCCAGGCAGCCTTTTCGGCGGCATCGCCAACCTCGCCTGGGCGATCGACGACGAGGTGGACATCGACTACCACCTGCGCAGGTCGGCGGTCCCAAGCCCAGGACGTGTTCGTGAGCTGCTCGAGCTGACGTCGCGGTGGCACGGCACACTGCTCGACCGGCACCGGCCGTTATGGGAGACCCACCTCGTCGAGGGCCTCGAAGACGGCCGCTTCGCCGTCTATACCAAGATCCATCACGCGCTGCTCGACGGCATCTCCGCGCAACGCCTCACGATCCGGTCGATGACGACCGATCCAGACGACCGCGAGATCCGCGTGCCGTGGACGCTCGGACCGAAGCGCGCAACGAAGGAGTTGGCAGAGTCGCGGTCGTTGTTGCAGTCGATCACCGGCGCGGTCGGTTCGGTCGCATCGCTGGCCCCCTCCGCTCTTTCGGTCACGAGGGCCGCACTGCTGGAACAGCAATTGACTCTGCCGTTTCGCGCGCCCAAGACGATGTTCAACGTGCCGATCGGGGGAGCGCGGCGGGTGGCTGCTCAGTCGTGGCCGCTTGCGCGGATCAGGGCGATCAAGTCCGCCGCAGGCGTGACGGTCAATGATGTCGTTCTGGCCATGTGCTCGGGAGCGCTTCGGGCATACTTGATCGAAAGTCACGCGCTGCCCGAAACCCCTTTGGTGGCAATGGTTCCCATCAGCCTCCGCGCTGCAGACGAGCAGGACGCCGGCGGCAACATGGTCGGCACAATTCTGTGCAACCTCGCCACCGACACGGCCGACCCGGCCAAGCGACTCGACGCGATCAACACCTCGATGCGCGACAACAAGAAGGTGTTCGCCGAACTGCCACGAACCCAGGCGCTCGCCTTGTCGGCGTTCCTGATGTCCGGCATCGCACTGGCATTGGTGCCCGGATTCGTTTCGTCGGCGCCGCCGCCCTTCAACATCGTCATCTCGAACGTTCCCGGTGCCCGCGAACCGATGTACTGGAAAGGCGCCCGGCTGAACGGCAACTACCCGCTGTCGATCGCGTTGGACGGGCAAGCCCTGAACATCACCCTGACCAACAACGCCGACAACCTCGATTTCGGACTCGTGGGATGCCGCCGTAGCGTTCCACACCTGCAGCGCTTGCTGATTCACCTCGAGGACTCGTTGACGGACTTGGAGCAAGCTGTCGGAGTCGCGAACTGATGGTCTCGCTGGCCGCGCAGCGGGAGTTCACGGCGTACGGGCCGTCGCACTTGGTCGTGCTCGCCATATTTGTCGTAGGCGCCGTGCTCCTGGTCTGGATCGGGCGACGGCAGACCGAAGCGCAGGCCCGCGTCCTCGGCCGCGTGTTGGCGGTTCTGCTGCTCGCCGCATTCGCGGTGGCGCTGGTGTACAAGCTGATCCGGCCCGACATCCAGACGTCGGTGCCGCTGCAGCTGTGCGATATCGCGGAACTCACGGCGGCCTACGCGCTGTGGTCGGGGCGGCATTGGGCTTTCGTGCTCGCCTATTACTGGGGTCTGCTGCTGAGCTCGCAAGCGCTGATCACTCCTGACGTCGGCACGCCGGACGAAGGTGCGCCGGATTTTCCGCACCATCTCTTCCTCACGTTTTTCACCTTGCACGTTCTCGTTGTGTGGGCCGCCGTCTATCTCACGTGGGGACAACGCAACCGGCCGCGCTGGCGCGATTACCGCTTCACGGTCGGGGTGACCTTCCTGTGGGCGGCATTCACGTTCACGTTCAACGCGATCACGGGAACGAACTACGGCTACCTCAACCGCAAGCCGCCCACTGCGTCGGTGCTCGATGTCTTGGGCCCGTGGCCGATCTACCTGCTGACCGAGATTGCGATCGTCCTTGCCGTGTGGGCGCTGATGACCTGGCCATGGCAGCGGAGGTCAGTCACCGAGCCGATCGGGCAAAGCCACGAGCAAGGGATCTGAATGCGCCGAGCTTGCGATACCTGCCGCGTGTCACCGCAGCCGCTGTCAAGCCGGTGAGGACGCCGAGGATGAAATATCCGCGCGCTCGTCGTCTCTTGCGCAGAATCCACGCCGACGCGAGAAAGCCACACATTGCGCCAGTGCCGGCGATCGCCACGAGCAGAAGCAGTTGCAGCGGTCCAGCCGCACTCATGTGGTGACCTAATCACCTCGGTCGTCGTGGCGGAAGCGCGCAGCCGTTGTCGTGACCAAACCGAGGATGAGACGTTACCGCGCCGCGGAACGTCAGGCCGTCGCCTGCAGCGTGATCTCGGAAATCGATGTGCGGCTTTGGCCGTCGGTCGTGCCCAATTTGGAGATCCACACGAGCACATTCGACGTCTTGGTCTCGTCGTGCACCTCGATGCGGTTGTGCCCCGGCTGCAGTGGCGTCGTCGGGGTCAACTCGGTGGTGTCAGCCAACTTGGATGGGGTTTCGGTCGGCGACGAACGGATCTGCACCTCGGTACCCGTGCTGGACAAGTCGATGGTGACGGCGCTCAGCGCGGTCGGTCCGGACAGGTGCAGCAACAGCCCTTCGCCCTCAATGAAATTCGGGAACGGCACGGCGTCTTTATAGGTGACTGTGGACCATGACGTGTCCGGATTGCCGTCGATCGCTTTGCCGGCTTGCTGCGGATTGTCCGGGGCACCGGCCGGCGAGAACACGGTGGCGCTCAATGGCTTGACCATCGGCCCGGGACCACTCCAAAGGCCGAACCCGTTGGTGAACCACAGCACCGCAGCGGCAGCCACCACGACCACGCCGGCGAGTGC
>Ga0070665_100002655_pt1 | contig 19445 bp, 20 predicted proteins | sample KBSS13metaG_FD_65862 | JGI IMG/M metagenome (GOLD analysis project Ga0070665, IMG submission 65862) | Switchgrass rhizosphere microbial communities from Kellogg Biological Station, Michigan, USA - KBS S1-3 metaG | ecosystem: Host-associated > Plants > Roots > Rhizosphere > Soil ...
GGCTTCAACGAGCTCGACTACGTGCTCGAGCCGCTCGGCGCGGCGACGTACCTGCGCTACACGCACCGCTGCGAGATCCCGGCGGAGGACTACGACCGCCAGCTCGACGCCTGCCGGCAGCACACGACCTTCTACCAGCACTCGCTGGGGCAGTACGCCTGCTACTTCGCCGGGCGCGAGCCGGTCTACGTGAGCGTCGACGGGCCGGCGCTGTCCGCGGACGGAGGGCTCGTCGCGCTGCGCCGGGCCCTCGGGCTGCCCGACGGCGTCGTCGCCGGCGACCCCGTCCGCCTGGAACCCGCTGGCCTCGAGCCCATCGACGGCGTCGTCGACTACGCGACGGGCGCGTTCCTCGGCGTGCGCAGCGCCGACGCGCTCCTGCGCTTCTACGGGCGCGACCGCTGGGGCTGGCCCGTCGGCGTCGCGCACCACCTGTTCACGCCAGGTACGGACGCGGCGGCGAGCGAGCGGGCATGGGGCGACTGGGTCGCCGGCGTGTTCGCCGACGAGCGGGTGGCGTGATGGCGCAGTACGCGGTGATGATCTTCGAGCGCGTCGCGCCGGCTGACCTGCCGCCCGAGGTCATGCAGGGCCACATGGACCTGCCGGCGCGGATCGCCGAGCACGGCGGGCGGATCGTGGCGGGGCTGGGCCTCGAGCACCCGGACACGGCGACGAGCATCCGCGACGACGCGATCACCGACGGCCCGTTCATCGAGACGAAGGAGATCCTCGGGGGCGTCTACGTCCTCGAGGCTCGCGACCTCGACCATGCGCTCGCGCTCGCGAGGATGACGCCGATCGTCGACGGCGGCGTCGAGGTCCGGCCGCTGAGCGGCTTCCAGATCGTGGAGGACGACTGACCGCGGAAGACTTCGTCTTCCGTTGCGATGCGGGTCGGCGCACCATGAGCGCGTATGTCGAGCAGGCGGTCGCCGACGCGCACCGGCGCGAGTGGGCCTACGTGCTCGCCGCGACGGTGCGCGTGACGCGCGACCTCGACACCGCCGAGGAGGCGGTGCAGGACGCCTACGTCCGCGCCCTCGAGACCTGGGCGCGCGACGGCGTGCCCGGGAGCCCCGGCGCATGGCTCACGACGGTCGCGCGCCGTCTCGCGCTCAACCTCCTGCGCCGCGGGCGCACCCTGGAGGCGAAGCTGCCGCTGCTGCTCGGGCAGGCGGAGGACGAGACCGAGCCCGACGCCGCCGACGCCATCCCCGACGACCGGCTGCGGCTCGTCTTCACCTGCTGCCACCCCGCGCTGGCGCGCGAGGCGCAGGTCGCCCTGACGCTGCGGCTCGTGTGCGGCGTCGCGACGGCGGACGTCGCGCACGCGTTCCTCGTCTCGGAGTCCACGATGGCCGCGCGCATCACCCGCGCGAAGAAGAAGATCGCCGCGGCGCGCATCCCCTACGCGGTGCCGACGGCGGACGAGCTGCCCGCGCGGGTCGACGCGGCGCTCACCGTGATCCACCTGCTCTACACGACCGGGCACACCGCGCATACGGGGGACCTGCTCGTCCGCGATGAGCTGACCCGGCGCGCGCTCGACCTCGCGCGGATGCTGCGTCTCCTGCTGCCCGCCGAGCGCGAGGCGGCGGGCCTGCTCGCGCTCCTGCTCGTCCACGAGGCGCGGCGCGCGACGCGCACCGATCCGGCAGGGCGCATGGTCCGGCTCGCCGAGCAGGACCGCGAGGCATGGGACGGCCAGCGGATCGCGGAGGCCGACGGCCTCATCGTCGCCGCGCTCGAGACGGGTCCGCCCGGGCGGTTCCTGCTGCAGGCGGCCATCGCGGCGCTGCACGCCCAGGCTCCGAGCCTCGAGGACACCGACTGGTCCCAGATCCTCACGCTCTACGACGAGCTGCTGCGGATCTGGCCGTCCCCCGTCGTCGCGCTGAACCGCGCCGTCGCCGTCGCGATGGTCGACGGCCCGGAGGCAGCGCTGGCGGCCGTCGAGGAGCTCGAGCGCGACGGCCGGCTCGCCGGCTACCGCTACCTGCCGTCGACGAAGGCCGACCTGCTGCACCGCCTCGGCCGGGACGGCGAGGCGGCGGCCGCCTACCAGGAGGCGCTCGAGCTCACCGACAACGCCGCGGAGCGGGAGTTCCTGGAGGGCCGACTGCAGGCATAGGACACTGCGGTCATGAGCATCGAGATCGATCTTCAGGGCCGGACCGCGATCGTCACCGGCGCGGCAGGCGGCGTCGGCCGGGCGACCGTCGCGGCACTGCGGGAGGCGGGCGCGTCCGTCGTCGCCGAGGACATCGACCCCGCCGTGCGGGAGCTCGAGGAGGACGGCGTCGTCGCGGTCGTCGGCGACGTCGGGGCGACCGACGTCGCCGAGGGGGCGGTGACGACCGCGCACGAGCGGTTCGGGGGTCTGGACGTGCTGGTCAACAACGCCGCGAACTTCCTCCTGAAGGGGATCCTCGACACGACCGACGAGGAGTGGGACCGCCTCATGCGCAGCAACGTGCGCGGGGTCTTCGTCCACGCCCGCGCCGCGCTCCCGTCGCTCCTCGACAGCCGGGGCACGATGGTGAACGTCGCATCGGTCTCGGGGATGGTCGGGACGGCGGGGCAGGCCGCCTACTGCACGACGAAGGGCGCCGTCGTGCAGCTCACGCGGCAGCTCGCGGTCGAGTTCGGCCCCCGTGGGGTGCGGGTCAACGCCGTCGGCCCCGGTGCGATCGACACGGAGTTCGTGGCGAGGAGCCTCGGCCTGGAGCCCGGCGATCGCCCGGTCCCGCCCGCGGTCCTCGAGTCCCACCCGCTCGGCCGTGTCGCGACGCCGCGCGAGATCGCCGACGTCATCGCGTTCCTCGCCTCGCCGCTGTCGGGCTTCATGACCGGGTCGATCGTCATGGCCGACGGCGGCGCGACGGCGCGCTAGGAGACGTCGAAGCCGCTCAGGCCGTCGGGCTCGGCGTCACGCGCGTCGACACGCGCGACCCGTGCGCCGCCAGGCCCCCGGCCGGCTGCCCGCTCGACCTCGGCGACCGCCGCCGGGTCGCCCTCGAGGCGGACGGCGACGGTGCCGTCGTCACGGTTGACCGCGCGACCGCAGACGCCGGCGCGCGTGGCGGCGTCCTCCACGAAGGCACGAAAGAAGACGCCTTGCACCCGCCCGTGGATGACCAGATCGCGCGCGACGACGTCCGCCATGCCGACGATGGTCGCAGCTCATCGCGGCGCCTCGTCCGGCCACCGGCCGTGGCGGTCGAAGTAGGCGCGCGCAGCATCCTCGGCCCGGCGGTCGACGTCGCCGTCGACGCCGACGCGGTGCAGCACGTTCAGCAGCCACACGCTCAGCCCGGCACCGATGAACGCCGCGGGGCCCTCGGCGCCCTCGACGGTCGGATCGAGGAGGAAGAGCCCCAGCCCGATGACGACGACGGCGGTGGGGAGGACGTAGCGGACTGCGAAGAGGAGCCGGGGCATGGGACACAGTGTCGGCCGTCGCGGGCACGATCTCGCTGGGGTGCACCGGACGTCGAGGTAGGGCGCGCCCTACCATCCGGCCGATGGCGGCGCCCAGCGTCCTGATCGCGGAGGACCAGGTCCTCCTGCGCGAGGGCCTCGCCCGTCTGCTCGAGGAGCAGGGCTTCGACGTCGTCGCCCAGGCGGGCGACGCCGAGGACCTGATCCGCAAGGCGTCCGCGCACCGCCCCGACGTCGCCATCGTCGACGTGCAGATGCCGCCCGGCGGCACCGACGACGGCCTGCGCGCCGCGATCCGCCTGCGGCGCGACCTGCCGGACATGGGCGTGCTCGTGTTCTCGCAGTTCCTCGACGAGCGCTACCCGCTCGACCTCATCGGGGACGACGCGTCCGGCGTCGGCTACCTGCTGAAGGATCGCGTCGCCGACATCGCGTCGTTCACCGAGGCGGTCCGCCGCGTCGCCGCCGGTGGCTCGGCGCTCGACCCGGAGGTCGTCGCGCGCATGGTCGGCCGCCGGCGCAAGGACAGCCCGCTCGACGCCCTCAGCCCGCGCGAGCGCGAGGTCCTCGGGCTCATGGCCGAGGGGAAGTCCAACCAGGGCATCGCGGAGGCGCTCGTCGTCAGCGTCGCCGCCGTCGAGAAGCACGTGACCCACATCTTCGCCAAGCTCGACATCGGCCACGCGCACGACGAGCACCGGCGCGTGATGGCGGTGCTCACGCTGCTGCGCGCGTCGTAGCGAGCGGCAGGCGCGCGCGGACGCGGGTCCCGCCGCCCGGCGGGCTCTCCACCTCCAGCGTGCCGTCGAGCGCGGCGACGCGGTCCTCGAGCCCGCGCAGGCCGCTACCCGCCCCGCGGTCCGCGCCGCCGCGACCGTCGTCGCGGATCTCCACGGCGAGCGCGTCGCCGTCGCGTGCGACGGCTACCCATGCCTCGGTCGCCTGCGCGTGCTTGGCCACGTTCGCGAGGGCCTCGGCGACGACGAAGTACGCGGCCACCTCGACGGTCTCCTCGTAGCGGTCGTCGAGCACCGAGACGGCGACCGGCACCGGGGCCCTGGCCGTCAGCGTCTCCACCGCTGCGCCCAGGCCGTGGTTCGTGAGGACGGAGGGCAGCAGCCCGGAGGCGAGGTCGCGCAGCTCGTCCATCGCGATGCGCAGCTCGCCCAGCGCGTCGGCCACGAGGTCGTCGTCGCCGCTGCGCTGCGCCGCGAGCTGCAGCGCGATCGCGACGTTCACGAGCCGTGCCTGGGCGCCGTCGTGGAGGTCGCGCCCGAGGCGCCGGCGCTCGGCGTCGGCCGCCGCCACGATCCGTGCGCGTGAGGCGTGCAGCTCGGCGGCGCGCACCCGCTCGGCCTGGGCGCGCAGCGCCTCGGAGATGTCGCGGAACGCAACGACCGCGCCGCGGCCGCCGTCGACCTGCACCGGCGCGGAGCTGTAGGCGACCGGCACGAGCACGCCGTCGCGGCGGACGAACCAGTCGTGGTCGACGCGGACGGTCTCGCCGGTCGCCCGCGGCCGCAGCAGCGGGCACTCCTCCTCGGGGAACGGTGTCCCGTCGGGACGGGTGTGATGGATCGTCGCGTGGCTCGGAGCGCCGAGCAGCTCGTCCTCGCGGTCGTAGCCGAGCAGCGCGACGGCGGCGGGGTTGGCGAACCGCACACGACCCTCGGCATCGACGAGGTAGACGGCGTCGCCGAGGCTCGCGAGCAGCGCGTCGAGGAGGTCCGAGCCGGGCGGGTGCGTCACGCCCGGATCGTGTCACGCCCCTGCGACGCGGCGCCGATCTCGCCAGCAGGCCAGGAGCTTGGCGGGAGCTAGTTGTCCTGGCTCACGCGCTGGGGGTACGAGTGGATCAGAAGGTCCGTCAGCAGCTCGTCCTTGACCTCGTCGGTCGACGTGCGGATGTCGTCGCGGACGACGGTGACGGAGTTGCGATCGGGGCGGGTGCGGGATTCCATGACGGTCTCTCGGGGAGGGCGGGAAAGGGGACCCGATCAGTGTGCCCAGGGCGGGGGGCGGCTGGGATCGGAGAAACCCGCCAGCGGGGTGGTGTTAACCCCCGGCGTGTCGGCGCGCGGTGCGGATGGCGGTGAACGCGACGACGCCGAGGAACGCGAGCGCCAGCGCGAGCAGCGGCGCGGCGACCGCCAGGACCAGCTCCTGCTGCGCGAACAGGTACTGCGCCGTCGCCAGGAACGCGACGGCGACGACTGCGATCGCGACGATGCTGAGGCGCAGCGGCAGGAGCGCTGCGGCGGCGCCGAGCCCCGCGATCAGCACGATGGTCAGGACGTCGACGAGCTGGCTCGTGTCGCGCACGGGGGCGTCGCGGAACATGGTGGCGATCGCGGCCGCCTGCAGCTCGACGCCCGGCATCCGCGCATCGACCGAGGTGTGGTGCCTGTCCTGGGACCCCGCGGTGACACCGATGACGACGAGCTTGTCGCGGAACGCGGCGGCGGGCGTCCGTCCCTCCAGCACGGCGAGCGCGGAGGTCCTGACGCTCGCGTCGGGACGATGGGCGAGATCGATCCAGGTCGTGCGATCGCTCTGCTCGCCCACCGCTCGCCGGGACGCGCCGGAGAGCTCCGCCAGCCGGCCGCGGAGCGCGCCGCGTCTGGCGATGTCCGCCGCGGTGAAGGCGAATGTCGGCGTGCTCATGTCCACGGCGCCGTGACGTCCGATGTCGACGACGAGGTTCGCGCGCCGGATCCTGGCGTCCGGGTCGTCGGGGAGCCCGGCGAAGCCGGTGGGCAGGGTGGCCGGCTGCGTGCGCCCGAAGAGCTGCGCCCGGACGGTCGGGTCGCCGTCGGCCTCGCGCAGCACCTCGAGGTTGTCGTTGTCGTACGGCAGCACCAGACCCCGGCCGGAGCGGCGGATGGCCGACTGCAGCGCACGATCCTCCGCCGGGTCGCCGGCGGTCCGGAAGATCACGTCGAGCGCCATGACGGCGGGCCCGTCGCCCCGGACGCGGTCGAGGATGGTCGCGTAGTCGGAGCGCGGGAGCCGGCCGTTGCGCCCCGCGCGTCGCTGCAGCGTCGCGTCGTCCACCGCGATGAGCGCCACCCGGGGATCGGCCGTGTGGCCGCCCTGCACGGAGAGGCGGGCGTCGACGGTCCTGAGGTCCAGGCGCTGCAGCCACGTGGGATCGAGCAGGTAGAGGCCGAGCCCGATGATGGCCGCGGCCAGCGCGATCACCGCTGCGGCGAGGCGGCGGTTGCGGACCTCGAGGAGTCGTGAGCGGTCGCGCGCCTCCGCCAGCCTCCGCTCGGCCGTCCGCCGTCGTCGCTCGTCCGCGTGGCGGCGCCGCCAGTCGAGCACCGCGGGCGCCAGCACGTCGTGGTACAGCTCCCGGCGGACCGCTCCGTCCGGCTCCGAGGCGGCGACCGGCCGGAGGATCCGGTGGTGTTCGAGCCGCTCGAGCGCCGACTCCAGCGGTTCCGCCGGGACGTCCGTGAACTCGCGGAGCTCCTTCGTGCTGAGCGCGATCTTCCGGCCGCCCGACGTCACGAGGTAGCGCAGCGCCTCCGATGCGGCGTCGCGCTCCGCGTCCGGCATGCCGGTCAGCGCGTCGTCGACGTGCGCCCGGACGATCGTGCCGGCTCCGCCCAGACGCCGCAGCGTCTCGACCCGCAGCAGCCGCGAGCCGGCGGTCGACTCCTCGTCCCAGATCCGCTGCATCACGAGCTGCAGGTAGGCGGTCTCCACGCGCACTCCATCGCCGGTCGCGCCGCCCGCCGGCGCGTCGTCCCCGATCGTCACGCGCCCGCGCCGGACCTCCTCCAGCACCGCGTCGACGAGGGCAGGCTCGATGTCCCATCGCAGCTCGCCGTCGGCGAGGCGCCCGTTGAACGCCGCAACGGGCTCGACGAGTGCGCGGCGCGCCGCGGCCTCGTCGAGGAAGTCGAGATGCAGGTAGTTGCCGTAGACGTTCGGGACCCGGCTCTTGAACCGCTCGCCGATGAGCGCGTAGGCGTCCTCGCGCACCGAGATGAGGAAGTGCGCGGGGACCGCGCGGTCGACGATGCACGCGGCGAGCTCGTCGTCGAACGCGTCCTCGTCGGCCGGCGCGTACACGAAGCGCTCCTCGAACTGGTCGAGGATCACGAGCAGCGTCGCGCCGGTCGCTTCGGACACGTCCGCGATGGCGTGCGCCAGACCGTCGCGCCGGGGCGTCGCCCCCCGAGCGCCCGGCAGTCGTCGCGCAGCGCTCGCCAGCGATTCGATGAGCGCCGGTGTGGGGCTCGGGCCCCACTCGCTGAACACGACCGTCACGTAGCGGCCCCCGCCGCGGACGCCCGCCGTGGGCTCGTTGAGCCGCGCCGACACCCCGGCGCGCAGCAGCGAGCTCTTCCCGACCCCGCTCTCCGCGTAGAGGACGGTCAGCCGGGCGGCCCGCAGGTTCCCGATGATCCGCGTGCGTTCGGCGTCGCGACCGAAGAAGAGCCCGGCGTCCGTCTCGCGGAAGCAGTCCAGACCGACGTACGGACCGTCGGAGGCGTTCACCGCTCCGCTGGCGCGATCGCGAGCAGGGCGAGCTTGCGCTCCACCTCGTCCAGGAACTCGGTCGGTCGCTGTTGCACCACGTGCACGCCGAAGTCCTCCCAGAGCTCGCGCTCGACGGGATCCGGGTCGGGGTCCACCGCCATGGACCGGGCGCCCTCGAGCCGGTCGCCCCAGACGCGCTGGAGGAACACGCGCCGCGTCCAGTCCTGCATCCCGTAGCCCAGGAAGAGGAAGTGGCTCTCGCGCACCTTGTCGAGGATCTGGACCGGGATCAGGCCCTCGACGGGGCTCGCCGTCAGGTAGCCGATGTGGTCGTCCTCGGTGATCACGAAGTTGTCGCGGAGCGTCCGCCACTCGCGCCCGAGATCCGCGGTGCCCCCGTGGAGCTTCACGATGATCGTCCGGGTCAGCTCCAGGCGGTCGTCGATGGGCAGGTCGACGTACTCGTTGGGGACGGCGATCGGGCGACACTCGGGCGGGTCGGCGTCGTGAGGGACGTGGACGAAGCGACCTCGGTGCGGCCCCTTGGCACCGACGAACACGACGAGGTCGTAGGGCTCATGCACCTCCTCGAACGCGCGCTCGAGCGCGTCGTCGTAGCTCGTCGTCACGAGCAGCTGGTAGGCCTCGCGGCCGAGCCTGCGCAGGTGCTCGGGCGCGGCGGCCAGGAAGCGGTGCACCGAGGTCGGCGCAGCGTCGGCGTCGACGAGGAGCTCATGCAGCGCGCGACACAGGTCCGCGCGGCCGTCCGAGAGCGAGATGTACTGCGAGACGCGTGCCAGGTCGTCGCTGCACTGCTCGATCTCGAACCACTCGGCGAGATGGCGGGCGAGCTCGGACGTGTCGGGGAGCGACGCTCCGCCGTGCGCCCACGGCCCGGCGCGGTCGGCGGCGTTGGCTCCGGGGCCCAGGATCGTGACGAGCGAGCCCTGGGCCATGTACCAGGCTGTCCGGGACGCGCCGGTCCGCCCGTTCGCGTGCGGGCGTACGGGCTCCGGCCGGTGCGCCGGCGGCTCGCGATGGAAGCGAGCCGCCCGCGCCGCGACGGCGTCGGCGAGCGCGATGAGATCCTCGTCCCACGATTCGAGGCGCACGAGGCTCGCCTGGCGGTCGGTGAGCGGCCGGAACGTTCGTGGCAGCTGCCCACGCGGCGGCATCGCGGCGCCCTCGACGAGCACCGGGATGAGCTCCTTGTTGCGTCGCAGTGCGGTCTCGATCTCGAGGCGCAGCACGTCCTCGGCGCCCGGGTCGAGCACGGCGCGCCCGACGTGATCGCGGACGGCAGACGCCCAGTGCGGGCCGATGACCGCGATGACCACGTCGGCCGCCGTGACGCGGCGCACGACGTCGTCTCGCCACTCGTCCCCGGCGTGGACGTCCTGGGTGTCGAGGAACACCTCCTCCGCGCCGAAGCGACGTCTCAGCGCGTCGGCAACCGCTCGCGACGCCGACGGGGCGTCGGTACGCCGGTAGCTGATGAAGATGTTCACTCCGTGACGACGCTAGATCAGGTGACAGCGGCAGGTCAACACAGATGGATGGTGTGTCGATACACCGACGGAAGCAGCATCGTCTCACCATCGGTTGGAAGGTGAATCGAGGAGTACGATCGATTTTCCTGCAGTGAGGTCGTGCTGATGCTGGGACGTGGACGGAGTCTGATCGCAGCGCCGTGCATCGCTGCCGCAGCGGTTGCACTCGCGACCCCGGTGCGGTCGGTCGCGGCGACGGTCACGCACGAGCCCGGGTCGTCCACGGTGCGGTTCGACGCGGCGCCGGGCGAGGCCAACGCCATCACGATCGGGGCCTCCGGCTCCGCGCTCGTCGTGTCCGACCCCGGGGCACGGACGCTCGGAGGCGCCGGCGACTGCGCCGTCGTCGCCGGTTCCGCGACCGTCTCCTGTCCGTCGGCGAGCACGACGACGATCGAGGTCCACGCCGGGGATGGGGACGACCGCGTCACGAACGCCGGCCCGCTGCCCGTGACGATGTTCGGCGAGGACGGATCGGACGTGCTCGAGGGAGGTCCCGCGGGCGAGAGCCTCGACGGCGGGCCGGGCGACGACACGATCTCCGGCGGCGGCGGGGACGACCTGCTGACCGGGGGGAGCGGCGCAGATGCTCTCGACGGCGGCGACGGCCTGGACACGATCACCTACGAGGCCACGTGGCCCGTGGCGGTCGACCTCCCGACGGGCCTCGCCGGCAATGCCGCGTTCGGCGACGACGATCGCGTCACCGGGGTGGAGAACGTGCTCGACGGCAGCGAACCGGGCACGCTCACGGGTACCGCGGCCGACAACGCGCTCACGGGCGGGGGAGGCGACGACTACGTCGACGGCGGCGTCGGCGCGGACCGGCTCGACGGGGGCGATGGGCCCGACGTCGTGGCGGCCCGTGACGGGATGGTCGACACCGCCGTGTCCTGCGGTCCCGGCGTCGACCTCGCGATCGTCGATCCCGGCGATCCGGTCGTGAGGACCGGTCCCGACGCCTGCGAAGGGGTCGATGACGGCCGCCTGGCGCCGAGGCGCGGCCGGGTCTCCGTGCGGCCGAGGCGATGCGCCGCCGGCGGCGACGCGCAGCTGACGCTGCCCGCCATGAGCCGCTCGGTGCCGCTGCGCTACGTCCTGGGCCTCACGACGGGGACGGGCAGTCGTCCGGCGCCGGTGCTGGCCCCCGCCGCGTGCGCGCTGCAGGTCGACGCGGTCCCGGCGAGTGGCGCCCGCGCGGTGTCCGCGGAGCTGACCGGGGATGCGGTGACCGTCCGGCAGACGTCCGGGCGCCAGATCACCACCGCGCTCACGGTGCGTCGGCCGACATGCGCGGCAGGCCTGGCGGCGAGCGCCGCGGGGAGCAAGGCGCGGCGCGTTCGCCTGCACTCCAAGCGGGGACGCGGCCACTGGCAGGTGCTCGGGCTGTTCTCGACGGGAGCCGCCGAGGGGACGGACTGGACCACCGTCGAGAGCTGCTCGCGCACGACGACGATCGTGCGCAGCGGCCGCGTCCGCGTCTTCGACCGCGCGCGGCGTCGCAGCATCGTGGTGCGGGCCGGCGGGTCCTACGTCGCCCGGCGCGGCTAGATCCTGCGGTCGTTGGCCAGCGCCCAGTAGAAGCGCCCGAGCGCGGTGAGCCGGCACCCGGTGCCGTTGACGGCCGCGTAGTACATGTCCTCCTCGCCGACCGGTTCGACGAGCTTCACGCGGTTGCACCGCTGCAGCGAGCGGAAGACCGCCTCGGCCTCGGCGTCGTGGGGCTCGACGGTGCGCTCGTGGCGGGGCGACAGGGGCAGCTCGGCGTCCGGCGCGGCGAACCACTCGGGGAAGTGGCGCAGCACGTCGATGTCGACGGCCGGCCGCGCCTTTCGCAGCGAGAGCATCCGCGCGACGTGCGACTTGAACAGCGGGCGCTGGTCCCACGCGCCGAGGGCCTGGTCGACGTAGGCGTAGACGCCGGCGACCGTGACGTGACCGAGGATGTCGGCGGCGCCGCCGGCCAGCGCGGCGCAGACGAGCGCCGTGAAGACGCCGCTCTCGCCCTCCTCCATCGACACCTGCGACGCACGGCTCGCGGTCAGGATCGACAGCCCCTCGCGGAGCGCTGCGTGGGTGTTGTCCGCCGCCGGCACGGCGCCCAGCGAGCCGCTGTGGCAGCTGTCGACGATGATCACGATCTCCGCGACGTGCCGGGCGCGGTTCGCGTACGTCAGGACCTCCGTCAGCCAGACGCCCTCGTCGTAGGCGTCGGCGTCCGTCGTCACGAGATACCCGCCGAGGTCGTTCTCGGTGCCGTGCCCGGAGAAGTACAGGAGCGCCACGTCGGCCGGATCGGCGAACAGCGACCGGATCCGCTCGCGCAGACACGAACGCGTGACGGTCTCGTCGTCGGACGTCAGCAGCATCGTGTCGAAGTTCAGCGAGCCGTCCTCGTCGCGGCTCAGCAGCCGCTCCATGGCTGTCGCGTCGTTCACGCAGCCCTGCAGCGGGGCCCCTGGGTAGTCGTCGATGCCTACGCACAGCGCGCGTCGCATGGGGGGATGTTGCATGAACGGCGACCCGTGCCGCAACGCTCCGGAGCCGAATGATCAGTGAGATGATAGTCAGGTCCGGAACGGTGGAGGGAGGTTCTGGTGAGAGTGAATCGATTGAACCTCTACGAACCAGTTCACCTCAATCAGTTTCTCCCATGGGATTGCCTGTGAGGATAGGGTCGAAACGTCGAGGCCAGAACTCCCGTCATCACTCGGATGAGGAGATGCACGCCGTGACCGCTGCCACCACCGCTACGGCGCACGCCCGTAGCGCACCCCGCATGGCGTTCGGCGCCGTGCTGCTGCTGGGATGGGTCGTCCTCACCGTCATCTGGGTGGCGAGCACGGTCACCTCGGGCAGCCTCCTGATCAAGGGCGTCATCGCGCTGGCGCTCATGACGCTCCTGGCGGCGATGGAGGGACTCGAGGTCTCGGTCATCGACCGCTGGCGCAACATCTATCCAGACCGCACGACGAAGGAACTGGCGGGTTGGCTCGCCGCGAGACAGCTGTTCGTCGCGTTGATCGTGACGACGGCCACGATTCTCGCCGATCGCCACAAGCTCACGCTGCCCGGCGTCGGGAGCACGACTGACCCGACGGCGACGAAGGTGTTCGCGATCGTCTGGACGGGCTTCACCGTGCTGTGGTTCGCCCAGATCCTCCCGAAGCACCTCGCCGCGACGAACCCGGACCGCTACCTCCGGCACCTGCAGCGCACGTGCTTCCCCGTCGTCGACGCCGTGCGGGTCGTCGGAGTGTCACAGCCCGGCGAGTGGTCCGCGAAGGCGCTCGAGCGCGGGCTGGACTGGCACGAGCCCGAGTCCGATCTGGAGGAGGCCCCGCCGCGTCGCAAGGACTCGCTCGCAGAGGCCTGGCGCGCCCTCTGATCAGCGGAAGTCGATGCCCCCTGCCTTCAGCAGGGGGTCGTCGGCGAGCATCCAGAGCGGCACCGCGTAGTTGCCCACCTCGTATCTGCCGCCGAAGTGCAGGCCGATGACGAGGTTGGTCTCCAGGTCCACGAGCGGCGAGCCCGAGTTCCCGCCCAGCGTCGAGCAGTCGTGCTCGAGCGCCGACCGCGCCGTCGAGTAGCCGACGGTGCGCCCGGGCTGCAGCCGCTTGACGTCGAAGACGTCCCGGAAGATCCGCTCGATCGCCTCGGGGTCGTTCCGGCCGGGATCGGACATCGGGTAGCCGACGAGGTAGACGTCCCGGCCCAGGAGGTCAGGGGGCGCTGATGCCGCGACGGTCAGCGGATCGGGGAGCGGGAGGCCGTCCCGGGAGGCGCCCTCGATCCGCAGCAGCGCGAGATCGTGGTCCTCGTGGACGCCGATCGCGTCGGTGATCTCGAACTGCAGCGAGCTCGTGCTGTCCTGCTCGCGCACGAAGTCGATGCGCGGTCGCATCCCGGGGCGGAACGTCCACGACCGCCGGCGGCCGCGCTTGCAGAACGTCTTCGCGACGTGCCGGTTGGTCATGAGGGTCGCCGGCGCCACCAGCGACGCCGTGCCCACCCACTCGTGATACGGATGGCCGTCCACCTCCACGCGCCCGGCCCGTGCGATCACCTCGCGGATGTGCTCGCGCCGCGCGTTCAGGTGCGACCACAACGCGGGTGGGTCGCCGAAGTCGCCATCGCGCACGACGATGGCCGGGCGTCCCTCCTGCTGGACGATCGCCCGCAGCCCCAGCCGTTCGGCCTCGTCGACGTCGTCGTCGCGGCCGGCGCGCACCTTCGACAGTCCCGCGACGCCGTCGGCCAGGAGGCGGCCGCGCTCGCGGTCGGCCCGGTCCGCGGACACGCCCATCGGCCGCAGGGGAGCGGTGGATCGCGCCGCCTGCACGCGCTCGGCGACGTCCTCCAGATCGCCGAAGATCCGACGGACGTCGTCGACGACGTCGTCGCTCATCGCCGCGACATCCAGGTCGGACCTGCGCGCGTGCCCGGTTCCTGGGGCGCACGGACGAGCCCTGCGCCGACGTCGTCGCCCGCGATCTCGTCACAGGTCCCCGTGAGGCGCGCGCGGAGGAGCTCGACGTCGAGGCGCGAGGACGACGTCAGCAGTCGCTCCGCCCACAGCGCCGCGACGCCCGCCGCGTGCGGGACGGCCATGCTCGTCCCGCTCATGAGCCGGGCGCCTCCGCCCGGCGTCGCCGACGCGATGTCGACGCCGGGGGCGACGACGGTCGCGCCCGCGTTGGAGAAGTCCGCGACGGCGAGGGTGTCCGCATCGGCACGGCCGACCGCACCGACCGCGACGAACCCGTCCGACGCCGCCGGGGGCGCCGCCGCGATCGTGTAGGGCCGGTCGGCGCTGCGGCGGCTCTCGTTGCCGGTCGCCGCCACGACCAGCGCGGGCCGATGGGACGGCCCTCCGGTGGCCATGAGCTCGGCGAGCTTGCCGAACTGCCGCAGGTTGTCGCGGTAGCCCTCCAGGGCCCGCGACGTCGCGGGCTCCGGCGCCATCCCCTCGTCGATGAGCCGCGCGACGAGGCCCGGGAAGTCGAGTCCGAGCGAGACGGACACGACGTGGGCCTCGGACTCCAGCGCCCACCACATCGCCTTCCACAACGCCGCGGTGGAGGCGCCGCCGTCGCTCACCACCTTGCCGACGAGCAGCTCGTCGAGCCGCGTGGCGACGCCCGCGACCGTGCCCGCGCAATGCGTTCCGTGCCCGTCGCGGTCGCCGTCGCCGTCGCCGCTGAAGTCGCGCTGGGTGATCGGAACGGCCGCGAACGCCGGGTGCGTCGCGTCGATGCCGGTGTCGAGCAGCGCGACGCGCACCCCCACGCCCGAGAACGGGCTCTCCGGCGCGCCGACGGCCTCGATGCCCCACGACGGCTCGAGGCCGGGGGCGAGGACGCCGTCCCCGACCGCCAGGGGCCGGACCAGCTTCATGGGCAGCACGGGCGCGACGTCGGCGTCGGGCGCCCGGCGGGCATCGGCCACCTCCGAAGGCGAGAGCGACGCCACGGTCGGCTCCGACGCGACGAGCACGGCGCTCGTCGTCGAGCCGCCCGGTGCCCTCTTCGCCCTCCCGGTCGGCCGCACACGCAGGATGGTGTAGGCCTGCTCGTCCACGGATCTCGCGAGAGGCGAGCCTACATCCGATCCCGTAGGGTGCGACGCATGAGCGACGACGGCCTCGATGCTCTCTCCTCCGAGCAGCTGCACGACCTCGCGGTCTCGCGCGCCAAGCGCCACTTCGACGTGAAGTTCTTCTGGCGGCTCGTGGAGACCCTGCCGGCGGCGGAGGCAGCGGTCGGCGATATGGACGCGGCCGAGACGAACGTCATCAAGCTGAGCGCGCACGTCGACGACGTGGCCGAGTCGGGGAAAGGCGAGGTCGGCGAGGCGATGCGGCCGTTCTACCTCGACTACCTGCGCCGTCACGACGTCAAGGCGCCGTAGCGCCACCCGCGGACCCGATGGTCCGCATGGCGGACTCACGATCTGTTGTCTCGCGAGGACAGGCTTCGTCGCGATAACCGCCCGATAGCACTTGGCAAACGCACGCCTGGGCGCGACATGGTGCGCAAGGTTGCAATCGTCGGCCGCAGCGGACTAGCGTCGCGTGTGTCTCCCGAAAGGGGCAGGCGATGCCAGGGCTGCACGAGGTCGAGATCAAGATCGTCCGCGAGTCCGGTGAGTCGCACGGGACGGTGCCGGACATCGAGGGCTCCTCGTGGGAGGTGGTTCCGAGACCGGAGCCCGGCGTGCACCAGGGGCCGGTGAGCTGGGCCGTCGTGGTCGAGCTGCCGGAGGAGACCGAGCCGCTGCTGCTGTTCTTCGAGTCCCGCGAGCTCGCGAAGCGGTGGGCGGCGACCGATGCACGGGCCCAGGGCTTCGACTGGAGCGGGCTGGACCCGCCGGACGAGGTTGTCGAGCCGAGCGTCAACGACGACACGACGCGTCGCTACTGCGCGTTGGCGCAGGAGCGCGGTCTCGCCCCTGACTCACCCGAGGTGTTCGAGCTTGCGCATCAGGCGGGATTGCTGGGGTCGACGTTGGTGCTGTTCGACCAGTACGGGACGGCCGTGGGGGCCAATCCGTACGTGGTCAGGCCCACGGCGCTCACCAGGCTGCCCTGGGCTCCGAGGTCCTGCAGATCCAACGGAGCCAGCTATCTGTACAACGCAGGCAGGACGCAGATTCAGGCGATCGTGGGGCTCAACAAGTCCATCCCACACTGCGCCCCGGGAGTGGTCTACGCCCGGACGAGCTGATGACGGGCCGCCGATACGGGCTCGTCTGTGCTGTGGTGGCGCTCGCGGCTCCCGGGGCGGCCGGCGCGTCGACCGTGGAGATCCACCCGGATCCGCAGGGCATGACGCTTGCCTACTCGGTTGCCGACGGCGAGACGAGTTCGGTGTCGGTCGCGAGGGATCGCACCGGCGCGTACGTCATCGCCGACACGAGCGCGGCGATCGCCGCGGGCGCCGGCTGCACGCTCGTCGACGCGACCCACGCCAGCTGCATGTCGACGCGGGTCCAGCGGATCGACGTGATGCTCGCCGACGGGGACGACACGGCCACGATCGACGACTCCGCGTATCCGCCCGGCTCGCCGTTGCTCGGCGGCGTGCCCGTCACCGTCGCCGGAGGGGACGGACACGACACGATCACCGGCGGCGCCGGTTCCGACGATCTGTCGGGCGGACCGGGCGCCGACATCCTGCACGGAGGCGGCGGGCAGGACGCGCTCTCGGGCGACGAAGGTGACGATCAGCTGTACGGGGATGGGGGCGCGGAGTTCTCGATCTCGGGTGGCGACGGCGACGACACGCTCCGGGGCGGCCCCGGAGACGACAACGGCCTGAGCGGCAACGCCGGCGACGACAAGGTCTACGGCGACGAGGGCGACGATGACCTCAGCGGCAACGCCGGCGACGACAAGCTCTACGGCGGTCCGGGCGACGATCGGCTCGAGGTCGCGGACGAGTTCGAGCCGGACCCGACGCCCGGCCACGACGTGCTCGACGGCGGGGCCGGGGACGACACACTCGGTGGGGGGTCCGGTCGCGCCCTGTCGGCCGGCGACGGACTCGACACCTTCATCGGGGGCGACGGCACCGACACGGCCGACTTCGGTCTCCGCACCGCCCCGCTGAGCATCGGGATCGACGGGGTCGCCGACGACGGGCAGGCAGGGGAGCGCGACGACGTCTACGAGGACGTGGAGAACGTCGTCGGAGGGTCCGAGGGCGACCGCCTGGTGGGGAGCGCGGTCGCGAACCATCTCGACGGCCGTGCCGGGGACGACACGATCGACGGCCATGGGGGGAACGACAGGCTCGACGGAGGCGCAGGCGATGCGGGCAGCGACACGCTCACAGGCGGCGACGGCTCCGACACGATCGACGGCGGGCCCGGGGACGACGAGGCCGGCGGCGGAGACGGCGCAGACGTCATCGCCGGCGGGGGCGGTGCCGACACGCTGGAGGGCGACGCGGACGCCGACACGATCGCCGGCGGCGCCGGGATCGACGCGCTCGACGGCGGGGGCGGCAACGACACGCTCAATGGGGGAGGCGCCTCCGTCGGCGCCGACGGACGCGACAACGTCAAGGGCGGCCCGGGCGACGATCGCCTGTTCGGCGACGAGGGCGACGACGTCCTCGACGGAGGCCCGGGCGCCGACGACATGCGCGGCGGGCCAGGCCGCGACACGGTGACCTACGAGGATCGCGACCAGGCGGTGATCGTCACGTTCGACGAGCTGCCCAACGACGGCGAGGAGGACCCGCCCGAAGGGGACGACGTCCATGGCGACATCGAGATCGTGCTGGGCGGCGCCGTGGGGGACACGCTCACGGGCGGACCCGGCGGATCGGATCTCGAGGGCGGGTCAGGTCAGGATCTCGTCGCGGCCGGGAGCGGCCGCAGTCGCCTGAGCGGTGGCAACGGGTCCGACGTCCTGCGCGCCCGTGACGGCCGTGCGGAGGTCGTGGCCTGCGGCGATGACACCGACCTCGCGATCATCGACCGGCGCGACACGCCGCGCGACTGCGAGACGGTCGACCGCGGCGGGGCTCGTGGACCGAGAGCCCGCCGCTACGTGATCCTGCGGCCCGCCCGCACGTTCGCGCTGCGCCTGCACGACGGAACCCGGTGGTTCTCGCTGCCGGACGACGTCCGCGTCCCCATCGACTCGACCGTCGACGCCGCGGACGGCCCGGTCGCGCTGCAGGCGGCGCGCAATGCCGCCGGCGGTCGTCAGACGGCGACCGTGGAGGGCGGCGCGTTCCGCATCCGTCAGACGACGGGACGCAGGCCGCTGACGACGCTGCGACTCGCCGGGGAACCGTTGAGCTGCGCGGCCTCGTCGGCTCGGCACGACCGACCGCCGCGGACGAGGAGCCTCGCAGTCGACGCCGGCCACGGCCGATGGCGGGTGAGCGGCCGCTACAGCGATGCGACCACCCAGGGCACGAGGTACAGCGTCGAGGAGCGCTGCGACGGCACCCTGACGACGGTCGTCGAGGGTGCCGTGCGTGTGCGCGATCTCGGCCGTCGTCGGACGGTGCTGCTCCGGCCGGGCCAGAGCTACCTGGCCGCGCCGCCGCGCGAACGGCGCTAGTGGAGGCGCAGGCTCTCCGCGCGGCTCTCGGCCGGGCGGAGCAGGAGGCTGGCGCGGACCAGGTCGAGCTGGCGGGCGTGCGCGTCGCGCGCGGAGAACAGCCCACGGAGCTCGAACGACGGTGTCGCGCTGCGGATGGGGGCGGTGGCCGGGCTCATGGGCATGAGTCTCGTGCCGTACAGGAGCCGCGGGTAGCGGGGCGACCCTAGGCCGGGGGTGCGGCTGACCCCCGGCCGCTCACGACGGGGGGTCGCGGTACTCCATCGAGTCGATCTCGCGGCCGTCCGGGCCCAGGACGGCGATGCGGAACGTCGTCGCGTCCGGTCCGTGCACGGTGAGCGCCACGAAGGCACCCGTCACGATCGCCGATGCCACGCGGACGCGCGCGGCGTCCGTCGTGACCACGCCGGCGGTGAAGGCGATGTGCGTCGCCCCGCCGCCGACGCTGCAGCCCGACGTGCCGGTCATCATCACGATCGGCGACCCGTCGCTCGGACGCGGCTCGTCCGGCGGCTGTGGCCACTGATCCCCGTTGGCCCACTCCTCGATCCAGCGGCCGCCGCGCCGCACGAGAACCGACGTGTCGGAGTAGAAGCCGCGCTCGCTCGACCGCTGCAGGCGGAGGACCGCGCCGATGTCACCGACGCGGTCCCGGGCGACGGGGGCCCACGCCTTGCGCGGCCACCCCCTGGGAGGCGATGCCAGCGACGGCGCGTCGAGCAGGTCGGGAGCGCTTGACATCGCGTCCCGTCCCTGGCGTCCGCGCGGAGGCGATCCGCGCTGCGTCAGGCCACCACGGACGGGTCGAAGCGCTCCGGCCGGCCCGGGGGATCGCCGAAGTCGAATGCCGCGATCTCGCCGCGCTCGGAACGCAGGCGGTC